>Ga0105051_10003655_pt1 | contig 18528 bp, 16 predicted proteins | sample FRY02_FD_78383 | JGI IMG/M metagenome (GOLD analysis project Ga0105051, IMG submission 78383) | Freshwater microbial communities from Lake Fryxell liftoff mats and glacier meltwater in Antarctica - FRY-02 (megahit assembly) | ecosystem: Environmental > Aquatic > Freshwater > Ice > Glacier... | reverse complement strand
GCCGCACTTGAAGGTACTACAGCAGTGGGGGATAACGCGATGGAAACTCGCCGCCAGCAATCAGAAGGGCGCTTTGCCGACTCTAAAGAGCAAGAACGTATAAATAGAGAAAGCCGTACAGCGGCGTTCGAGGCAGGTAGCAGGGCAGGCCAGTCGGCCTACGAGCGAGCTAGTGCCGGGGTAAACCAAGCCCTCCAAAGTCTGTCTCAATTAGCTACTAGCCAAGAAACGGCTGCGCTAGAAATAGTGTCCAAAGAATATGAGTGGAATATGGACATACTAAGTAGACAGCTATCAGCCTATGAGAATAGAGAAAAACTAGCAGCAGACGAACAAAATGTTGCACGGCAGGTTATTTCTGATGCCAGAAGAGCAATTGCTAGTACTGAGAACACCATAGCGGACCTACAAGCGCAAGCTATAATGCTTGATGCTGCTGGTAAAACGGAAATGTCTACAGTCATAAATGGGCTACGAGCTCGCAGCGCCGAAATGCAAGCCCAGATAGACCAGCTATTACCTAGCGTAGGCGTTACGCCGGGGCAACCTAACCCAACAGGTGATGGAACAGGTGATGGATTTGGTGATGGATTTGGTGAACTGAAGGTACAATAGTTATGCCTATTTATTCTATCGAAGGCCCAGACGGCAAAACTTATTCTCTCGAAGGCCCTGAAGGGGCTACAAGGGCGCAAATTATCAGGGCGGTAAAGGCAAGAATGCCCACTGCCCCTGCCCCCACTACCCCTGCCGTTTCTGATGAGCGTACTACTTTACTAGGGTATGTTCCTGAAACACTAAAAGCCATTTTGGCTGGTAGTGCGGGCACGCTTGAGTCCACACTTACTGGGGCATCTTTCCTACTACCCGAAGAATCCGAACAAGCTGCACGGGCAAAGATTGCTGAAATAGGTGGCGGCGTACAAGAATTTCTTGCCCCTGATGCTTCTTATGAGGGTACTTACCTAGACCTTATGCGTGGTGTGGGTTCTACCCTACCGTTCCTTGCTACTGCATATATTCCCGCACCTGCTGCTATAGTCGCTAGTGCCGCTATGAGTGCGTTTGCCGGGTCAGGCGAAGCCGCTCAGCGTGCGATTGCCGCAGGTGCTACCGAGGACGAGATTAGTAGTGCTGCTGGCTACGGTATAATCCCGGGCGTGTTGGAAATGGTACCCCCCGGGCGAATAGTTAAACGTGCAAGAGAAGTACTGGGCCCCCTTACGCCAAGGATAGCTGATGCGTTAGACAATAGCTTTAGAACGCGCCTTGCTAGGATTAGTGGTGGCAAACTCGGCAGAGTAGGCAAGGCGGCGCTAGAAGAAGCAGCACAAGAAGCCTCCTCTGAAGTACTACAGAACTTAATTACTCAAGGTGTATACGACCCCAACACCGGAACCTTCGAGGGTGTGGGCGAGTCCGCTGCACTGGGCGGTGGTGTGGGCGGTATCCTCGCATTGTTTACCGATATCATTATCCCGGGAACTCGTCGGGGTGGCAGCAGTGCCCCTACAGTTGACAGAGGTATATTTGAAGAAGGTACAGCAGACACGCCCCCAGTAAACCTATTAAATAGGCAGGACTCTACTACTGTCCTATCCGCTGCCGATATTGAAGGGCTTGGACTAAACCTCAATGAAGCCACTGCGGAAGGGCTGTTTGGCCTAGACCTCAGTGACCCAGCACAGCGTGCTGAAGCCAGAACAATCCTTACTGCTTACCGCAACAGGCCAGCAGTACAGAGTGGTGCGCCCGCAAACGTCTCGCGTATAGATTCCCTCCTGCGTAGCCAGATATTCCAAGAACCCGAAGCAGCAGTAACGGCTCCAGAGGACCCTACTGCACCCCAGCAGCAGGACATGATCGACGTTGATGAGACTCGCCAGATACAGGACATGCTAGACACCGATGAGCTTGCCCAAATGCAAGCCGAAGAAGACGCGCAGCTCGCCAGAAAAGAAGTAGTGGCACAAGAAAGCGCACTAGAAACGGCAGATGCCCAAGTGGTAGATACCCGCCTAAAAGAAACTGAGGCCAAGCGTAGACAAGTACTGCTACCTATAGTAGAGCGCGGGGATATTACTGACGTAACGAATCTTACGCGTGCGTTTAGTGCGGAGTTAGCCAGACAAGGTTTTACAGATACAGCCCCTACCCAAGCCGAGTTAGGAACTATCAACCGTGCGGTGGCAGTACAGGAAGCAGCGGTCACTAAGCAGGCTGAGGACATAGCACGAGATGCCCAGCTAGAAACTAGACAAGCCGAAGAAGCTGCCGCAGGTGTGGCCGAATTAGAATCCTTAATCCCAGAGCGAAAGCAAGTAGAGCCCGCTCCGGTAGTAGAGCCTACGGCGAAAGAACAGCAACGCGCTGCCCAGAATTTAGCAAACCAACAAGTCCGAGACCGTACCGGTAGGGGCACAGAAGGCCAGCTAGAGATCCCCGTTATCGAGCGCCCAGAGCGTATTGGTGTACCGGAAGCAGGGGTAGAGGAAGCACCTAAAGTGCGCAAAGCAGACAAGCCTTTCTTTGACCGGTTGAATATATCCAAGACTGCGCCTGTCCGTATTCGTACTGAGGGTATGGATGTTGCCAGTGCAGAGTTTCGTGCGGAGCTTACTGAGTTTGCCCGTAACGCCAAAGTACCCCAGCAGACTAAGGTAAACATAAACAACTTCCTACAGAACACCCCAGAAGCGGTGGTTGAAGCTGCGGTAGTACCAGAAGCGGTGGTTGAAGCTGCGGTAGTACCAGAAGCGGTGGTTGAAGCTGCGGTAGTACCAGAAGATAAGACGCCCAAGACCGAGGCTAAGACACCCAAGACCAAAGGTACCAAGAAGTCCGAAACAGTTTCGGCGCGGCGCGCAGCTAAGAAAGCAGCGAAAACTCCGCTAGAGGAAGTACAGACAACGAAGGTTACTAGGAGTAATAAATACAAGCCCGCAGGGGCTATGAAGAATTATTTAGACCTTGCCGAGCAAGACATGGATGTGACGCTTCGTACGATAGCGTTTGACGCCGTTAAACCAAGAGAATCTACAATCAAAACGGCAAACGTACGCAAAACATCTGCGGCAGCTAGGCAATGGGTAGAAGAGAATATGCCCGACAAGTTACCAGCATTGGATGCATTTACTGCACAGGCTGGAAAAGAAGAGACAACACGTGTCAACGCGGACTTGCGCCGTTCGCCCAAAAGTAAAAGTAACGCCGACAATGTGCAGAGGGGAAGGAACAAGGCAGCGGCAGACGGAGAAAGTATAAAGGAGTACATCAACCCCGGAGCAGATACGAAGTACAACGACGGTTTGACTATGGAGGTTATCGACGACCTCATAGAATTCCAAAATGAAAATGCTGGTACGACAACCGCAGAAGATAGTGACGCGGTACGAGAACAGGTCGGGGCGTTGGAAGACTACCTAAAAGACTATCTAAAAACCGATGCAATCGCAGCTACTATGGCAACGGCTGACGTTTCGGTTGTGGAAAAAATAGATAGAGGTAATATCTTAGGGGCATTGGGCGCTATCTATGACTCGTCCGTTAATCCTCAAGTACGTAAAGTAGCCGTTGCGCTGGCTAAGGCCGTTCGCGGCGTTAAACTTACTGTAGTAAAAGACCTTACTGATGCTAAAGGCAACCAGCTTGCGGGTATCTACGACGAAGCTACCGACACGATACTCATAAACGGGTCTATCACGCTAAGCACTCACGTTGTTTTGCATGAGGCCGCGCACGCCGCTACGGTAAAAGTACTCAATAATCCAAGCCACCCTACAACTAAGGCACTTACCACCCTATACAACAACTTAAAAGACAAAATGCCAGACGAGTACGGTATGGAGTCGCTTAAGGAGTTTGTTGCCGAGGCATTCACCAACCCCGAATTCCAAGCCAAGCTAGCCGCATACAAAGCTAGTGGGGACAAGAAAACTGGATGGGAGAGATTCTGGGGAGCAGTAGGGCGTGTGTTTGGTATAGATACAACTTCCGCTAGTACTGAGACTGTGGCTTTAATAGACACCCTCCTCGCTACTGAGCCAAGTACTAGAATGGCAACCACAGTACCGGGGGCTATCGCTAGGGGTGAAAATGCGGAGGCAGCTACCCATCTACTAAGTGGTGGAAAGGGGTTCCTACAAGATGCTCCTTCGCTTACTGGGGAAGAACTTCTTACGTGGGGGAGCCGGGTCGAGCAGAAAATACGGGCTAACTTCTTAAATGGTGTTGGTCTGGAAGCTATTACTGATTTCCTAAAGCTAAGAGTTCCTTCGGCCAAGAAGGTAGAGCGGCTACTGTACAAAGTTGATGGTATGCGTGTTAAGTACATGACCGAGTACACAAACCTTCTTAACGATGCGAAGGAAGCGTTTAAAGGAAGCAGTACGGCACGAAAGGTATTTAATGAACTAGTGTCGTTTTCTACCATTAACCGCATGGACCCCACGGTAGACGAAGATAGGGTTAAAAAACATTGGTTGGTATACGGGGAGTATGACGCTAAGACTAAGCAGTACACCCGCAAAGAAGTGAAGTTTGACACTAAAGCTAAGATGGATGCGGAGAAAACTAAACTCGAAGCGCGCCAAGAAGCCGATAAAGTCGCGGGTAATACCTCTACCATGATGGGCGAAATAAAAGCTATAGAGCCTACCCGAGAGCGTATTGCTCAGTACGAGGAGTCCGCCCGTCTATTTAAGTCGCTGTCCCCAACACAACGTGGGGCGTATATAAGCCTACGTAATTTCTACAAAGACATAAATAGCGAGATCATTGCGGCTGAAGAAGCCAACATAAACAAGCTAGAGACAGAGGAAGGGGTTAAGAAAACTATTCGGGACACGATGTTCCTTAAGCAACTAGGAGCCGGGTTTATTGACCCCTACTTCCCGCTAACACGTTCTGGAGAATACTGGTTAGAGTTTAGCTACAAAGATGACAATGGGCAGACTACATACGGTACGGGGTCTTTTGACAGTTGGCTACAGCGCAGCCGAGCTATGGCTAAACTTAGGGAGCTACCAAATGTAGACAAAGCAACTATCAGAGTAAGGTCACTTGCAGAGATACAGAAACGTACCTATAACAATCAAATACCCCTCCCGTTCTTGAGCGACCTTAAGGACAAGATTAAGGCGTTGGATGTAAAGGACGCCGATGGTAAGGCACAGGTAAATGCTTTTATATCCGACCTTATGCTGCGTGCGTTGCCAGACCAGAGCCTAATCCAGTCGCGCATGGTACGTCAGAACATTGCTTTCTTCGAGGGTGATGCGCTTACTTCTTTCCAGCAACGCGGACCCCAATTTGTAAACAGCTTAGCTAACTTGACGCATCTTGTGGACTTAGAGATAGCAGGTAAGGAAGTACGGGCAGAACGTGATGCCCTGCCTGAAGGGGAAGAACTGGCACGCGAGGCCGCTACTATTGTCGCAGGTACTAAAGAAGAAACCGGCGAGATGCAGTTGTTCGGTAAGCTGCCTAGTTACATTGAGTTTGCTAAAAATCCGTACATATCCCCCATATCTAGATGGCTGCGTTCGGGTACCTTTGTATGGACGCTCGGTTTCAACATAAGCTCCGTAGCGGTAAACACGTCTATCCTCCCCTTGGTCTTACAGTCTAGACTCGCTGCGCAGTACGGTGGGGTTAAAGCCACCATGGCTACCGCTAAAGCCGCTACGTTGTATGCCAGCACATTCGGCAGTGTGTCACGCGAAGGTATAGTAGACGTAGACGAAAACGGCAAGCCACTAAGTGCGGCTGTGCTTAAGAGAGAACTTGGTGGGTTCTCCGCTACTAACGATTTCTCAGACAGCCCCGAAAAGGAAAAGAAGTTCGCCCCGTTCAACCCATTAAAAGCCCTGTTTAAAGAGCGTGGTTTTGATACCCGTACTATAGCCGCTGAAACTTCTGAGCTAGATAACCCGACAGCCCCTTGGGTTAACAAGGCTACGTACTGGGCTGGGTTTTTATTTAGCCATTCTGAGCGCGCCATTCGACAGATAAGCTCCATGAGTACGTACATGCTGGAGATGGAGAAACTTACCGGTAAGAAGTTCGATAAGATATCTACCGCAGAAATAAAAAAGTTTGGGGCGCAAGCCGCTGAGACCGCTATAGATACCGCCCTGTATGTGAACAGCTCTGCACAACTAACTACCGCACCACGTATTGCGCAGACCTCAGTTGGTAGTTTGGTGTGGCAGTTCAAACGTGTGCCGGGACAGTTCCTGTACACCCACCTCAGTATGATTAAGACTCTGTTCGATGATGCCACTGGCAAGGCGAGGAACGAAGCTGAACGTGAAGAAGCTAGGGTCTTGCGGAATATGTTCTTCTACCTGACTGCATCTGGCGCTGCGCTAGTTGGCGTTAAGGGTATACCCATGTACGGTACGGTTATCGCCCTCATGAACTTGTTCTTAGATGATGATGACGACGATGCCGGTACTATTATTGCGAAGATGGCAGGGCAAGATAAGTACTACGGTCTAATATCTCAGATGTTTGGTGTGGATATCACTGACCGTATCGCCCTAACTAACTTAATGATTCAAGACCGTGGTAATTACCGCCCCACCAGCCAGATGGAAGGACTCCTAGAAGCGTGGGCTGGCCCAGCCTTTGGCGTAGCAAAACGGGCTGGGGGTGGACTACTAGACTTGTTCAGTGATGATCCTGCTAACAAAGACCGGGCTATCGAAGCTATCCTCCCAACTGGCACGTCTAATATAGCTAAAGCCTACCGCTTTGCGACTAAAGGGTACGAGACAGGGCGAGGGGACGCAATCCTTACTGGGGAGCTGCCAATGGGAGACGTGCTTAAACAAGCGCTTGGGTTCTCTCCAATCTCTACTCGTGCGGCGCGGGATAAGCTGTCCCTTAATATCCGTACAGAATCAGGCAGAAAAGAGCGCCGTAATAAAATAATAGACAGGATAGTGTATGGCTTACAGAACGACAGACCAGAACTAGTAAGTGCCGGTATAGAGGATGTGCAAGCGTATAACGCCGACCACCCCAGTACCGCTATTAAGGTATCCACTATCCAGCAGTCTATAAAAGGTAGAGCAGTAAGATCAGCCACTGCGAGTGTGACTGGTGGGACGCCAGTGGATAGGAACGTACTGAGTGAGATAATGCAATCAAACAGCGAGTTTGACGAGGGGTATTAAAAAAATGCCCCCCACTACGGGGGGCTAAGTCTCTGGTGCGGGATAGTACTGGCGCATAATACCACAGTTATTTTAAACGCCAAACTCGTACGCCGTACTTCCCGTTCTCTATACGAATACGTTTGGCTATATCTTCCCTACGTAGTGCGCCCGCATCTATTAAATCTTCTATTGCTTTGTGGGTATTGATGCACGGTATGAACACTGACGCCCCGGGCACAAACTTGCCCCAGTTAATCACCACCCGTACACCATCCGGCGAAATATCATTGACCATCAACCTCGTCATTGGAGTCATCCCACTCTACTATCCATACGTGCTGTAGCGGAAGTTTCATTTTTGTCCCTTTGCCTAGGCGGAACTTAGTTTTAATAAGCCCCATATGGGCTACCATTAAATCGTCTACTGTAGCCCCGTGGTGTCCGCGCTTAAGGCACCAAGCCTTAAAAGGGGTCGGTACTAGGTATAGCCTATTTACATCGTACTCTATCCTGCCTATCCAGTTATAGAGGGGGGTCGCATCCGGCAAAATTAGGTTGTCCATCTCTGGGTCTCTAGACCTTGCATCGTCTGTACTCTTAACACGTAGTATGCCGCGTGGATGCTCGTTCAAGTACTGGGCTACTAAGTCGTTTATATCAATAACCATAACATCCATTTTAGCTTTAGCCTCTTTTAGTTTAAAAACCATCCATTTGTATAGAGTACGCAAGTCCCAACTATGTAGCCCTAGCTCTCTCGCAATAACTAGACCGGCAAATGTTGTAGCCGTTTCGGCAACCCAAAACCTGTGCTGTGTATCTAAACCTGCTGCTTCTAGTAGCTTGTCCCTAGTTTTCAGTACGAGTGCCTCTGATTGCGGTAGGGTATTCAGTAGGTGCTGGATATACACCTCACCCGCATGCCCATAGTTGCTAGCCAGATCGTCGTTTAATGCGTTGGCTAGCATGGTGTCTTCTTTTGAAAACAACTGTTTGGTCGCAGTAGCCTCAAGCATTCGGCCTACCTCACCTTGGGCGTTTTCCCTGTGCTGCGATACTATGTCCTGTAGACTTGTATTACCGTTAGTGCCTATTAGTAGCGCCCACTCTGTACCCCGATAGCGTTCGGAGTTCTGCCCCGCGTTACTCATCCTGTTCTTCTGTTCACCATCAACAGCGGCGTAACAGAATTCACTGGCGGCCTTGGGTTCATAGTTCGTAATCTCGTCTATATAGAGGACTATGTTCTTCCAGATTTCTGCACGGTTCCATGCTGAGTTACCCGTATCTTTTCCGCGCAGTACCAATTTCTTGGGGTTGCCCCAAACTGAAGCCCCGCCGTACATACCCGTAGTCTTGCCGTAACCGGTTGAGGGACTCATCAAGTGGTAGATAGCCCCCGCTATGTTTGGTATAAACTGCATAAGGGGGGCACCAAAGGACAGCCCAAACATCATCTGGTGTTCTTCAAAGTTTGGCCTATTGTAGAACTCGGTTACCTTCTTCCAATTTTCCAACGTGCCTTTCTTGTGGAACATCGGGAAGTACTGCGCGGTACGTGCGCTTGCCGGGTTTACTGTAATCTTGTCGGCGCGTATCTCTCTATCGCCTACTACAAACCCCTCCATATCTTCAGTCCAACCGAACTGCGTACGTACCTCCACAATGTCTTGTCCCCCCTCACCGCTACCTTGTAGTCTACTAATCCACGCGCCGACATAACTCATAAGTGCGTCCGCCTGTTTACTAAGAATAAAAATATCTTTAAGGCCCATAGCTTTACGAAATTGTTCCTTTGAAGTTAGGTCAGTCATTGGGATTACGAAAGTTTGGACCCCTTCCCTATCTGTGTGATGTTTGAACTCAAACGATGGGCCATCAATTGGGTCACTTAATCGCTTAGTTATATACAGCGGTCTTTTGTATATAGTCTCCTCGGCAGTAGTCCCGTCTGCCCTCTCAACAACTATGTATATCCCCCCATTGGCTGCGCGCTTATAAGGAAAAGGGTAGTCGGGTATTGTTACTGATATTGTTCTGCTAGGTAGATCGGCAGTCGGGGCGTCTTCTCCCTCGGCCATAATTGCTTGGTCGTCGAACACAGGCACTTCTACCGTAGCGGACTCAGCTTCCCGTATCTCCATGCACAGCTTTATAGGAGACTTAATCTTCCCCTTATGCGGACAGCCCTCACAGCCAGACGGGTTATCTTTCTCGAACGTCATACATAGGTGTGGGGTTTCAATAGAGGCGGCTACTTTCTCCGTCTCCGCTGCGCTATACCCATCGTACCTACCAGAAACTAAGTGAATGGCTTGCTCACCATCTTCGTCACAGTGTTTAGCGATTGACAGTACATGGAGCCAATCGGTATAGGACAAATCATTGGGCTGCATGATAGCGCGGTTAACTTGTCCACAACCTTTACCCATAGCTGTTGCAACCAGCAGCTTAGAAAACTTCTTTACGTAGTTGCTGTTTCCTTTTGCCCGGGCAATATCTTGTGTATCTGCGGCACTGTATTCTCTTGCTGCGATAACTGGCATCACTGCTTGGGGTAGCTTGGCAGTGAATGTATCCAAATCTACATAGTCTTTCAGCGCACCTACGACTTTGACATCGAGCGGAGAAGCACCTTTAAAATTATGTGTGTTAGGTACACGTAGGATACGCGCAGCGTCAGCAGTAACAACCGTGTCAGCTTCTAAACCAAACACCGAACACGCTGCCTTAAGCCGCTCTGCTACCACTACCCACTCCTGTCTAGAATACGGGCGTGTCAAAACCCAGTACACATGGAGGCCACGTCCTGAGTTCACTACCGCAGTACAGGGGGGTAGGTCGTATGCTTTTCTGAAGTTGCGTAGCGCAATAAGAGCTTCGCCTTGGGTCTTGTATGGCTTGCCCGGCCCACAGTCTAAGTCCAGAAACAAAGCCTTCATCTGCAAAGCGTTGTCAGCTTTGCGCCCCTTAGTAGCATCTACAAAAGTAGCGGGGGTGTAGTAGGCATCAAACCCTTCTACGTCAAAGTTGTGCGCAGCTTCTGCCATAGCATCCACTGACTTATAAAATTTAGGTATGACTGTGGCTTTTTCTTCCCCCTCTGCGTCTATACTTTTTCTTATACCTACTACGCAGTAGTAGCCCTCATCGCCAAGAATAGTACTAAGAAACTCTTTGGTCTCCATAATTTTCCGCACCAGAGAAATAGGGGGCACCAGAGTACCCCCGTAGGGTTAGTCATCGAACTCATCTAGTAGACTTACTAGGTCTATGTCCGCTGGGGATTCCGGCTTCTTCTTAGATACCTTAATCGTCGGCTCCTCTACCTCTTCCTCTTCCTCCTCTACTGCCGCTTCTACAACTTTCGGCGTAGCAGACTTTACCTTATCTTTTAACTCCGGTAGTTGGGGGGCAGCAACGGGGGTACTATCTTCCTTGGGTTTTACACTTATCGCAATAAGTTTTTCCGTTTCTGCGTCCTGTTGCTTCTCCAGCGCAATCTCTAGCTCTTCCTGCGTTAACATACGAAGAGGTTTAAAGCACAGCTTCGGCGTAGACGATTCAGTATCGAAACGTATTTCTGTAAGTACAGCAGCTAGTGGGGCTGCCTGTCCATCTAGTTGCCGAGCATATGTCTGGAGTCCCATCTTCTGCTTGCTGTCACCAAATACACTAGTGGCGGGTAGCGACAACTGATAGGTCTGCCCAGATTTTATATTACCCCCTGCATCAGCAAGTAAAAGTGCTACACGCTGGGAGTAACGACAAGCACGCCCTTCCCCTGCACCAGAGCCTTTGATGTTTTGTTTACAGTCAAAACATGTTTCTGATTGCCTGTTAGAAGCAAGTACGTCACGAGCAGGGCGACCAGAGCTAGTATCAGCAGACCAGCATTTGGGAGGACTAGTTTGCCCCGCCACGTACTGACCTGCGAAGTACATACGAGAAATTGGTGCAGTCTTAACAAGCACTGTTTTGATGGAACGCTGCTCCAGTTCCCCAACCTCTTGGCCGTTAACGACCTTTCTAAAAACACCACCTCTAATACTGAGGCGGTTCCCGCCCCCAGATTGCGAATGACCTGTTGCGTTAGTATCGGGTTTTAGTTGCGCCAGAAGTTTTTTATACTCCTCTGGCATGTTATCAAACAGAGTTAACTCACTCATAAATCTTCCTCATCGTTGAAGTCCAGTTCAAGTTGTACTGGCGCGTTTTGGTTATCGTTAATGGGTTCAGGAGCTTCTCGCTTCAAAGCCGCTACCACCTCTAGGATGTTGAAACGGTACGTACTACCAACCTTGATGTAAGTCTCTTTTGGTATATACCCTTTCCCCACCCAATCGCGGACGGTAGGTGCTTTGACACAAAGATATTTAGCTAGCTCCTCGACTGGAACGTAACTATTAGGGCTAATCATCGCTTTCTCCGTACAGTTACAGTGTATTTGCTATCACAATTTAGCCCCGGTGGTAGCAAATCGGGGTTGTCCTCAAGGAACTGTTTCAAGTTGCCCTGATGAATTTTCTTTACAAGTAGTTCAGGTGCTTCGTGTTCAAGAATAAACTTGTTCATAGACTCCCAATCCGAGGTCGAAAACTTTTGCACTACAGAGCGGTAGAACGTGCCAGACTCAGTGCGGACAGCTTCGGTACTGTTGTCGGCGCAATGTGCTAGCAGGAGTTCTTCTATCTTTCTTAGCTTTAAGTTGAAGACTTCTTCTTCTTCATGGGCCTTAGCGACTACTTCGTTTTTCTTATCCCGTATTTTTATGTACACAGATACGAGTTTTTCTAGTGATGGCGCACCGGCTTCCATATCTATCCCCTGTCTATATTTTACTTAGTTTCCCACAGTTATGTGCAGTTATGCTAAGTTTATTGCAGTTAGTATCACAGGTCAAGTATATTTTTATAGAGGTCGATCATTTCCGCATGTATGTTAATCCGTTGGTCTAGCATCTTATATATGTGCTTCTCTACCTTCGATCCTTCCAGTTGCACCACGGTACAGGGGTGATTCTGCCCCGAGCGGTGTACACGAGCATTAGCCTGTGCGTAGGTCTCAAGAGAAGAAGTTGGCCCCCACCACACTATGGTGTTTGCTGCTGTAAGGGTCACGCCGTGCGCAGCCGCTTGTGGTTGGATAATAAGCACGCGGGGGTCGGGGGTAGTTTGAAATTGTTTAAATATCTCCGTGCGTTTTTGTGCGAAAACATCACCGTTTATTATGGCGTTAGTTACCCCATCGGCGCTTAGCTTCTCGGCCAGTATGCGGATTACATGTTTGAACGGGACAAATACAAGTATCTTCTGGCTAGATTCAGCAATGACTTCTTGCAGCACTTTGTATCGGTTCTTTATGTCGAACTCTACCGTCTCTCCGCTATCGGTATACACCGCACCACATGAAATTTGTAATAGCTTATTCATGCTTACAGCAGCATTCGCCGCCGAGATTTGCTCCCCTGCTGCTACCGCAACAAGTTGGTCTCTCAGATAGGCATAGTATTTTTTCTGCTGGGTAGTAAGCTCTACCTCGCGTTTAACGTAGGTCATCTCTGGTAGGTCTAGGCATTCTTCTTTCGTGAAACGAATGGCTGGTTGGAGAGAGCTAAACACGACATCTTTTGAGTTTGGTTTCGGTACCCATTTGAACTGCGTGGCCTTGTACATCACCATATCGCGGAACGCCCCAAAGAATTTCGGTACGTTTTTAGGGGCGACAAGTTTAGCTAGGCCGTAAGCATCTACTGGGGACTGGGCGGCGGGCGTACCAGTCATAAGCCACAGCCAAGTTTCTGGTTTTATAACACTCGCCAGTACTTTCCAACGCTTAGATTGCGCGTTCTTATAGTGGGTTGCCTCGTCTACAATGATAAGATCAAACCCTCCGTTGGCTACCTCGTCCCTTACTATCCCTACCCCATCGTAGTTAATGACCACGTATTCAGTACCGCTATTAATCACCTCTTGGCGTTTCTTTTTAGAGCCGTGGGCGATCTCTACCGTGCGGTGCATAGCAAAATTAAATAGGTCAGCTCTCCATGCGGAATCCATAATCGAGAGGGGGCATATAATAAGAACACGTTTAACCAAGCCTTCCTTTATTAGGAAGTCAGACGCCCATATAGCGGAGCCGGTCTTCCCCGTGCCTTGCTCGTTAAAGCAAAACGCTCGGGCGTTAAGTGTTAAGAACGACGCAGTTGTTTTCTGATGTTCAAACGGGGTGTAGCGCCCGGGCCAAGCGTACTTGCCCAGTATGGGTGAGGGCACGTCCTTCACATTAAGGTTACGTAGCACTCGGGACTCGTCTATACCCCACCTAACAAGAACCTCGTTATCATTCAACTTCCTACTATTGGGTATTGCCGCTGTGATTTTTTCGGGGTTACGAACCCGCAGAAGCAAGCCTCTGTTGTCTATGATTTGCATTTCTATCCCTTGAAGTCGCTACTTAGTAGGTTTCTTTTTGTAGTTCCTAGCCCGGTTCTTGCTACTACTTTCTATCTTGTACCCATCTGCATTCGACCCACCCTTACTTAGGGCTTTGTTATGACTAACATCTTTGCCTTCACGCATATCAGCTTTGCCATTGTGGTTCTTATCTTTACCCTTCTTGTCTAGTTCACGCCTAGCGCGTTGGCGCTCCATACGGTTTTCATGCTCGCCGCGTTCTTTCTGCTGTTGGTACTCTTTCGCGTAGGGGCGGGGCTTATTCTTATATGGCATCTCTACATCTCCTAGCGTCTACCGTTATGGGGGCACTCAAGTACTATACAGTGCGCTCTACACAAACCTGTTGGTCTAGAATTCCACACGTTGTTATCGTAAGACTTCTCTAGTGTACCGTAAGCAGTTAGCCACTTACGCCACAGGTCTGGCTGGTTCTCTATGGTGTATGTTTCTTTGATGAACGCATTACACACCACGAACAACAGCCCTCCCTTTACCGTCTTTACCTCGGGGAAATGTTTGAAGATGCAAAGCGCCATCAACTCAAGCTGCCCCTTGTCTGCGTACTTAGCAGACTTACCTGTCTTATAATCAAAGACTTTGGCTACCCCAGACTCCCTGTCTACAATAATTAAGTCCGCTATACCTCTGTACCACACATCCTTATCGAAGAACCCACACGGTTCAAGTTTCTCGGTAAGCCCCATTTTGTATTCGCAGAGCTTATCGCCTTTCATATTCTTAAGTCTGTCTAACGTAGCCAGCGCATAGGTAAACCTCGGGTCTAGTGTCTCAACATCCCCCCTAACGTACAACTCTGCCGCTTTGTGGAACTCATTCCCATACAACACGGCCCCGGTATTAAAGTCTTCTACGTAGTCCTTCTTAACCTTTAAGTGGTAGTACTTCTTAGGGCATTGGTCAAACGTCTTTATGCTGCTGAAGGACCACGTTGGTTTGGTTTCCATTCGATACAGTCTCCGTAGTTTTTCCCGATATCCACGTCTCCACGCACTGGAAGCCCTTCGGCCCAGTCTGGCGTGTAACGCATGCAAGAGTCTATGTAGGTGGCGGCTTCGTCAACCTCTTCGTCTCTAACACAGCATACCACAGAGTCATGTACGGTAAGTAGCACACGGTATCGCTTTGATATCATTAACATTTGGTCAGACATAACACATCGCGCAATTCCCTGACACACGTTCTCTACAACTTTACCGCCGTATATCCGCGTCCAACCCATGCGGGTCTTATACGAAAACTGTAGCCCCTTCTCTGACTCCTCGGCTCTGAGTTTGTTGTAGTGCAGCATAAGCCCTGACGGAAGTTGTATAGCGTTTAGGTTAGGCACTACGGTTAGCACCCCCTTACGCCCTAGATCAGCAGAGTAGTCTTGGTACATGTTCGACAAAGCAGTTTGGGCTTGCCGCCATAGGTTCGTTACGCTCTCATTGCTATCCCGGTACACCCGTATGACTCGCGCAGCTTCCTCTTCCCCTATTTCTACCTTCATACCCTTTAACTGTTCGCGGAATCGTGTAGCCCCCATACCGTATCCGCAGTTGTGTGCTATTACTGGCCCCCTAGCCGTTAAGATCGTGAAGCGACTCCTCGGCCCTGCGTAGGCGATGTCGTAAGTCTGCAATTTCTTTCTGCATGGCTCTGATGCTTCTTCTATTGCGCGTGTTTGCAGCCCTTGTGCCCAAAACGTAGCCTGTAACGGTAATTTTGCCACTCCTGTAGCCAATGCTTGGTAGAGGGTACTTTCGTCTTGCACCACTGACTGCGCGTCCAACCACTGCGTCCCGCACAATATCTTGTGGTCTGCTGTTAACCAAGTCCCGCAGAGACTCAACGTTTCTTGCATGCCTTTCGTTATTAACCCTTGGTGGCATACCCACTCCTCCCCATCCCATAGTCTGTCGGTTAGTGCTACCTGCTCTATGGGCTTCCACCCCCCAGCACACAACACGGGAGTTCCCTCGGAAATACAACCGAGCACTGTCGTTTTGCCGACAAACCTCTGACTGCTACTTACTTCTGCTAGAGGGATGCTATAGATAGCCGACGCCATCATGCTGTATACGTCTTCCCCTTTCATAAAGGCCGCCACCAAATCTTCCTGTCCGGCCAGCCATGCTAGTACGCGGGCTTCTATTTGTGCAGAGTCGGCTTGTATAAGCGTATACCCTTTGGGTGCTAGGATGCAGGACTTCAACACCTTGGCATTATCCCCACGATTGGGCAGGTTTTGCAGATTGATCTTGTCCAAACCGCCCCATCTTCCTGTGTGGGCTGCGTAGTACTTAATAGGCACGGGTAGCGTACCGCGCACACCTATATCAATAAACCTCTCCGTACGTGTTTCCTCTAACGTACTCTTAAGCCCAATGCGGGCGGCCACTAAGGCTTGAACTTTAGGGTCTTCGTGTTCTTGTAACGCCTTGAACCCCTCATCGCTTTTGGCGAAAGCAAATGTCTCTTTGCCTGTTCGTAAACTTGTTTTCATAGGGGGGATAACATCCAATGTCTGTAACGCCTTAGCAAACTTAGGGTTAGACATGAGTTCGTCCTTCCCTACCCCACACTCTTCCAACAAGCAATCTTTCTGCTCCCGGAGACTGTCCAGATGCCCCGCTAGCTTATCTACGTCCAGCTCAAGCACGGGGTCAATGAACATACGCAGAGTCATATCAATCACTTTAAGCTCTTTCTTAGGGAACTTTTTATTGCTCATGAAGATATTGAACAGACGGTATGAAAGCTCCACATCCTGTATGCAGTAGTCGCCATACCGTTCTAATTCAGCTTCGCTAAACCCCCCCCTGTGTTTGCCCAATGCGTGGATTACTTCGTCCCCTTTCTCCCCGACCTCGTACATCTGGGCAAGAGATTTGAGCGAGCCGCCCACCTCAACCCCGTGTAGTGCGCGAGCGATGCAAAGCGTATCAAGCCATAGCTTAGGTTGAATACCAAAAACCCAACTAAGAATAGCGCCATCAAAAAGAGTATTGTGGGCGAGTACAGCAGAATTTTTCCAATCGTAGTTAGTGTGCAAGTAAGTTTTAAGTTCCTTGTGCCCCCCGCTTAACCAAACAGTCTCGTCGTTATTTACCTTAATCCCCAACCCAATGACTTCAAAGTCGGGGCTGCGCACATACTGCTCGGTAGTTAGTTTACTTAGCGAGAATTCCTTATCGTAGTACGTCTCAAAATCTACTGTTATTATGTCCATTACGCCGCCCCTCCCTTTTCCTTCCGACATGCTATCTCTACATGGGCGAACGTATAAGCGGGGCATACCGTTATCTTGCCCCCACGATCTAGAAATTCCTTGGTACGTGTTTCTATATCTTGGCGAAGTTCATCCTGCTGTTCTATCGTAGGTATGTATATGCTTGTTGTAGTCATTGCCGGATACCCGCGATCCCTCGCGCCCCTTTTAGTTCTTCCAGTAAGGCCCCGTCTTCTTCTAGCTCGTCGACTAGGGCTTCTAACCTATCCACTACGCCAATCGCGCGGTGTACAAGTCCCAATATATCTTCTATATCAGCATCACTTAGCTCTATCGTTATTTTTTTCATTTTACGTTGCCTCCTTGGTATTCCCAACAACCCACGCACTCATTCTGACCCATCGTTCTGCTGGCGTTTCTTTGAGCCAAGAATACTCATCGTTCTCGTAAACGATTTCCGCGATCAGCGCAGTAGTCGAGCGCAGCTTTTTAGCAATGTCCTCTGGACCATCCCAAGACATTTCTATTCCGCGTGAGTGCATCATCGCGCCAATAGTGCAGTACTGACCATCGGCTTCCAGTGCCCCCTTCACCAGCTCTTTTGCTGGCATTGCATCCAGTACTGATAAAGCCTCGCGTAAGAACTCCTGTCCTCTTTTTCCGCGAATGGCCGCCGCTACTGCGCCGCGCCACCGGATCATGGACCAGTTGTCACCCTCGTCTGAATATCCTGATCTACTCATATCTCCCCCTTTTCCGATAAGATAAATTGCAGACTCCGAAGGGCTGCTTCTTTATTTTCAAACTGATGCCTGTGAAAATCACACGATGCACTGATCCCTGTCGGGATATGTGTTATCTTTACCCCCTCCTGTATGCTCACAGCCATACTGCCTGTTGATCGGGGGTATGTTTCTATTCTTAAGTCGTCATCTATAATTATCATCACTCCACCCTCACGATAAAAACCATGCCATCAATGTGCCACGTCTTAACCTTGATTCCAGCTATTCTTGCAGCCCGTAGGATTAAAACCTTAGTGCTGTGCGGGTTGTCAGTTGGTACGCTGAAAGTATTGGCTGGACGTAGTGCACCAAGTGCGTCTCGTATTATTTGGCTTTGGTTCATAGTGCATCCTTCGCAAGTTCTTCAATGCTGATCTGCGCGACCTCGGTGAAGTGCCACAGCACGTCATCGCCTGCGAATGTGGTGGCAGACACTACACAGAATTCAGCAGGTTCAACAGGCTCGTTCACTCCGTCACCGGTGGCAGGGGTGTATTCCCACTCGCAACTGAGCGGGATGCCGCAGAATACAATGTCGATATAGTGACTCACTTTACCCCCCGCAGCGCAATGAGCTGTTGGTCGATCTCTGTCAACGCTGCCTCGGCAGCTTCGCGCCTGTTGATCAGCGCGAGTACCTTTTGAGCCTTTTGTGCTATGTCTGGATCGACTGGTGTAAATATCACCGAGCCGGTGCCTATCAGAACATACTTGTTGTTATTTGTTGCTAGATCAATCAACGCAACATATTCAAAATCATGCTTAACGTCCTTAAACAGGAATACTTTTTTTGCTTGCATCTTTTTCCCCTTTGTTTTAATTTCCTCACGCACTCTGCGGAAGGTTTCTTTTAGATCAGTGTTATAACTTGGTGTGTACTTAAATGCTGG
>Ga0105051_10003647_pt1 | contig 18560 bp, 20 predicted proteins | sample FRY02_FD_78383 | JGI IMG/M metagenome (GOLD analysis project Ga0105051, IMG submission 78383) | Freshwater microbial communities from Lake Fryxell liftoff mats and glacier meltwater in Antarctica - FRY-02 (megahit assembly) | ecosystem: Environmental > Aquatic > Freshwater > Ice > Glacier... | reverse complement strand
TGTTCCGTCTGCGCGAAACAAGGCATTTGCAGTAGCGCCATTTGGGAAAATGTCTAAGACTTGAATAGCGGCATCATCGCCGCCATCACCAACATATAGAATGCCGCCTGATGGTAGTGCTGCCAATGGATTGTCGGCAAAAATTTGATTAATATTTCTAGGCATATATCACGCCCCTAACAATAGAAAATTCGTGCCATCTAACAACAAAAAATCGGTGCCATCGAGCAATGAAAAATTATCCGTGCCAGCAATTTTTTCTGTATAGGCGCCGTAATAGAACAACGTCACTAACGCTAAGGCCATCTAATTCCCCCAGACGAGTCCGGTTGCTGTTGTGCCAGCCGTGGTTACCATTATGCTATGAATAGGATGCCATACGCCGGAGGCGATACCGTTAAGCAATTGTGTAGAGCCATCCCATTTAATATAGGTTAGCGTCCCTGTAGTGCCCACATAGATCCAATTTGCATAAACGCCGTATTCGGTATCGGGGACAATGGTCCCTGTTTGAATTGGCCCCGTTAATGTACGCTGAGGGTTGCTTAACGTAGCCTGGGGGTCGACCATCGAAATGGGGATTCTTGGAATCATGGTTATTTCCTTGTTATTTTTTTAAATGGCCGCCCCGCTAGGGGCGGCACAATATCAATTAAGATCCAATTAATCCGTGAGTAGTAAGCGCATCTTGAATGCCTTTTACTGCCTTGCCGAGCAGGCGGAGATTGGCGTCTGATGATGTAATAGTATCCACATTGATAGCGGCATGGTTTTTTGTTCCTACACCCGCAAATGTGGTCCAGCCGGTATTGCGATCTCCTACGACCTGGATGCCGTCAATATGAAGGGCAACACCTGAATCAAGATTCAGCGCGGTTGCGCTAAGGGATGCCTTGAGCAAACCGGCAATAGAGAGACCTAAAATGCCAGCGCCGTGCAAATACATGCCGGTTGCTTCGCTAGTCATTCGAAATGTAGGGGTCCCCTGGATTCCATCGGGCCCATGAAATGGCAGCGTAGAGGTCAAAGCAGTAGTTGAAAGGCTCACACGTAAAACGCCGTTTGTCGCAAGCCCAATTTCATTGGCCGCAACACGATACATTCCTGTGTTTGTATCGCCGTTGAAATGTATGCTCGGCAATGTTGCAGAACCGGATCCAAACGCTATGGTAACGGCGTCCCCTAATTGTGAGCCGTCAATTTTATTGGTTTCATCCAGGATGACATATGGCTGAGTTGATTGAATCCAATTTCCTTGGGTTGCTGCGATTACGCTAGTGTCATTAGGTGCTGAAGTAGAAGTAGGATCAAGCTGATAGAATCCCAAGTTAGTAACAACTGCGCCAGCGCCTGGACTTAATGCGGTGCTCGTGGCCGCAGTTAATGCCGCCGCATCCGCATATTCTGTTACAGATAAAGTGATAGGTAAAATGACTGCTGCTGTTCCCATGGTAAAGCCCTCTTATTGTTAAGTTAAAATTTAATAAATGTATAAAAAGCAACGTATGGCGGTAAAATTGAAAAGTCCGTTCCACTTCCCGTGGATCCAGTCGCGGTTCCGCCGCCCACTGCTGCGACAGAGCTTACCACCGGCGCCGTATCAGTCCCGCCGGGCGTAGATGACTGCGGCGCCCAGCTACCATCTGAAAATGGAGCGTAGGGAGTGGCAGGGTTGGACGATAAGGGGTGAGTGTGCGCTAATAAAGCATTTGAAGTCGGGCTTCCGCCTGTTCCTGCTAAGACATAGCTAGAGCCAGCCGCAATATTGAAGCGGTCTAACGAAAGGGGGAGATTAATAGTTTTATTGGCGTCAAAGTCGGCAAGTGCACTGGCGCCGCGACCGCCAGGCAAAACACCACATTGAGCATCGGCAGTGTTATCCCAAAGGTAAGCAAATAACGCATACGCATCTTCTCCAATCGCGGCAGTGCCGCCGGAAAGCGCATTGCCGATAGTGCCATTGTTCATGTAAAGCCAACCTGGATTTTCAGACTGCAAGGTAATAGCTTGTTTAATATCTCCCGTGGGCACGCTAAACCAGGCTAAATCTAAATTACGCTGCTGCTCTTCTAACGTCTGATACGGGAAAGTGGGTACGCTTGCTGTAGAAGTTAAGGCGATATTAGTACAGCCGACTTGCCCGATGGTATTAATGGGCAGCCTAATTTCTAATTGCAAACGGCTATCACCATTGGTGCCTATGGTTTTATTTAAAATACTGGGAATTTGGACGGTGCCGCTATAAACATTCATGGTGGATGTTAAATTAATAGGCCCTGCTAGCAAGGTTTCAACATCAGGCGAGGGGCTTCCTCCTGTACCGAAATATTGGCGCGCATAAATATTGACTTGCGAAGCTTGAGTGCTATTCGCTAAAAATTGGAAAGTAGCCGTTTGCCCCGCTAACGTTTGAACGTTGCCGTATTTTTGGAAAACAAAACGATAGGTCTCTGCTGCGCCGCTAACGGTGCATGCCCAGCTTAAATATTTAGAGGCGTCCGATTGTGCCTCTTGTGAGCCGGGGACAAATGAAGCAATCTCTATTGTTTCAGTCGCTCCGTTTGTGCTTTTAGTAAATAACCAATCATCGCAGACATATGTGCCTGTGTATTTTGTAAGAGGCGCAGGAATGGTAGATAATTTATAAATCTGCTTAAACCGGTTCCAGTTAAATTGCGGATTGCGGCAATAATTATTGACAAAATTACCACCGCTAGAAGCGCTTCCTACTGGATAGGGAACCCCGTTATACATGTCGTAGGAGTCGATTAAAACATCATTGGGGTCGCGTAATTCGACATAATAGTAATTGCTCGCCGCAGCTGGGTTAGCATCATCGAACTCCCAATAAATGACGCACTCACCATTGCTATCTAAAATAATAGGGTTAGTGTTATCAGGCGGCGGGCTGCCCTCATTGCTGCTTTTTGTTGTTTTGGGGGTGGTATGGGCGTTAGACTCGAAAGTATAAAGTTTACCGCCCACAATTGGCAATCCAGCCGATGCACCATAGCTTGCAGGGTAAACATAGCGGCGTTGATGTTCGGACGCTAAATTATAAGTTATTGTCATTTAATCACCCTGGGAGAATTTATGAAAACATTTTTAGCTATTGTCATCGCGGCCATAAATTGCGGAATGATATACGTTATGGGGATAACGCCATTTACAGCATATTGGTTCGCATTTTCTTTATTTGTTCTTGCGCCCATTATTGAGATCCTCGGTTAAGCCCGCTTATTAAAGATTGCAGCATAGGATTGATGTATTTCCCCATATTTACTTGTGGCTTCACAGGTAATTTCGTTCCATTGATATAGGCTTGCAATAAATCCGGGTTGCTCAATGCTTTATTTGCAGTACGTGCAAGCGGCGGCAAAAGCAGAGTGCTTGCTAATGCTCCTTTCCCCGCGTAATGCGCAAGCCCCAGCGCTAACCCTCCGGCTTTTAATAAAGAGCTCAAGATATCTGTTTGTGGAGTACCCCCGGGAGTCACGCCGTATTTTTGCTGAATAAGCGTATCTAAATTTGTTTGTGCGGCTTTTTGCTGTGCGGAATTTTTGCTAATCGATGATTGCAGTTGTTTTTGCAGCGCCTGCTGTTGAGACTGATTATTTTTTAACGACGCTTGTAATTGAGAATTTAAATTTTTTGTTTGTATATCATTTCCCTTTACAGAACCCTGTAATTGTTTATTGAGTTCTGCTGTATTATCGTTAAGTGCGTCACGTCTATTCATTAATGTAGGCAATGATTCAAAATAGCTATCAGCGTCTGCATTGTAAGAGGAAATCACGCGTTTAGAATCAACAGGAAGCTTTGAGTATGCCGCGCCAATTTGATCTGGCGTCATATTCGAAATTCCCTGAGACGAACCCTTGCCACCGGTAATTAATGAGTATAATGCAGTGTTTTTAGTATCGTTGGGCAATTGATTCATTATTGACTCATTATTACTATCATGAAGGGCTTTGGATAATTTCGCGCTTTGCGGAATATAATTTTGATCGGTTACTGATTTTCGTATTTCGTTGTTTTTCCAAAATGGCACAACACTCGATTTGTAAAAACTATTAGCTTGTGCTAATTGATCTGCCACATTTTTATTCCCAGAATTACGCAATAAGTCATCAACATCATTTGATAACCCATCCTGTAAATTACCTAACAACATTCCCTCATGTCGCCTTCCTTGCGAATAAGCAGACGATGATAATTGCCCCAACGTTTGCATGCGCTGCACTGCTTCGGGAAGCGTCACACCCCAATTATTAGAATTGGCTGTAAATGAATTAGCTTTGTCTATTTCATTGTTTAATTTCGTTCCCAAATCGGAATCAGAATCAAATAAGTTATTAAAATTTTCCTGTTTGGCTATTAATTCTTGCGCAGCTGCGCCGTATTGCGGAAAGTTATTGCCGGTGCCTAATTGGTCTAAACGCAAGGTAGAATTATTGATTGGGGCATATAATTTATTGGCTTCTGTTTTATTATCTTTATAGGCTGACGACACATCTTTTTTTAAACTTAAATTTAAATTAGCCCTGTCTGAGACTGGGCTTGCCAAAGAATTTAAATAAGCGGGAGCCTGGCTGATTGACGCATCATGTTGATCCGATTGTTTAGAAATATCACTGATTTGAGAGGTCAAATTATCAGCGGTAGGGTTGGTCTGTAATTCAGATATTTGCTTTTGTAGATTATCAGCAACGGGATTTTGTTGTAATGCCTGTAGTTTTCCATTGATATAGTCAGCTTCAGGATTATTTTTCAATGAACTTACTTGCGATTGCGTATCAGTTATTTTTTTAGTTAATAGCGCGTCATTAATTGAATTAACACGCTGAGCCGCCCCAGAAAATGGCACCGGGGTAATCGCCGAATTTACAGTTTTTAATAACGGATTATTTGCCGCAGTGCCAATATCCACTGGCAACGTATTGCCGTTAATATCCACATAATTTTTTTGAACATTGTCCGCGACTTCAGCAGGAGATAATGCTCTTTTGTTAGCAGCTTGTTTAGTTAAATAATCTAAAGTTGAATTACCTATAGCATTAATCGTATTAGGGCTGCCGATAATCGAGCGCCAAAGACTTCCTAATCCCTCACTTCCCACTTGGCCTACTGTATTAATCCCAGCGTCAATTGCTGCGCTTTTTACAGGAGTTGGCGATTGAGTTAAGCCAAAACTTGCGCCGGTTCCTGCTTGATTTACTAAACGACCCATTAAAGATGGATTATCAGCAAGCGCGGCTTCTCCTCCTAATCCGTAAGGCAGATATTGCGCGGCACCTTGAATCAGTTTATCTCCTAATGTCGGGTTGGGAACTCCTAGCATGGCACTAAAGTCATACTCTTTTTGTCTCGGAATTAAATTAGTAACTTGTGAGGGGTCTATACCCCCCATTTGCAGTAATCCCGATGTTCCTGATAGCTGGCTTAATATTGGCGCAAGATTAGAAGGGGCATTTAAAAGACCATGTCCACCCTCGGCGAGCCCTGCGACCACATCGGCAGGCAAATTTTTCGCAGCGGAAATAAATGCACCTCTAACGGCTGAAGAAGGATCATGTACGGGAGCCTTAAAATCATCGTCAGTTAATGAATAATTTTGTGAAGATGAACCAGGATTATTATTTTGTGTTCCAAAATCCGCATCACTAAGAGAATAATCGTTAGCCATTTTTCATTCCCTTATGTGCCTCTAATATGGCTTTTTGTAAGGGTTCAGAGAAGGTATTGAAATAATCTGCAGGAATTTCACCGGCCTTTTTCAACTGATCCATATTTTTTAAAATATCTTTCGGTTGTTGCGCTGGAAAACTTTGATTGAATTCATTTAATTTATTTACATTCTTGGCGGCTGTACTGCCTTCGCTGCGCAAAGCATTAATCGTATCGTCCCACGCTTTAGCGGCGCCTGTTGCGCCCTGTGTAAACGTCAGTGGCTCAATAATACTGCCTAACGCTGCTGTTGCTTCGGGCTGCACGCTGGATTTTAAAAATTGGGTTAATTGATCTGTTCCAAGCTTGCTTAAATTATTTTTGAAACTTGTAAAATTAATATAGCCGGGGTCATTTCGGTTAGCCACAGAATCTTTTACATAGCGCGCCCATCCACTTGGGCCCATGTATTTTGCAAACGTTACCGCTGGATTCCCATATTGCGTTAAGGTCGTTAACATGTTTTTTGCGTAGCTGTATTTCTGCGTCAATCCAGGATTTACATTTGCCGTTTTTTGATATGCTGCTTGCGACGCATCTTGAATTGTTTGTGTATTATTTTGTGGTTGCGTTACCCCTGCGCTTCCAATTGTTAAACCAGCTGGCGAACCATTGGGAAGTTGATTTAAATTATTAGCAAGGTTTTGCGATTGCATTGGGTTTCTGCCCGGCAATGATTGGCCGCCAGAAGGCAATAACGAATAATTATTTGATGCGCTACCCGCAGGAGGCGCAACGCCAAAGCTTCTATTTAATATTCCGCCCGGCAATGATTGGCCGCCAGAAGGCAATAACGAATAATTATTTGATGCGCTACCCGCAGGAGGCGCAACGCCAAAGCTGCTATTTAATATTCCGCCCGCAGCTTGTACGCCTTGTCTTTTCATAATATTTGAGAAATTTTGAGCATCTTGTGGGTTCGTAGCTAAAACATTTTGGCCTTGTGGTGATTGATAAAAAGCGAGCGCCGCTTTATCAGAAGCAGCTTGACCGCTAGCAAGTCGTGCAAGTGAACCAAGCCAGCCTGCTTTTGCCGTTAACGGAAAAAATTGTGCTTGCTGATTAAGCAATCCAGTTTGTGCTTTCGTCTGCCCAATATTTTCTATCGCCTGGGGCGCCAAGTAAGGCAATAAAGATTGCTGGCCCTGATTATTAATGTCCTGGCCCGTCGCCTGCTGGTTTAAAAAATTTATCCGAGATTTATTCAGCGCATCTAACGTATTTAAATTGGTTTGATTCGTGGCGTTTGCTATTTGGTTTGCCTGCACCCCCTGGCCTGCGGTAATAGCGCCCAATAAACTTAGTGGCTGTGCTGCGGCAATGCTTAAATCGGGCATTAAATGCTACTCCTACGCATAATTACTGCTCATTTCGCCCGGCTGCGTGCCGCCCTGAAATAAACCACTGAGGCCAGACGGCTTACCCCCGCCTGATCCGCCCGCCGCTCCACCGTTCATGCCCCCACCTACCAATCCCAGCGCGGATGACAATGCCCCATTTTTTCCACTTTGCGTTGCAATATCTTGATTGCCTTTAGCAATCCCCATATTTTCCATTGCTTTCGAAATAGCCTGCCCCATCGTGCTACTTAAATTAGCGCCCGTTCCGGCAGCACTTAAGCCGTTACCCATTACTTGCCCCATGCCGTTTAATTGCATCTGATTTTGTGATTGCATGTTGTTAAAATAATTTTGCATATCACCGGATGTAACATTATTTGCAATTTGCGCAACGTTTTGTTGATTTGGGGTTGTGCCTAAAATACCGCCCCCTGCCGCTGCATTATTAGCCGCCGAGGTTTCTTGATTTGTTAAATATTTTGCATACGGCGTTTCTTGATAACTGTTCATCCAATTACCGTTCATCTGCCCCTGTATAGATTGTAAAAAATTTTGGTATTGCGGAATGGTTGCTTGACCGGCTTGAGTATAAGGATTTAATCCACTCATCCCAGTGTTATACATATTGTTCATTTCGTTTTGCGAGTTTTGATAACCGTTCGCAACGTCACCGTAAGCGCTGGTTTGGCCACCGCTTAAAAAATTATTTAATGAATCACCCATGGTGTTTGCTCACATAAATATAATCGCTGTCTTTGCAATCCACTTTAAATCCGCACCATCTTGCAAACACTAATGAGCGCTTGTTGGTTACTCGAATTTTCGCAGTGAAAAACTTGATTTTTGTTTTTTGAATATAGGAATTAAAAAGTTCGTTAGCAAACTTTTTAGCATTTTTCCCCCGAAACTCTGGCAGAAATGCAGCATCAATATTTGCTGATCTCCCCACAGCTTTAAAGAACACAATTCCTGCTAATTTATTATCAACACGTAATTGATAAACGGTAATAGATTTGTTTTTTAATTCTTGCAAATTGATTGACGCATACGGATTAACGTCTTCTAAAAATAGAAAAGGTTTTACATCAGGGTGCATGACAACTTTTCGAATAGCATGAGCATGTGTCGTTTCCCAAAATGCATGCGTCACGGCGGTGATGCTCCGACCAGGCTAATTAATGCATTAACTGCTTTGGTAATTTGCTGCATCCATTTCAACCAATCATCATTCACGCCGCTATTCGTTTGCAGTGCTTGAAGAGCTGAGAGCAAATTGATTTTTTGTGGAGAATTGCTAATTGGCGTTAATGAAGGCGGATTAGCTAAAGGATCAATCGTGTCAGGCTGTCGCAATTCCCATCCCACGAGGGAGGTGTCAGCGCCGCTCGTAGATGAAATAACAAAACTGGTTCCTGGGGTACGCGCAGAAATATACAAACTGCCTACTGTTCCGCTATTTTGATTGTTGGTTAAAAATACAATAGTATCCGCGTCAATAGCAGCGTTTAACACTGTTACACTGCCCGCAATCAAGGTGGATTTTCCAACTCGTGCTAAACTCATTGCTGCGTTACTCCATAGTTAAATGAAGCGCCAAACACATAACAGCGCACAGGGTCGAAAATTTCCAATTTAAACGTATACGAATAATTTGTTCCTAATCCTTCGATAAAAGTTTTCCATTTATATTGTCCAATTTCCCCCAGCGCACATTTAAAAGGGTTACCCCATGTTCTTCCGCTATCTCCTGAAACGCTAATAAATATAAATGGTTCTTGTCCTGATGCGACTTGGCCGCTTTCACAATCCACTTCGAATTTATAACCTTCCAGCCAATTAAAATTTTCATCTATTAAGGTTTGGGTAATTCGCGTATGCTTAATGGCGTTTCCATTGTCAGTTAAATAATTATGCGAAAGTTGCGATATCTGCGGTAAAAATCGACTGCCCACGTAATGTTTATTATTAAAAAACACATGTGAATTAATTGTTGAATAAGTCCCGTCTAAACGTTCCTTGTGAAACCACATGCTAGTATTAACATCATAAACAAGCGTTTTGTTTGCAGATAAAAAAGAGCATTCAATAAATAAATGGCCCGACTCTTTGTAAGCGACGCATGCGCAATCGCTAATGACATCAAACCCCGCTAATTCATTATCTACGGCATCATTGCTAGCCCGAACGGGCGTGCCGCCGGTACAAATGACGAAAGAACCTTGACCATTTACATTTGTTGCTAACCACCACACGAAATTAATTACAGGCTGATTAGGAATATTATCAATAACGCCTTTTATAACTGACGCTTTTGCCGCTAGTCCAAATTCATAAATAAAATTATTGTCACGGTAAAAGGGGGCCACACTTGCATACGTAACCGGCGCCCAAATTTCAGTAGATACCTTGCCGAATAAAAATAAACGTTCGTTGGTGCCCGAAATACCTTGCGACGTGTCTGGTCTACTTTGTTGTACAATAAAATTATTGACATCCCATGTTAGCCCGTCACCTTGCGCAGAATAAAAATATTGATTTGAATTAGGGAAACTTAAAACAAAGCGCGCATCTTGATAATAAATCATTTGCGGATTAGGCGGGAACGCACTTAAATCAACTTTCGTTGATACGCCCGTATTAAAATTGTAAATCCATAAATTAACGGAATCAACGATCGCTAATTGAGTAGTATTATTTGACCAAGAAATATAACCAGCTGTTGTCTCTAATGAAAAAAGGCGAATCGCTTGTTGGAACGCATTTACTTTCCATACGTTTTCGCCAGCCACGGCATAATAATAAATATCATATTCATATAATCCATTTGGCCGAATTGCATCATCATCTAAATCTAGCGTTACAACTAATTCAGTGCCGGGCATGGGCGTTAAAGACTGTGGAGTTTTTGCTGTAGGATCATTTACCACATACCAATTTATTGTATCTTGGTATTGCCACTCACGAGAAAGGGATATATCAAAACCGCCAATAACGGGAAATTGCATCAGTAATAACCCCCTGGATTCGCCCAGGCCCCGCGACCTGAAAGAGTTACATCTTTTCTCACATAAGGATCAATAGTTAGATTAGACGCAAGATACGTTTGTTCAGCTATATCATGGTCGCGGGAAAATTCATTCGTAATTGTTTTGCCAAACATGTGCATTAAGCGTTTAGCTATTTTAAATTTCAGGGCTTCCATCGCAAAATCAGGAATGACCCCATAATCAATATCAATCTGAGTGGGCGTCACCGTTTCTAGTTTTTGTTTGCAAACTAAAATCGCATTTAAAACCTTAAACGGCAATGACTGAAAAATAAGCTCACTATAGGTTTGATAGACCCTTAACAATACTAATGAAGGAACGTTCTGGGTAGCGCGATAGCTAATATTTGCATACATCCGTTCGTTAATGATGTTCACAAAATAAATAATTGATGGGCTATCGGGGTCTTGAATCGTGACCTCCATTAATTCCATAACTTGGGAGGTGTTAACACTATAGCTATCTGACTTCCCGAATGTATAAACACTCTGATTTGTCACCATAGGAAATGTCAACTGCGATTGCAGCGGAATATATAAACCAGATGCGCCCCATGCTGACACCACATCATTAAAAACTTCACGACCTCGTTCGGTTTTGTAGGGGTCTGCCGGCTGCAATTCAGCTGTTAATTTTGCTAATCGCAATGCGCCGCTAATTATATTATTCGCTGACGGCATCTTCTTTTTTCTCTTTCTTAACTTTTTCTTTTTTTAGTTCGTCAAATTTAGCGGGGCTATCAACCCAACCATTTGCTAATAAAAAATTAAATTCATTCATTGTTTTCACTTCTTTCATGCCATGAATTGAATGATACGCATGATGAGCTTCTAAATTATTTTCCATAATCCACCTTAAAAAGCGCCCTCAAAAATTGAGGGCGCAGGTTTGCTAGAACTTAATTGCATATTGAGGGAATGATTTACGACCAAACAAAATATCTAAACGTTTTATTTCTTTGTCAGTAATAGGGTCATAGCCATCGATAACGCGTAATGAGATGCCAGTGTCTTTATCAGTATATTGACCTACTTTTACGGCCCCGGGTGGACGATGCATCGGAACAATTGCTAAAGTCATTGCCGCACGTGACATCATAAAATTTTCAGCAAACGTATTGCTTGCTGCTAAATTGCCTAACACAGTAATAACAGCATTATTTGCTGGCGAATTACTTGCGGTTTTTCGAATACCGGTAACTGTTATAGCCGGGAAAATAGGAATAGTTGCATTACCGCCCGCGTCGCTATTTACATCAGCAGTGACACGAAAAACTTGCAAATTACCCGTGCCCGTACCGATAACTAAATTTGGCGGGATAGGGTTTACAGCATAAACACTTGCAAATGTTATTAAATCACCTTCTTTTAAAATACCGGTTTGTGTCGCGGTCCAACCATCTGTAACAATGCTAGAGCCCGTTTGTGATGCGGCATTAACAAGCGGAGTGCCGCTATTAATACCGTTAGTGTGGGAAATCATGTTTTGATCGTTATAGACTTCAATGCCCGCCAATTTACCCAGCAATCCTTCGATAGAAATCTCGCTATTTAACGTTGTGTTGAAACTATTTTGCAACGCATTTTGTAACGTAGTTCCGTCATCTACATTCATTAATGCAAAATAAGGTTTCGGCATTGCGCGTTTATACATTGCAGCTTGCGTGTTATTAAACGCGGCAAAACTAGATACGCCGGTACCTAAAGACGACATGCCGTTATAAAGAGTGGATGACATTTCTTGGATGCAGTTTGCGTCAACTGTATTAGCCAAGCCGATCGCAGCTGGCATAATCACGCGCTCTTCGTACATGTCCATCTCGCGCAGATCTAATGTTAATTGCGCGCTAGAGGGGTCAAAAGCTACATTTAACTGCTGATTAACCGTAATCGAATCTGTGAACTCCTCAATCGGCTGCGGATTCGCTATTGCGCCAGTCGTAACAGAATAATATGAAGGTTTTTTGATGCGAATGGTTTCGCCGAATTGATAGCCGTTTAATTCGCGCTGATATTCTTTCTCATAATCTCTATTTGCCAGCCGGAGCATTTTGCAATTGTTGATAAAATAGGGCAGCGCTTTTTCTGCGATAACATCGTTTGTTAAAATTGTATCATTAGCCATTTGGGCACTCGCTTATTTTTATGCGAGAACCACAACTACTTTGTTATCTAAAGTCCTTGCTGACGCCTGAATGCGGCTTTACGTTTTTCTTCTAGAGTTAAACGCATATCGCCACTTGCTTGACCCGTTACCTTGCTCGGCGGGGCCGGAGCGCGCGGGGTCTTGGTCGGTGGCATTGTTAGCTTCATTTCAAGGCGCCCCATTTCAGCCGCAGCCTCAAGAGGGGGCATGTTCAAAATAGTCAGCGCTTCTTTCGGATTATTTCCGAAATAATATTGCAAATCCGCACTTTTCGGAGAAGAGCATAAAACTGTCGACAAATATAAAAAGTTTGGGTGCTGAGTAAAGTTTGGCTGCATTAAAACGCTTGAAACTTCATCTAAGTCTTTATATTTTTCCCGCGCCTCTTCTAATCTTGCCGCATGCTTAGCATCTAAATCACTGAGATAGTTTTGTAGACTTTGTTCTTGCTGCACTTGCTGCTGATGCTGAAAATAATGCTGTTGCTTTTTTTCTTTATATTCAAATAAAGCTTCGGCGTAATCTGCGGCATCACTAAAATCATGCTTGTCTGGTGGCTGCAATCCAGTTGCCTTAGGTTGCGCTACCGGTTGTGTTTGCTGCATTTGTTGCTGCAACTGCATCAACTGATTTTTTAGTGCTACATTTTCCTCATTTTTTGATTTAGCGATAAACGTTGCTCTATCCAGACGTTTTTGCACGCTGGGAGGTAGTGTTGCTTTCTCTACCTCCGGCTGACTCTCTGCTTCCTCGTGAGCTGCTACCAAATCGGTTGCATCTTCTTTAGTTTCGGTAATCGTCGGTTCTTGCGTGTTAAGTTGTGGAATTTCCTCCGCCTGCGCGTCGGTCACTCCCTCTGTTTTTTCGTCTGTCATCTCACTTCTCCTATGCGATATTTGCCTGCATATTCAGCACCTATGTTTTTGACGTAACATATTCACGTTTTAGTAGCTTATAGATAATAAAAAGTGAGTTATCAATAAAACTATTCACTATTTTGTGTTTGCTCATTTGTTTTTGCTTGATGCAACATTGAAGATATGTGTTTTACTAAATCTGTTTTATGACCCATATGTGCGCGCGTTAATTCTGTTTTCGAACGTAATAAATCAGCTTGTAATTTTTGATTCATCGCCATTACGTCAGTTAAATTTTTAGCGTGGTCATTTATTGAATCTTGCACCATCTGCTGCGATTGCAGCGTTAATTTTTCCCTATCAATTTCTTGTTGTGCTTGATGAACTTGAAAATCCATTTTAGATTGCTGCTGTTTTTGTTGCACCGCTGCCATTTGCGGATTAGGAGGGCCAGGAGGGGCTGGCGGAATTTGTTTTCCTGTTTCTTTGCTGATGATTTGCGGAATAGGAATCCCTAACATCATTTCTTGTACGCGCTCAACAATATCCGGCATATTTTCAACGTCGAGATTTTCTACATATTTGTCCATTAAGCCCGCGGCTAACTGCGGAGCAAGTGCCATGACTTCCTGTAATTGCTCCATAGCTGCTTCACGCTGCAATGCAAAACTGCCGCCCGTTTCAATCGTGACGTCAAAACCTGTGACGCTCATATCATTTTTATATTCACCATTTAAACTTGGCTCGTTCAGCATCACGGAGCGCTCCCCGCCATTTTTGCCGCGCACCATCATTGGTCGCGTCGCATCAAATACCGCGGGGAAAAGAGACACGCAAATACGGCCCGTTTGTTCGACGGCGCGCTCTAAATTATTAAAAGGGACAAACGCGGAGAGATTGCCCGCATTCTGACGCGCTTTAACAGCTTTACCGCTGTCTGCGTTGGTTTCCTGTCCGCGATTATCATCATAGCGTCCCATAATTTGCTGAACATTCATAACGCCTTGCTGAAACTGTGTTTCGAAAGATGTTGATATGCTCGGCGGCGGCACGAATTGCGGCAGATTGCCTTTTTCATCGTAATTAGCTAACAAAATTGCCTTGCTGCGCTGCGGATTTCTCCAAAGCTCTCCTATTTTCCCTTCAATATTTTTCGGCGTGCCCACCCAATTTCCATGATTTAGATTTAGCATCGCTTCTGCTGCTTCTGAGCGAATATAATTTAAATAACGTTGCTCATCTTGCGCAAATTTGTGAATTGAATTTGTAGTTTGTTGGCCATCTAACACAAACGATTGACAATCTAAAAAAACCACCGGCAAATAATCGCTAGGCCATTCGCGCACTTCTAATATTTCATCAGCAATCATTTTGTAGTGTCGAATTTTATAACATACTGAGCTGCGCTGACGCTCAATTTCCACTTTTTCTAAATGAGACGCAGGGACTTGTGCGCCAAATTTTTGTGATTTACGCAGCATCGAAACCAATTTGTCCTGCTGAATTAATAATTCTTTCGCCTCTTCAGCTGTCATTGATTCGCCGTTACTTAATTGCACGACTTCTTCATTATATTCTTCTTTGACCCAAAAATGCGCAACATTAATCTTTTTTCCTTGTCGCCAAATTCGCGCGTATTCGTCGTTATAGCCACTCGTAACCATAAATGACAAATCGCTCTTTGCATTCGGAAATAACATGTGAAATTGTTCAGGTGTATGTGCTGTAAAAAATCCACTAAACATTCCGTCTGATTTATCAGACTCCAGAGCATCAGGATCCCAAAAACAGGTGCGGGGATCGGGTATTTCCCGTAGCTTAATTGCCAAATCGAATGTTTTTGGATTTTCATAATCAAGCTCAACTAGCCAAGCCCCGTAGCCTCCGCCGAGCGCATACATAAAAGCAGTTTGAAAAATAACTGGGGCCTTGTTAAGCCAAAATATTTGTCGTAACAAATCATCACGTAAATCGACAGCTTCTTGCGACACATTCGGCTTTGTTGCGCGCACTCGGGGTGCAGGTGAGTTAAGCCGCTGCTCGCCAAGCAGCTGCATTACAATAGCATAGAGAAAATTAAACATGAGCACAGGTTTTTGACTTAAGTTTCTCAAATATCTGTCGTTCGAATTCCATTGATCTACAAACAAAAACATCAAATCCATCCTGAACTTTTCATTGTTCACAGAAAAATAATCAAACCAGGCGCCGATATGATTTTTCGCATAAGCAAGTATTGCCTGTTCCGCTTTATCCGAGTCTTTCGTATTTAAATCTTCTGCAATATAAATTTCGTCAGTGCCATAATCGTCCTTCACATATTTATCAGGATTAAATTTAGTGCGTTTATCGGTAATTTTCATTTTTATTGTGCCCAGAATGAGGTTGCCTGAGGAAGGAAAACTTTATAATCAACGGGGTTGATTGATGGAAAAAATGCGTTTAATTTTTCATCTTGAACACGTGACAAAGCATCTAAACAATCATCGTGCGAAGCGACGGGGTACGCGTCATATTCATCTATTAAAAAAGTTTGAATAACGTCCTCTATTTTGCCGCTGCTTTGTTGTTTCATTAATTGATTCGGCAATAATATTCTACCGTTTTCAAAAATAGGAACTAGCTTTTCAATACGATCGGTTTTAGATAGACCGTCAAACAATTCAATCAAATTAAAATGATATTTTTCTCGCTCCATTCTGTCGCGCAAATAAGAAGTGTCTGTTTGCATGCCATATCGCTCATAACCAACCGCGATAGGTTTGTATTTGTAGTGTAATTTAAACAACATATCGCCGCGTTCTGTTAACGATAGGCGGTCTCGCACTATATCAATCACATAATAATTTTGGTCTACAGACAATCCCACAACTATCATTGATGTGAAATCTGATTTCTTTTTTTTGTCATTAGCAGGATCAACAATGATATAAATATTTAATCCGCTTTCATCTTTTAAATTATGAAATAAAAGCCAATCGCGACGAAAACCCTTCATAGAATCTTTGACAGGATTCAGCAACATTTGCGTTGAAAAAATATAAATGCCCATGTCGCGCCGCTTTTGCAGAACCTTATCTTTATCAAACAAAACGGGCTCGCCGTCCGCTTCGCCATTTTTTGTAACCGCATGCTTTCGAACTTGGCAAATATTGTTATCAATGATGTTTTTATATAAATCATTAAAATGATATCGAGTACCAATCATTCGCTTGCGACTAGTTTGACTGCCGAGGTTTAGCGACATCTGAAAACTTTCTAATACTTTTTCTTGCATTAATGGAGAGCGCACAGATTCTTGTGTAACAACGTCATCATAAATTAAAACGTCAAAGTGTTTCGATGTGGGTTGCGAATCAACGAGCCCCCACGCTTCAACTGTGGATTCTTTCTGATTAGATTTACGCTTAAAAATTAGGCCGTCATCTTCAGACCACTTCGGAGATTCGCGATGACAATTTGTCCAGAAGACATCAGGATAAAGTTCACGCAATAATGTATTTGCCTCGGCCTCACGTTTAATCTGGCTAAGGAATGCTTTTGCGATGGGACGTGTATGTGAAAAGATGCCAAAACTTGGATATTTCCCAAGCCACTTTGGATTTGGATCATCCCCATGAGAGTCAACAATATCTTGAATAGTTTTAGCAAACGTAATTATTGTAGATTTGTAATGTCCACGAGCCCACAAATCTAAACAATTGTCCGGCTCTGCTTCAACTTCACGACAACGCTCTAATAGCCACGGATGCGCCATATCTTTACGATTAAGAACAAACCACAACAAAAAAAATAAATCTTTACGTGCGAGATAACGACAGAAATGATATTTATCGCTATCATCTAATTCGTACAATCTAGCGCATAGATTCTGATAATCGTCTATTGATGTGAGTTCAGATCTGAAGTCATGCGACATGTCATTCCGTGTTTTTCTTAATGAGACTGAATAAACGTTCTGCTACATCATGAATGATAGGTTTATTAGCCTCCGGCTCTTCGCTGACGTCTCTTTCTATCCATCCGCGTTTTTTTCCTTTACATTTAAGATGAAAAAAAATTGACGCTTCTTTGCCGTCTTGAATATTTTTATATAAAGCTGATTCTGTTGAGTCGAGTGCTAAATTTTCGAGCTCAATAACTTTTTCTTTGTAATTTTGATCTTCTTTCATCCAGCGATAATGACTGTCTCTGTTCATGTTCACTTTTTGAGCTGCTGTAGTTACAACGCCAAGCGTAGTTTTTAACGCCGAAAGAAACAGCTCTTTGTTTTTATCAACCTGTTCTTCACTAATCATTTTTTATATGCCTTATCTGTCATAAGCACTAATTAACAAATAAAAAGTGCATTATCAAAAATATTTCAATTTAAAGATCAAAAAATGCACTTAACGAGTTCTATAATGTGTGAAATCTGGAATTCTGTCTGGGGTAACCACTTTTGCGGCTTCAATAAGGCGCTCTTGCAAAATAGGCGACGGCATGGCCCAGCTACCCTTGAAAAATTTTACATAGCTCATTTTAGTTTGAGCTAGTGCACATACTTTCTCTAATTCAACAGTAGTAACGTTACGTAAATATTCTTTAATGTCCATTTTGCTCAACCCTTTTTTATTTTTATGTTGAAAAAGCGTTATTAGCAAAAAAAAGGCTTTTTAGCCATACGCTATTTTATTTTCTACTTTAAATTTAGTTAAAAAGTTCACTTTATTGTCGCGTCAACAATTTTGATCCCGTATTTTTTTGCGAGCTCGACAGCACTTTTATTGTGCGCCTTAATCTGACGCGGGTACATTATGCATTGAACGCGATAATCATCATCATCAAATTTTAGAATATACTGTACTTCATTTTTTCGTAATTGCGAAACGTCGAGCACGGGCAGCTCCCAATTTTTAATTTTTTCCCACGGCGGCATTTTGCTATTCATTCGTCATTCCTGCTCTTGCTCGATATACGCTTTCAAATCGCACGCAAGATGACATTGCTTGCAAACGTAATAAGACATGCCCTCTCCTCCACTTTCTACAAATACCAATTTGTTGCAACATTTGCTCATACCAAAACTCGCTGATTACATTTACCACAAGTTTGATAAAGAATAAGAGGCGCTGGTTTTTCGCATTCACCAAACGATCTAATTTTATGATTAAGATATTCAATTTGCATGCGAGCGCCTGATAAATCGACTTTTACTTTTCTATTGACGAATTTCAAAAAATCAATTTGCTCTTTCAATTTCTCAATTTCTTCTTCCATCATCTTTTACCTCCAAACGATTTTACAAATTGCCTCACCTCTGCATATTTCGGCCCTGGGCTCGTCACAGCAGCCTCTCCCTGCTTGACGGGCTGATAACCAAGCTCTAGCGTCAATGATCCTAACTCAGCCCCAATTCTTTTTATTTCGTCCAAATTTTTTGCTTGAAGCGCAAACCAATATTC
>Ga0105051_10003640_pt1 | contig 18584 bp, 15 predicted proteins | sample FRY02_FD_78383 | JGI IMG/M metagenome (GOLD analysis project Ga0105051, IMG submission 78383) | Freshwater microbial communities from Lake Fryxell liftoff mats and glacier meltwater in Antarctica - FRY-02 (megahit assembly) | ecosystem: Environmental > Aquatic > Freshwater > Ice > Glacier... | reverse complement strand
TTTGCATGTTTGCTAACAAGCGGCTATGCACAACTCAACCGTAGATTTATCCGTTTAATTCTACGGTTATTTTATATTTTATTTCTGTTAAATAGTTAGTATTCAAAAAAGTATATGACAGCAAACGCTTATTATTGAATAGATACTTTTTAAGAATAACGAGCAAATTTGAAAACTAAATGTAAGAAAAATCAATGGGAAATTATCTCCATTCCGTACCTTCTTTCCCATCTTTTACAACAATTCCAGCTTTTGCTAGTCCGTCGCGAATTTGGTCAGAGGTCGTCCAGTCTTTATTGGTCCGGGCATTTTGTCGTAAATCAAGAACAAGTTCCATAACAGGAGAAAGTCGATCGTCAGTGGAAGAGTTTTCAAGTTTCAACCCCAATATATCTAAAACAAAACGGTTCATTTCCAATTTTAAACTGTTTAAATCTGCTGCAGCAATTGTTGCTTTTCCATCTTTAATGCTGTTGATATATTTTACAGCATCAAATAGGTTTGCAATCAAAATCGGCGTATTGAAATCATCGTTCATTGCCTTGTAGAACGAGGCTATCATTCCATTCACATCAGAGGATGAAGCTGAGCTTACAGATAAATTGGAAAGTAATTTCAAGGCGTCAAGTAATCTGTTTAGTCCTTTTTCAGAAGCCAAAAGCGAATCGTTTGAAATATCCATTGTGCTGCGGTAGTGCGCTTGCATCATGGAGAATCGAACGGTATTGGCCGAAAATGGTTTTTCAAATAATTTGGACGTTCCGTTGACGATTTCCATTGGTAAGAAATAGTTGCCAAACGATTTGCTCATTTTCTGACCATTAACTTCCAACATATTTGCGTGCATCCAGTAATTTGCTGGAGAACAACCTAATGAAGCACAGTTTTGAGCGATTTCGTCTTCGTGATGCGGGAATTTCAAGTCCATTCCGCCACCGTGAATATCAAATGTTTTACCCAAATATTTGGTACTCATCGCTGTACACTCAACGTGCCAACCAGGATTCCCATTACCCCAAGGTGAACGCCAAACTTGCATATCGTCTGGATTAGCCTTTTTCCATAAGGCAAAATCTGCAAAGAAATGTTTTTCGTCTTGGGCATTGAGCGGCCGAGTTTCTTCTGCCAATTCATCAATTTTTCGACCGCTTAAAATGCCGTAATTATTGGTTTCGCTGTATTTCTTCGTATCGAAATAAACAGAACCATTCACCTCGTAAGCAAAACCATTTTCGATGATTTTCTCAATAATTTCAATTTGCTCTTGAATGTGCCCGGTTGCTGTGGGCTCGATAGTTGGCGGCAACATGTTATAAGTGCGGTGTAAATCCTGAAATATCGTATTGTATTTGTAAACGATTTCCAACGGCTGCATTTGTTCAGCTTTGGCTGCTTCACCAATGCTGTCGACCTCATCACCAGCACTGTTGGTAATGTGGCCTGCATCTGTGATATTACGAACATATTTCACTTGATAGTCAATCGCCAAAAGGTAACGGTAGATTAAGTCGAAATTGATGAAGGTGCGCATGTTGCCCATGTGGGGATCACTGTATAGTGTTGGTCCACAAACATACATTCCAATTTTACTTTCGTTTATGGGTTCGAATTTTTCTTTTTTCCCAGTAAGACTGTTGTATAGGGATAAATTTTGACGGCTCATTTTTCTATTGCAATTACAAGTAAGCAAATATAAGGAAATGAAGCGTTTTATCTTAGCTTCTCCTATTTTACAGCTAAAATTCTCACAAAAACTAGAGCCGTGATTTAATATATTTAGGGATTTTGTTTTGGGAGCAAAGGAACCCTTTCACACTCATCTAAGTTAATTATTGGGTTAAACTTGAACCTTTTTAAAAAAGAGGTAATAAAGGTTGACAATTAGGATAGCAGCATTGGTGATAATAATTGGAACTGCAACTAATATACTTCCGTAAACTATGAAGGCTAAGCACCCTAGCACATTTATCCAACGCAAGGTAGACATGTTTTTCATCATCATAGAGAAAAGCAAAAGTGCAGATCCGACGTAACCTATTATTTCTGTCATTTTGAATGAATTTCACCGAAAGTAGTAATTATTTGAATTTGGGGATACTTTTATAAAATTGGTTACCTTGGTAAACAAATTAAAAAAACGAGAATGGACAAGATAATAGCTCAAAAGTCTCCTTTTGTAATGGAAGTTGAACCGGGAAAATACGCATGGTGTGCTTGCGGTCATTCAAGTAAGCAACCTTTTTGCGATGGTTCACATAAAGGATCTGAATATACGCCAAGAATAGAAGAAATTACGGAAAAGAAAATGGTAGCGTGGTGTGGATGCAAGAACAGCAATAACGGCGCCTTTTGCGATGGTTCACACAAAGCTCTTTAATCGAAATTTTCGAGCGAATATTTGTATTTAATCTGCAATCCGTGTAAGAAATTCCGAATAATTTGATCTTTACATTCTCTATAATGACGATGATCTGGTTTACGGAAGAAAGCACTTAGTTCGTGTTTGCTAAAACGTAAATCGGCCAAATCGAGAATTTCTAACATGTCTTCATCTTGCAGATTTAGTGCAATTTTCAGTTTGCGAAGTATAATGTTGTTGTTTGTTTTTTTCTCTGGTTCAGGTTGAGGACCTTCGCGTTTTCCGCGTTTTAAATTTATAAAACCATTTAAAAAAGTTGCCAAGTATTTGTCAACTAGATTTTTATAGGCTTCATCCTCCTCCTTTTTCATCCAATCGGAAATTTCTACTCGTGTTGCCTCATATCCACCTGAAGCGAAAGTCGACATTACTTTGTCGTCATTCAATTCAAAAGTGTAGCGGAGTCGTCGTAAAACATCATTGTTGGTCATGGAATATAATTTTTGGCTAAGATACTGATTTGAGAGAACTGGAGAATGAAATTTTGTCTTGGCAGTGAATATGACTGAAGAGTGATTGATGAGAATAAAATTTTTTCAAAAATAGTATCTTATTGGGCATTTGTCCACCGGGATAGCAGCAGCGCAGCCAATTCCCCAATTTACGAATTCTCCAATTAATAGTTAATCGCTTTTGAGCTTGAAAAAAATATCTTTAGTTGAACTTCAATCAATAAAAATTTAATGCTTCGGTGCAAAAATCACAAATTCATCCACATCCCCATTTTTGTTCCTCCGGAAAGTAGCAATAACTTTCAAATCACCTCGGTTTGTTAAATCTGCTTGTTTCACATTGGACTCGAGAATAGCCATTTTATTATCCCAAATAATAAGTGTGTTTTTATCGAGTGTGCCTTTTTGTAATTCATGAAGTTCTTGGTGGTATTTTCCGTCAAAATAATCTTGATTCAAAACAAAACTAATAGCAGGATGTGTATAATATAGTTTCATATTGAGATAATTAGGATATTCTGATTCAATAAAAGGTTTAATATCTTTTATTAAAATAGTATTGGTTGTGATTTCAAAGAGTTTTTCATTGTAAACAACGCCTTGTGAGCGATTTGTAAAAGGAAAAATAGCGATTATCGCACAAATAGCACCTAAAACAACTTGCTTCATTTTAGGTTGTTTTATCCAATCGAGCAAGCAGTTTGTGCCGACTAAAGCCAAGAGGACAATTGCAGGATATACGGCTAAAAGAACACGAGGTAAGCCCATGGAATTAAAAACACCTTTCCACCAAAATATGCTGTGTGCAACAAAGACTGCGAGAAATGAACCTAAAATCAAAAAGAACAAAACACGATTTTTTTCGTGTTTCCAGTTTTTAAAAAACTGGCAAATAGTGATTATAGATCCAATAATCAAAAGCAGATAAATCGGCTTTTCGATTACATAATTCAAACGATGTACAAAGTCGAATAATGAACCACTGCCGTATCTTTCTTTCAAACTAGCATAAGGAATTTCGTGGATCAGCCACAGAATATCTTTGTAAAAGAAAGCTCCGATTATGGAGTAAATTAACTGTCCCGTTATTAGAAATGGAAGCAGTTTGAATTTTCTCAGCCACAGTAAATACCCTGTAAATACAATGAGGATTATTAATCCTTCAGATCGAATTAGCGGGAGGAATGACACGATAATTAACCCTAAAACAAAGCGTTTAGAGGTGAATAGATAGACCCCAATAATTAGAAAAAGCGCAAATAAATATTCGGTTAATCCAGAGAAAATAAGAGTGAAAAAGAGAGGAGCGAAAAGCAAAAACAAAAATACCATCGCGGGATTCTTGATGGACAAATTCACAGCCGACTTGTAACTGAAATAGCCAATAAATGAAGCGCAAAGTGAATTGAAAACAATCATTCCTTTAAATCCAAAATAGGTGAAAGGAGAACTCAGTAAGACAAAAACCGGTTTCGCCCAATGATGGCAAAAGAATTCTGGATAATCAAATGCGTATTTGGAATAGAGGAAATGTTTGATGCTGTCGCCGCTATCACCAGTTGAAGAGGTGAATAAATTTATAAACGTCAAAATTATAAACAGCAAGAATGTTAATGGAATTTCGGGTTTAGTAAATTGCAAAAAAGACTTTTCTGTTTTCATTTAAAAGTAAATATACCAAAACTCTCGCTGTGATTTCGTCTGCAAAAAGTTTAGTGAATGATTAACTCGCCTTTTCCTGTTTTTAGAATTTGGTTTTTGATTAGTGGAGCTCCGTATAGTTCAATATTTCCTTCACCTAATAAACTGTATTCTATTTTGTTAACTACATTTACTTCACACAAGCCTTTAGAGCTATTTTCGACTATGGCATAATCGGAAATTAGATTTTTAGCATCAACTGAAAGTATGGCTGTATTCCAAATTTTCAGTTGTTCAGTCGTGCCTTTTAAAGTCAATTTGCCACCACAAGGATAGTTGTTCCAATAATAGAAAACTTTTCCTTTCAATTCTAGGTCTGCGTAATTTGCTTTGCTTTTGAAAATTAAACCAAAATCATCCGAAGTAATAGGGTTCTTAGTACGGATATAACAGGTTTCGTTCGCTGTTACTTTGCGCAGTGGTTTGGAATGAATATTCAAGGTAATCTTGTTCGTTTTCGGATGTGTGAACTTGTATTTCTGGACATTGTCGATCTTGAGAACTTGATTTTCAACACTGTATTCAACTTGAGAGACAGATTTTTCAAATCCTTCTATTTCAATTGAAAAAGTACTGTCTTCGATTAGATAAACATCAAAATTACTCAGCAATTCTATTTCAGAAAATGTCGCTAACTCAACATTTCGAATCGTTTTTGGATTATTCTTTTTACAGGACAAAATAAGCAGTCCAAGCATAAACAGCACTATGAATTTTGATTTTACCATTTGTAACCAATGCCTATTTCTGGAAAATCCAGTATGTGTAAATGTGACTTCATAGCTGCACGAATGATAAAATGTTCGTTGACGCGAAATTGCACAATTCCCCTGTTGTACATCGTTTTTCGAATGCCTTTGTTTACTAGGCCAAGATAGATTCCTTCCTGAAGAATTAAACTAAATCGGTTGTAGCGAAACTCTTGGGAAAAGTGAATTCCTGTTTGAAAGTTATCGGATGGTTTAAAAGTGCCGCCCTGTGATTCAATCACTATTTTCGTGGATTGATCGTAGAAAACATCCCCGCCAACTCCAGCATGGAATCCTCGGAAAAACGCTCGATTTATGCCGCCAGATAATGAAGAGGTGTAATAGAATTCGCCAGACAACGAGCGCGTTTGCTTGCCACCAAAACTTTGCACGATTTCAAAATTGTTCTTTTTCAGGTGTTTGGGTAATTCTGTTTTTTGCCTCTCTGTAATGTGACCGAGACGATATGTCATTCCAGCAAAAGCAGTTACGAGGTTAAGACCTAAATTCGGGTCGGCGCTGTTTGCGTTTGAATAATGATCGAATGATAGTCCAAATTGCGTGTCAATTTTTGGGCGGATTTTAAAGTTCGCCCCCAAACGTAAATTGAAATGCGCATTAACGTGAGAACCAATACCAACATTCTGATAATTTTCAACTAAATCGAATTTCTTGGTCAAATAACCGATTCCCATTCCGGTTTGATTGTAGATCTGAAAACGTTTTCTATTGATAAAATTAACTCTAAAGAAATAGTTTAAGGCAAATGATTTGCCAATTAGATTGTCATTACCTAAGTTGCTGTAGAAAAAGGAGAAACCGTATTCTGGATAGTTGAATAATTGTTCCCATTCATTTTTTCCAGTGGTTTCTTTGCTGATTTGAAAAGAAAGAGAGGTAATTGGGTCGGTGGTGATATAATTGATGAATGAATATTCGGGTAAACTGAATCCGCGGTGATAATTCAAGGAAAGTTTTAAGTCGTTTGTTCGTTTGCTTTGGCCAAATGAAAATGAAAACAGGGAAAGAACCAAAATGGCTATCCCAAACAGACTGATTTTCGAATATTCAACGTTTCTTTTCAAAATGCGTTCTTCTGTATTGGATTCAAAAATACATGCATTTTCCGAAAATCAATAATTTACTCGTGTCTCAACAAAAAGAGAAGCAACTTGCGTATAAATCTCAATCTCAACGTTATCGGGTTCTCGAATGATTAAAAAATCAGTTGAACCCAGCGAGTACGTTTTTTCATCGATTATAACGTCGATAGACCCAATCACAGCATAGATAAATAAAAATGAGTCGTCTCTTTGAATTTCAACGCGAGCGCCTTTTTCCAATTGGTGCGCTTTCATTTTCCCTTTGGCTTTTGGCGAACAGATTAAATTGAAATCCATGCACCGACCAATAGCTGAAGTTTCCCAATCGCCAGAAAACGCATCTTGTTCCAATTCGTTCAGCATTTTCGTATACTGATCTTTATGCGTCAATTCAATTCCGCCGCGCAAAACTAGCAACCTGCGATGATAACCAGGAAAAGCCGTGAAGTTAGACGTTGCCGAAATCACATCCGCCGTACTGATTCTAAAATCGAAATTCTGTTCCGTATTCGTCGCGCCATCAGGGTAAATAAACAACTCGGTAGTCGTTCCCCCGCTCCAAGACTCGCTTTCTTGCGTATTGCCGTAAAAGGTTGTTATTTTCATTGGGGGCGAAGGTAAGGAAATACATTTTTAATTTAACACTTTCGCTCAGATTTAGCTTCTCCGCTACCTGTGGCGGCGCGTTTTGTGCCCCGACTCTCAAATCCAACTCCATGTCAAACTTTGCGCACGGTATAAAAATTGAATCAGTGAAAGAGAAATTCTGCTCACCCCAATTTAATTCCCAACTCTTTCAACTGCCCATCATCCAACGGAGAAGGCGCATCAATCATAACATCTCTGCCAGAATTGTTTTTCGGGAAAGCGATGTAGTCTCGGATAGATTCTGAACCACCCATGGTTGCAACCAAACGGTCTAAACCGAAAGCCAAACCACCGTGTGGAGGTGCGCCATATTCGAAGGCATTCAATAAGAAACCAAATTGAGCTTGTGCTTCCTCTGGTGTAAAGCCTAGTAAGTCGAACATGCGCGATTGCAATTTTCTATCGTGAATACGGATAGATCCCCCGCCTAATTCGACACCGTTCATGGCTAAATCGTAGGCATTTGCACGAACTTTTCCGGGATCTGTGTCTATCAAATCCATGTCTTCTGGTTTCGGAGACGTGAACGGGTGATGCATTGCGTGATAACGCTTGGCTTCTTCGTCCCATTCTAAAAGCGGAAAATCGTATACCCAAAGTGGTTTAAATTCATTCGGGTTGCGCAATCCAAGCTCGTTACCCATGTGCAAACGCAATTCGCTCATCATTTTGCGTGTCTTGTCCAAATCGCCGCTTAAAACCAAAATTAAATCATCGTCTTGTGCGTTGGTGGCTTTTGCCCATTCCTGCAAATTTTCTTGCGAATAGAATTTATCTACCGAAGATTTGTATGTTCCATCTGAATTGCATTTGCAATACACCATTCCTTTGGCGCCAATTTGCGGACGACGAACCCAATCGGTCAAAGCGTCCAATTGTTTGCGAGAATATTCTGCCGCGCCTGGAGCAACAATAGCAATTACTGCTTCACTTTGGTCGAAAATGGCGAAATCTTTTCCTTGCGTCAATTTTGTAATGTCATGGAAGCGCATGTCGAAACGAATATCTGGTTTATCAGAACCGTACATTTCCATTGCTTGACTGTACGGCATTCTTGGGAAAGCTTCCGTAAAATCTATGTTTCGAACTGTTTTGAAAAGGTGTTTGATCAATCCCTCAAACGTATTTAAAATATCTTCTTGATCGACAAACGCCATTTCGCAGTCGATTTGTGTAAATTCTGGCTGACGATCGGCACGTAAATCTTCGTCACGGAAACATTTCACAATTTGGTAGTAACGGTCGAAACCAGAAACCATCAACAATTGCTTAAACGTTTGCGGCGATTGTGGCAAAGCGTAAAATTGACCTTCGTTCATGCGACTTGGCACAACGAAATCACGCGCACCTTCTGGCGTAGATTTGATTAAGTAAGGTGTTTCCACATCCCAAAATCCTTCACCGTCCAAATATAAACGCGTTTGCAAAGCTACTTTGTTACGCAACATCAATTTGTTTTGGACTGGCTTTCTTCTTAAGTCCAAATAACGGTATTGTGCACGTAATTCTTCACCACCATCCGTATCGTCTTCTATTGTGAAGGGAGGAGTTTTGGCTGCGTTTAATATTTTTAATTCAGAAACCAAAATTTCGATTTCACCCGTCGGAATATTTTTGTTCTTGCTGCTGCGTTCAATCACGGTTCCAGTAGCTTGAATCACGAATTCACGACCCAATTTACTTGCCACTTCTGTCAATTCAGGTTTGTCTTCCAAGTTGAAAGTTAATTGCGTAATTCCGTAACGGTCGCGCAAATCGACGAAGGTCATTCCACCTAAATCTCTTGATTTTTGCACCCAGCCGGATAGCGTAACTTCGGTTTTGATATCTGAACTGCGCAATTCGCCGCACGTATGTGATCTGAACATAAAATTAAATTTTCGTTGCAAAAGTAAGAAATTTCGGCGCGAAACTTGTTTGTAAAGGCATGGATTAGTCTTGATTGTTTAAAAAACTAATCTTAATTTAGAACTTCCATTTGGAAAACCGAAACGATTACCGCATTAACGCAAAATATTTATGTCTAAAATTGATCAGTTCAAAAAAGAAATAACAGCGGGCTATACTTTTAAAGGTGATAGTATAACGCTTGGAGGAGTAAAATTTGACGGTGAAGGCGTTCCCGGAATTCATGTAAAAGTGCCCCTCAAAACTTTGAATAGACACGGACTAATTGCAGGCGCAACGGGAACGGGGAAAACAAAAACGTTGCAAGTAATTGCGGAACAACTTTCTGAAAAAGGAATTCCATGCGTTTTGATGGATATCAAGGGCGATTTAAGTGGATTAGCGGCTTCAGGTTCTACCAATGATTTCATAACAAAACGTCATGCGGCTATAGATTTGCCGTACGAGCCCAAAGCCATGCCAGTTGAATTGATGACTTTGACCGAAGGAAAAGGAACGCGATTAAAAGCAACCGTCACGGAATTTGGTCCAGTTTTATTATCGAAAATTTTAGGGTTAAATGATACACAATCGTCTGTTGTTTCATTGGTTTTCATGTATTGTGATAACAACAAATTACCACTTATTGATTTAAAAGATTTACGGAAAACCTTGCAATACTTGATGGGTGAAGGCAAGGAAGAAATGGAGAAAGAATACGGAACCATTTCTTCGGCTACTGTTGGCATCATTATGAGAAAGGTCATTGAATTGGAACAGCAAGGTGCGCAACAATTTTTTGGCGAACGCTCTTTCGACCCACAAGACTTAATTCGTTTAGATAAAAATGGCAATGGAATTATTTCTATTATTCGTTTGATGGACATTCAAGGGAAACCAAAATTATTCTCCACTTTCATGCTGAGTTTAATGGCCGAGATTTACAATACTTTCCCGGAAGAGGGTGATTCCGAAAAACCGAAATTGTGTATTTTCATTGATGAAGCACATTTGGTTTTCGAAGAGGCTTCGAATGCTTTGATGGATCAACTCGAAGTAATTATAAAGTTGATTCGTTCGAAAGGCGTCGGGATTTTCTTTTGCACCCAAAATCCTACTGATGTTCCAGATTCTATTCTTTCACAATTGGGTTTGAAAGTTCAACATGCACTGCGGGCTTTCACGGAAAAAGACAGAACAGCAATTAAAAAAGCAGCACAGAATTATCCGATAACAGCGTTTTACAAAACCGATGAAATTATTACTCAAATGGGAATTGGTGAGGCTTTGGTGAGTGCTTTGGACGAAAAAGGAATCCCAACCCCTTTGGCTGTAACGATTTGCCGTGCGCCCTTAACACGAATGAATGTTTTAGAGGATGACGAGGTGGATGAATTGGTAAAAAAATCCTTAATCGCTGAAAAATACAACGAAGAAATAGACCGCGAAAGCGCCTATGAAATTCTTTCGAAGAAAATTGACAAAGCTGCCTCAGAAGAGCAACAAGAAAAGAAACGTGCGGATCAAGACAGGGAATTGGTTGAATTGCAAAAAGCCGAAACCAAACGCATGGCTGAAAAGCAAAAAGAAATAGAGCGTTTGCGGATAATTCAAAACCGGGAGGAAAAAACAAAAGCAGCAGAAAGCGAAAAACTCTGGAAAGACATTGCTCGTGGAGCAACGCGAAGAACGAAAGACAATAGTTTGTTTGGAGTTCTAGCTCGAGGGATTCTTGGTGTGCTTGGTGTAAAGTAACTTCTTGCCACTAATGCAGGAATGAGCACCAATAAAAATCTCTGCGGCTTTGCGGTGAAAAAAAGAATGCAGATGACGCGGATTTTGCAGGATTTATATGGAGTTTTTTAGAACTTTTGCCAGTTTATTTAATATTAGAACAATAATGGGAAGCATTTTAAAAACACACAATCCAGATGGTCCAAGTACTTGGGACAAGGATAAAACAGAAGTTGAAAACGAGAAATTACTTTGGGAAATCTATGAATATTCTAAAAGATTAATTGCCGAAAGCAAACAAAGTATATTGCTGGTATTGCAAGGAATGGATGCATCAGGAAAAGATGGTTTAACGCGTCAATTGTTTCAAAAAAGCAGCGCGGCGTGGGTGACAGTTCATTCGTTCAAAAAACCTACTGACGAAGAATATGCACATGATTTCTTGTGGAGAATTCATTCTAGAACACCGCGACATGGAATGATTACAGTTTTCAATCGTTCGCATTACGAAGATATTTTAGTGCCTTCTGTTTACGGTTTCATTGACAAAAAAATCATTGATAAACGCTACAAACAAATCAATGATTTTGAAACGCATTTAGAAGCCAATGGTACCCGAGTCGTAAAAATCTATCTGAATTTGAGTAAAAGTGTTCAGGAACGTAAATTATTAGAACGGATCAATACACCTGAAAAACACTGGAAACATTCCGACGGCGATTGGGAAACACGTGAGCGATGGGATGATTTTATGGACGTGTACGAAAAGATATTTGACAAATGTAACGACATTCCTTGGCACATCGTTCCCTGCAATAAAAACTGGACGAAAGTGCACGCAGTAGCTAAAATTCTTATTGATACGTTTAAAGAAATGGACCCAAAATACCCAACCTTGGACAGTGAAAAATTTGTACCGAATTACGAGAAGGCGAAGATTACCTATTAAACAAGTGTAAAGTTAAAGAGGTAAAGTGAATATCATTTTCAAACTTCCCACTCTAAAGGGTTCCACTTTTTACTTATTGTCGAGGACTTTAGGTATTCGGAAGTAGTCAGAGTCTTTTTGAGGGGCGTTTTTGAGGGCTTCGTCTTGCGTGATGGTTACTTTTGCTACATCTTCCCGAAGCACATTTACTTCCTCTGACATGAAAATCAATGGTTCAACGTTTTCTGTTTCAACTTCTTGTAGTTTCTCCATGAAGGAAATTATTTTTTCTAAATCAGACTTGATGGCAACTTTTTTATCGCCTTCAAACTCTAACCTTGCTAAGTGAGCAATGTGTTCAACTACTTCGTCTGTGATTTTCATTTTAAACTATTGAGGGACAAAGATAACGGATTTCATTTGTTTTTTACAGCCTCGTCCAAACTGCTTTGTATTAAATCTCTGCATAATTTTCGTGTTTCAGCAACATGTCCTACTTCCACATAAACAGGGTCATGAACAGATACGCGTGAAACCCCGGGACGAGCCGAACCGAAAAAGTCGCCTGGATCAGAGAATAATTTATGGTGATTAAGAAAAGCAATAGGAATTAGAGGAACCCCTGTTTTTTCAGCTAGTAAAAAGGCGCCATCTTTGAAATTGCCAAGCTCAGGAGCATTCTTGTGAGGAATACCACCTTCCGGGAATATAACCAAAGAAAAACCTTCTTCTAATGCTTGCTTTGCTTTAATAAATGCTTGTCCAGCTCTCACTTTATTGGAACGGTCGACTGGGATATTCAAATTTTTAAAATAGGTTTTAATAATCGGATAACTCAAAAGCTCACTTTTCCCCATGAACAAAAAAGGTTTTTCAGGGAACAAAGAACACATTAGAAAAATATCTAAATAGGAAGTGTGATTGGGTAAAATTATCATCGGCCCGTCAACTTTTGAAATATTTTTGTTCTTTTTTGAGGGGTACAAACAAAATATTTGTATCAATTTACTCCAAATCACGAAGAGTTTGAAAGAATGTAGTCGCCCATTCGGCAAAGCAAGAATAAGCAGGAAAAACGGGTACAGCAATGTAGCGGTAAGACTAAAAATTAGTCCAACATATACTTTCCACAGGTTATAAAAGAATGCTTTAATCCATTTCATTTCGACAAAAATAAGGAATAGAATGAGCTGAGAGAGTATGTTAGCATGAAAAATGAAATGAAAAAATTGTAATTTTAGACAAAAAGACAAGATGCCTCGTATATTAACAGGAATACAAAGTACAGGAACACCACATTTGGGCAATTTATTAGGAGCAATTCTTCCAGCAATAGAAATTTCGAAGAAACTAGAAAATGATTCATTTTTGTTTATTGCCAATTTACACTCTTTGACGCAAATAAAAGATGCTGATGTGATGAAAGAAAATACTTACTCAACTGCTGCTGTATGGTTGGCTTGTGGATTAGATGTTAACCGAACTGTTTTTTATCGGCAAAGTGATATTCCTGAAGTAACAGAATTAATGTGGTACCTGTTGAGCTTTTTCCCATATCAACGTTTGACTTTAGCGCATAGTTTCAAAGATAAAGCAGATCGACTAGGCGACGTTAATGGAGCTTTGTTTAACTATCCAATATTGATGGCTGCCGACATTTTATTATACGACGCTGAATTTGTTCCAGTTGGAAAAGACCAATTGCAGCATATAGAAATCACGAGAGATGTCGCGACAAAGTTTAACCTTCAAATGGGGGAGAATTTTGTAATTCCCGAAGCAGTTATTGATGAGAACACCAAAATAGTTCCTGGAACGGATGGTGAGAAAATGAGTAAGTCAAGAAACAATTTCATCAATATATTCTTGGCCGACAAACCATTGCGTAAGCAAATTATGTCCATCCAAACGGACAGCAAAGAATTAGAAGAAGTAAAAAGTCCGGACACGTGTAACGTTTTTGCCTTGTATCGATTACTTGCCAGCGCTAGTGAAATTGCTGAAATGAGGGAAAAATATTTGGGCGGCGGTTATGGATACGGTCACGCAAAACAAGCGCTGTATGATGTGGTAATTGATAAATTTAAATCCATTCGCGAACGGTACCATTATTTGATGGCGAACAAATCGGAGATAGACGAAGCGCTTGAGCAAGGAGCTAAAAAAGCACGTGCAATTGCTAAAGAGGTTTTGTTCCGCACAAGGGAAAAGTTAGGGTATTGATGAGCCATTAGTTTTTTGTAACTTCGTGAGACAATTCTTTGATTAGAATGAGACAATATTTCAAATTCCTTTTTTTGTTTTTACTTATCATTTTACCTGCATGCAGCGATGATTTGGATGAAGAATCTACTATTGTAGAAGCCAAAGGAGGCATGTATTATGGTGGAATTTTAAAGTTTCAATCTCCTGAAAATGTGGATGTTCTCTTCCCGTTGGCAGCCACAAACTCATACGCTAGAAACATTAATTGTCAAATGTTTGAAACGCTTCTGAAAACGGATATGCGGACTATGCGAACGGTGTCAAATATTGCAAAGTCTTTTTCTGTTTCCGACAATGGATTCATCTATACTTTTGTAATTCGAAATGATGTCTTTTTTCATAATAATCCCTGTTTCAATGGGGAAAAACGGAAATTGACTGTCGCGGACGTTAAATACTCTTTGGATCTTGCCTGTTCAGGTTTGGAAATCAACAAAGCAAGTTATTTGCTCAAGAACAAAATCAAAGGCGCAAAGAAATTTCACAATCAAACTCGAACAAAAATGACAAAGTCGGGCGTAAATGGGATTAAAATTATCAATGATTCTACTGTGCAAATTGAATTGGTGGAGGCCTTTTCTGGTTTCGAGAAAATCATGTCACACAATAGTTTGTCAATGGTTGCAAAAGAAGCTATTGAAATGTATGGAAGCACTATAGATCAGCATCCCGTTGGCACAGGGCCATTTGTTTTAAATGAATTAACGAAAGATAAAATCACTTTAAAAAGATTTTCAAATTACTGGAAAAAAGACAATTTTGGGAACCAATTACCTTATTTAGACGGGGTAGAGATGACTTATTCAGAGGGGAAAAAGGAAGAATTTGAAAGTTTTAGAAAAGAAGAAATAGATTTGGTTTTAAATATTCCTGTCGACCAAATTGATAATATTCTTGGGTCATTGGTTGATGCTCAAAATGGAGAAAATGTCATACATAAAGTGATGTCTGAGCCTAGCATGAGCATTCTCTACATCGGTTTCGCTAATGAAAGCAAAGAATTTCGGGATGTTCGCGTTCGGAAAGCATTTAACATGGCCGTAAATAGAACGGAATTGGTGAATAGCTGGCTGGGGGGTGAAGGTTGGCCAGCAGAACATGGGTTTATTCCCCCTTTGGATTTCTATCCAAATGACGATGTTAAACCTTTGCCTTACGATACGTTGATTGCTCAACGACTTTTAGCTGAGGCTGGCTACCCAGATGGAAGAGGTTTTCCAGAATTGGAGGTATATGTCAATGCGAAACAAAATTCCCCAGCTCACAAAATGGTGATGGGAGCACTCGAACAATTAAAAGATAATCTCGGGATTAATTTAACAATAAAACTTTGTACAATTGGCGAACGCGATAGGGCAATTGCAAGCGGGAAAGCAAAAATTTGGCGCTCAGGTTGGATTGCCGATTATGCTCATCCTGAGAATTTTTTAAATCTTTTCTATAGCCGTAATATTGGCAAAAATAATACCATCAATACTTTCCAGTACCGAAGTGCAGAGTTTGATGATATTCTTGAACAAGCCATCAAAGAACAAGATGAAGCGATAAGGAATCAATTGTTCGTCATTGCAGATCAAAAACTTGTGGACGATGCAGTGGTAATGCCAATATTAACAGACGATTTAATCGTCTTAGTTAATGTGAAAGTGAAAAATTTTGCCCCCAATTCTATGGAGATTTTAGATTTATCTACTGTCTTCATGAAGGATCTTCGACGATGACGGAACATAATGTTTAATTAACGGCTATCAGCTTGCAATTTTAAAGTCATGCCGCGGGAGCGACTTTTTTGTTTTGGACTGCAGTTAATCTCCCAAAACGGATTCAATAATATCCTTGGTTTTTAAATTCCCGAAATGATCTACGTGGAATTTATAATACAATATCAACGCGTTTAAAACTTCTTTTCGAAGAGCATAACCTACCGTTGGATTCCTCCCTTGAAGTAATTCCAAAATTACACCCGCAGCTGCTTCCGAACAATTTAGATCGGCTGTGTGACTAATATGAAATTCACCATCCGCTAAATTAAAAGTATTGCTGTTTTTGTCAATTACATGCGGTTCAATTCCCAAATGAAAGGTCAAAAGGAGAAGAAATTTGGAAGGAAACAAAGCTAAATCCTCGCTTTTGTCAAGGATTTCGATTTGTTGATGGAGGAAGGAGAACAAATGATCATCCTTTTCAGTATGGGTTAAACATTTTTGAAGAACCTCGGCTAAAAAAAAGGCGATACTCGAGCGTATAGGGTCGAAAGGGATGTTCTGCACTTCCATCGTTGATTCCACAGAACTTAAATTTCCCAGGTCACTTTCCAAGCGATGATAGTAAACCAATTCTTGTAAATTCAAGGGAAAAAGATGGGTGGATTTTTTCTTCGCCCCACGAAAAATGAATTTTTGAAAACCGTGATTTCGGGTGAAGTAACTGACGATTACGCTGGATTCAGAAAAGGCGGTTCTTTGTATGAAGATACCAACGTCATTTTCTTTCATCTTAATCGTTTATTATTAAAACTTTACCCACTTTTCGACCTTTTCCTTCATTTGCAGCTGTCCAAATTAGATAAACACCTGAAGCGACTTTTTCTCCATTTAAGTTTTTACCATTCCATACTGCCGTTCCGCCATTGGAAGTCGTTTTGTAAACTAAGTTTCCAGCTATATCAGTGAATTTCACATCAGAATTATAACGAATTCCTTGAATGGTAATTAAACCTTCAAATTCAGGTCGAACAGGATTGGGAAATACGCGAACATCAGCATAGTTAGGGTCTTCGTATGAAGCATCTGTTCGCATCGATACCAAACCTAAGTTTGTAACCATGTATACTTCCCCTGTTTTTTGATCAATTTCTAAATCGAACACGGTGTTACTGATTAAGCCTGAATTTTCTACTGTGTAGTTTGCGATAATTGTGAGTCCATCCGGTGAAAGCAAGAAAACACCTGCGCTTTCTGTTGCCATCCATTTTCTATTTCCGCCGTCGATTTCAATGTCGTTGATAGCGGTTGAACCCAACAAATATTCTACGTTCCCTTCAAATTCTAATTTTATACGTTGGGGCAAAAATTGGGGTTGTGTCGATTCAAAAACATTATCAGAATTGTAAATTATAGCAAAACCATTGTCTGTTCCCACCCAAATTTCATTGTCGAAATCAACGGCGATAGCACGAATGGAATTAGAGGGTAAATTTTCAGTAAGATTGCTTTTCACAATGTTTTGTACTCTATCATCTTGCGGATTATCCAATGTTTTGTTATAGTCGAAAGCAAAAAGTCCTTTTCCTTCAACAGCCAACCAAATGTTGCTATTGTAATCAATAACCATATCGTTGGTAAAATTGTTTTTAGAATTTGCGCCAAGGTCAAATGAAAGCCATTCTTTATCAGCTTTCAAAACTTTTAAAGTTTTCGTCGCATATCCATTTAGAACCCACAAATTTCCATCGTCATCGTATTCAATGTCTGACACCAAACTGTACCCATTGTTTAATACAGTGTTTTCAATCGGGGAGTTATTGAAATTGAAATTTCCGACAACTTCTTTGTCTCCGGTCACAATTTGAACAGGAGCTCCTGAATAGGTGCTGACAGCCATTTCATTTGTATTTTTTGGGTTAATGCTCACGGCCAAACAATCAAAAAACTCTAGCGTATCCCAAACCGGAATTTCTTCAACAGCATACAAGGTCCATTTTCCGTCCTCCATCGAATAACAACCTGCGCCATTGAAGGTGTATAGTTTTTCGTTTAATCCACCGCCAGCAACACCGAGTTTCCCTCCTTTCCAGTCCATGGAGTAGAAGCTGTTTTTAGGGGGGCCGTCAAACATAATTAGCTCCATACTAACGTCGGCATTCACTTTTACAGAACCGCTGTAGTTATCGGCAATGAAAACTTCACCGTTGCGGTACAAGCTGCTATTGGCATTAATGAACCCTCCTGCCGGAAAGGTATTTACACCATAGGTGAAACCGTCGTAATTATCGTTGTAAACAAAAACACCACCATTTAAATTGAGCGCTAACTTACCGTTGTGATTAGTTAAAGAGTTCAATTCTAAACCAAAATCTGGGTAATTGAGGGGAGAAATTCCAGATGGCATTACGGTAAAAACAGAATCACCACCAAAACTCGGATAGTTTTTTGAGACAAACAATTTGCCGTTTATGCGCTCCAAATCTTGGTAGACAGATTCAGTATTAATGGGGACACGCGAATCAACCGTCCACTGGTTGTAATCCGCTAGTGAGGGATTAACCAATTTTGCCCACATCAATTTGTTGTCTGTTAATGCAAAAATGGTGTCGCCAGAAAAAGAGATATCATTAATGGATACGTTTTGCGCTGTAGGGTAATATGTTTCCTTTACTTCGCGTTTTACAGGATCAACAACAACAATTCCAAAGCCAGTAGCAACATATACCTTTTCTTCAAAAGCTATTATTTTGTTGATCGATTTAATACCTTGAATTTGAGCTAATTTTATAAAAGGAATATTGTCCGTTCGGTTATCTGTCAATAAATCTAAATTTCCATTTTTATAACCCACCACCACTGTTCCAGAAGTAGGTTCGTAACCAATGGTTGAAACTTCGATGTCTGATAAAGCATTAATAGACGTCAACAGCGTTTTTTCTTTCGCTTCAGTATCATAGGCCAAAACACCACTCATAAAAGCCGTGTATACGAT
>Ga0105051_10003632_pt1 | contig 18607 bp, 14 predicted proteins | sample FRY02_FD_78383 | JGI IMG/M metagenome (GOLD analysis project Ga0105051, IMG submission 78383) | Freshwater microbial communities from Lake Fryxell liftoff mats and glacier meltwater in Antarctica - FRY-02 (megahit assembly) | ecosystem: Environmental > Aquatic > Freshwater > Ice > Glacier... | reverse complement strand
TGCCGCGAGGTCTTGTGCATGAGTGACGACCCGCATGCCGCGGCCTCCACCACCCGCAGCCGCCTTGAGCATGACAGGAAAGCCCACGCGGTCAGCTGCCTGCATTGCCTGCACAACATCATGCAGGACACCCTCACTCCCAGGGATGACCGGAATGTCCAGTTGCTGCGCCAGTGTACGAGCGCGGGTTTTGTCACCAAACAGTGCAAGCGCTGAAGGGGAAGGACCTACGAAAGTGATGCCTTCTTCTGCGCAACGTTGTGCAAATTCTGCGTTCTCTGCCAGGAAGCCATATCCGGGATGGATAGCATTGCAGGCCGTGTCGCGAGCCGCAGCGATGATGGCATCGATGTCGAGGTAGGGCGCAATGCCACTACCCGGCAGTCTTCGCACCACATCGCATCCCTGGATGTGCAAACTTGCAGAGTCGATACCCGCGTAGACAGCCACCGCCTCCCCACCGCGGGAGTGTATGGCACGGCGGATGCGTATGGCGATCTCGCCGCGATTGGCGATCAGTACCCGATGCAGTGACTTCAACGTGTTTCCCCGGATTGACTCCCCGCTCTTGTATAGCAGGACCAGTCAGGTGCTGTCATGTGTCTGCGGGACGCGGCCGGAACAGGTAAAGTCGTCGACATCCAAACAACACGACCGGGGACGATGATGGACTTTGAACTACCCAGGGAACTGGTGGACTTTCTGGCCAAGCTGGATGCGTTCATCGAAGAGAAGATCAAACCTATCGAGAATCGCGACGACAATATCCGTTTTTTCGATCACCGTCGTGAATGGGCGCGGACAGATTTTGAAGGTGGTGGGCTGCCTCGACCGGAGTGGGAAGCGTTGCTGGGAGAGGCGCGTGCAGAAGCCGACAAGGCGGGCTTTCTGCGATTCGCCTGGCCGAAGGAGTTTGGTGGGCAGGGTGGCTCCAACCTGGCCATGGCAGTCATTCGTGAACATCTCGCCGCGCAAGGGCTGGGCTTGCACAACGATCTGCAGAACGAGCACTCGGTGGTGGGCAACAATCCGTTTGTTGTCATGTTCAAGGAATTTGCAACACCAGAGCAGTACGCTCGTGATGTAGACAAATTGATGAAGGGGCAGTTGCGGACCGGCTTCGGGCTGACCGAGCCGGATCATGGTTCAGACGCAACCTGGATGGAAACCACAGCGATCCGCCAGGACAAGGATGGCAAACCCGGTTGGCTCATCAATGGTGAAAAGATGTGGACCACTGGTGCACACCACGCCACGCACATCATGACCTTTGCCCGGACCAGCGGCAAAGATGGTGACGCCGCCGGCATCACCTGCTTCCTGGTGCCAACCACCTCGCCGGGCTACAAGATCGAAGAATACCTGTGGACCTTCAACATGCCGTCGGACCATCCGCGGATATCCTTTACCAATGTCTGGATCCCCGAGGATTCCTATTGGGGCCAGGTTGGCAATGGAATGGCCATTGGTCAGAGCTTCGTGCACCAGAACCGTATCCGACAGGCGGCGTCATCGCTGGGCGCTGCGGTTTACTGCGTCAACGAGAGCGTCAAATATGCACGCCATCGCAAACCGTTTGGCAAGGCGTTGTCGACCAATCAGGCTATTCAGTGGCCGCTCATCGAGCTGCACACCCAATGTGAAATGTTACGGCTGCTGATCCGCAAGACCGCTTGGGATATCGACCGCATGGACCACAAGCAGGTCGCACGGACCATTTCCGATCAGGTGTCGATGTGCAACTACTGGGCAAATCGGCTGTGCTGCGAGGCGGCAGATCGAGCGATGCAGGTGCACGGGGGTATCGGCTACTCCCGTCACAAGCCCTTCGAGCACATCTATCGTCATCACCGTCGATACCGCATTACCGAAGGCTCGGAAGAAATCCAGATGCGAAAAGTGGGCGCCTACCTGTTTGGGTATACCGGGCCGCGCAAGGGCATGTTTGACGAGGCTTGAGGAACGACCGGGGCAATGACTGACAGGCAAGCGCGGCGATGCCAGACATCGCCGCGCGTGGACGCTCAGTGCATGTTGAACAGATCGAGGGCAGTCTTGCCGAGTATCATCTGCGCGTTCTCAATGCTCGTTGCGTTGAACACCGCTTCTATTGAGCTTCGTGTGTAACCGAACGTGGATTCCTGGTGCGGATAGTCCGATGACCACATGCAGGTTGCAGGTCCGATACGGTCGAGCAGTGACAAGCCAACCGGATCGGTCATGAACGTCGCGTAACAGTGATTGCGCCAGTACCAGCTCGGTGCGTGCTGCAGTTTTGGATTCAGGCTCGTTCGAAAGTGTGTCGCCGCCATATCGACGTCGTGCAGCATGCTCGCCACCCAGGCAAGCCCACCTTCAACAAAAACTGCGCGAAGTTTCGGGAACCGGTCAAACACGCCACCAAATACCAGTGATGACCACTGCAGGCGAAAGCCCTGCATCTGGGTCAGCACCGAAATACCGGCGGCGCCCGGCGTCGCGGTGGGTACTGCCTCGCCGATGTGAAAGATCAGCGGAATGCCACTGGCGGCGATGGCGTCATAAAGAGGATCCATTGCCGGATCGTTGTAGTTGATATGTTTGCCGGCTGCGTTGCGTCCCGGTTTCAGCGGAACCATGAGGCCGCGTGCGCCAAGCGCCTTGCACCTGTCGACGGAGCTGTCCGCTTCGGTCATGTCCCAGTAGTTTGGCACCATGACGCAATACAGCCGTCCTGGTGCTTCTGCGCAGCGACGGGCAATGGCTTCGTTGTAGAGCCCGAAGACTTCTTCACGATTGCGCATTTCGCCGAACATGAAGAGCCCGAACAGACGTTGCGGGAAGATCAATTCTTTGTCGACGCCTTCAATATCCAGATCCTTGAGCCGAGCCGGGATGTCGTTGAGCCCTGGCGTGCATTCCATGGAGACACAAAGGTGTCGCGCCAGTTCCGGTGGGGTCATGTGCTGGTCGCCGATCGACATGTCAAACAGACCATCGATGAACTGCATTCGAGGAGCCTGCTCTTTTTTGTGCTCCGGGAAACCGTCGTACCAATAGTCCTGCTCTATGAGGTGGCTGTCGGCCGAGACGATGATGGTGCCAGCCGGCCAGGGCCGGGTGGCAGCCTGGGGAATACGCTCCGTCGACACGGCGATGTCGATCTGCTCAGGAATTTCCAGTACGTACTCGTTGCGCATCGGCAGGGCTCCCTCGGCTCCAGTGTCTCTTATAACCCCCGTACGCAGGTTCCACAATCCGCAACCGTCGTCGGTCGGGTCAGGAGTCTGCGCGGCAGAACATCACCAGGCCGCGGCGGACGCTTGAGCAGACCGCGACGGTTCTTGTCCTCATCCCCCTATTCATGTCGCGAGAGTCCGCTATTCATTCAGCTCTCTGGTAGCTCTCTGGTGGGCCTGGCGGTGTTGTTCTGTGCCCACACAGTCGGTACCCACTACACCTGATCTCTGGCGCCTTACACGATCGGTTTCAGGCTTGCACAGGAGTGTCCATTGATCACTGGTTAGGCTGGGACCGAAACAATTATGACTGTGTGGCGCACTTCCTCTGGGGGTTGTGCCTGACGCAACCCCTTCGTGAAAGCCTTCTCCATCATTTGCCGGCAAGTTGTCGAGCGGCCAGCCATCTGTCGTTGCACGTGGCGCTGTCCACGTCTGCAATTTATTAGCTGTTGAAATGGGTGGCGGCGGTCACTTTCAGGGAGGGCGGCGTCGCTTGTGTCGGGGCGCAGGGCGATCGCTGGGATGCCCAGGCCGGCATCGCGATGGGTATCGCTGGTTGGGGGTTGGCAGTGGGCTTGCGTACGGCGCGCCATGGATTGCGAAACATGAAGCCAATCCGGATGTGATCGCCGTCTCGTGGCTGGTGTTGGCAAGCCGCGATTGGAGCTGCAGTCGTCGGAAGTAGATTGCCGAAAGCCCCCGGCTTCACTACTCTTGCTATTGACATCAATGTAGGCGAAATATCATGAGTGAAGCCGTTGCAACCCCTAAGCTCAACGAAGATGCGCTCAAGCGGCCGGGTATGGCGGGCATTGATATGGCCAGCCCGATTCCCGATCCCTATTCGATTCCGCTCGAGTCCATCAATCCGATCAATCCACGATTGTTTGCGGAAAACAAGCTGTGGGGGTACTTCGAACGGCTTCGCAATGAGGATCCGGTGCATTTCAACGAGACGGATCTCGCTGGCCGGTATTGGTCGCTGACACGCTATGAGGACATCAAGGCGGTTGATTCCAATCACCAGCAGTTTTCCTCAGCCAGTGGTATCACGCTCGGTTTTCCGGTTGGCACACCGCTGCCGGAAGGTGCACTGAACATCCAGATGTTCATCGCCATGGATCAACCCAAGCACGACGTCCAACGCAAGACGGTTGCGCCCATCGTTGCGCCGATGAGCCTGAAGCAGATGGAAGGGCTGATCCGAGAGCGCATCGGCGTCATTCTCGATGCGCTGCCGGTTGGCGAAACCTTCAACTGGGTCGACCGTGTCTCGATCGAACTGACGACGCAGATGCTGGCCACCCTGTTTGATTTTCCCTACGAGGAGCGGCGCAAGCTGACCCGCTGGTCCGATGTCGCGACTGCCGTGCCTGGAATGGGTTTGATCGAGACCGAAGAGCAGCGGCGGACGGAATTGCTCGAGTGTCTTCATTACTTCACCAGGCTTTGGGAAGAGCGGAAGAAAAACCCTGGCCACGATCTGGTATCGATGCTCGCACACGGCGAGAACACCAGGGAGATGACCCCCTTCGAATTTCTGGGCAACCTCATCCTGCTCATCGTCGGTGGCAATGACACGACTCGCAATTCGATCAGTGGCGGGGTGTTGGCGCTCAACCAGTTCCCGGCGCAGTACGACAGGTTGCGCAAGGACCATTCGGTGATTCCGAACATGGTCGCGGAGATTATCCGTTGGCAAACGCCGTTGGCCTACATGCGTCGTACTGCCAATGAAGACGTCATGATTCGTGACAAGCAGATCAAAGCCGGTGATCAGATACTGATGTGGTATGTATCAGGTAACCGCGATCCGGACGTCTTCGACAATGCAGATGAAATGATCGTCGACCGACCGAATGCCCGATCGCATCTGTCGTTCGGCTTTGGCATCCATCGCTGCATGGGTAATCGTCTGGCTGAAATGCAATTGCGCGTGATGTGGGAAGAGATCATGCAGCGTTTCGAGAAAGTCGAAGTGGTCGGCGAGCCCTCACGCACGTTCTCCTCATTTGTGAAAGGTTACACCGAACTGCCTGTCCGTCTGACCAGGCGTTGATCTGTTTGGGGAGAGCGCAACGCTCTCCCTTTTGCCCCTCTCCCCCTCTCCTCAGGCGTGCTTCCACGGTTGCCCAGGCGACACATGTTGTCACTTACCGTCACAAATCTTTAATACCACTGTCATGTGAGTGACACCCGTAATTTTTAAGGTGCGCCTGTCGGGGCAGTGCCTGCCCCCTATTTTGTGTGTGTTTTTCAGACTGGGGTGACTGTCATGAATATGAAACAAAAACTATCGCGGCTGACGCTGGTCATGGGTATGGCTGGTGCATTGGCAGCATGTGGTGGTGGCGGCGACGTAAAACTGTCAGCCAATTCGCAGACCACGATTAACGATAACTCGACCAATACAACCGGAGGCGGTAGCAACAATCCGTGTGCGAACTACCTGGATCCCGTCACAAACACCCGTAAGCAGGGCAGTTTTGATGGCTCGAATTGTGTTTATGATTCTGACTTCGTGGGAGAAACCAATCCCCTCACCGTCAGCCTGACCATTCCGTTCATCTCCGGCGTCCACATTTTCGAAGACTCCCTGTTTGTCGGCAAGAACATTGATGGCACCAATGCGAGTGAAGCCGTGCTGCAAGATGGCGCCGGGCCGACACTCACCATCCGGGCTGGCAATCGTCTGGCATGGATACGTCAGGATGACTATCTGCTGATCAACCGAGGCTCACGAATTGTCGCAGAAGGTACAGCGACCACACCGATCACCCTCACCGGATTCAAGGATGCAGTATCGGGCACTGCTGGCCGTCTGGAAACCCAGTTGTGGGGTGGTGTGGTTATCAACGGCAATGGCATTACCAACAGGTGCAGCGATACCCAGCGCACACAGAACACCTGCCATGTGCTCGGCGAGGGTAAACCATCCAACTACGGCGGCAACAACAACGCAGAATCCTCCGGCACACTTCAGTATGTGCTGATCAAACATCCGGGCTTCGAAGTTGCCCCGGGTGACGAACTCAATGGATTGACGCTCAATGCAGTGGGCAGTGGCACGACCATTGAGAACATTCAGGTGTACTCGACTTACGATGATGGCGTGGAGTTCTTCGGCGGTGCTGTCAACGTGAGCAATCTTGTCGCCCTGTACGTTGCGGACGATTCAATTGACTGGGCAGATGGCTGGGTAGGAACGGTGGACCGGGCCCTGGTCATTCAGGCCGAGAACAATGGTGATCGCTGCATTGAAGCGGACAACGGGGGAACGGTATTTAATTTGGTACCGTTCAGCAATGGAACGGTCAAGCGCATGACGTGCATTACTTCAGGGGCCAAGTTGCCGATCGCCCTTCACGGCGATTCGATGGGCGTGGAAATGCGCCGAGGCACTCGCTTCAAGATCGAAGACAGCGTCTTCTACGATGCGCATGCGATCACCAGCCTCACCCAGATTCCCGGTCGCTGCTTCCGTGTGACCGACACGGACACCGCGCAAGCTGCGCAAGCTGGTGATTCCTCCATCAAGAGCAGTTTGCTGGCTTGCCGCACACCGACTTCCAACGGTACCAACTGGACTACTGTGTTCGCCAATGGAGACTCGGTAGGATCGTGGGTGAGAAACAATGGCGTGGGCTCATACCCCAACAATACGAACAACGTATTTGTCACCGATTCGACCAATACCAATGTGCGAGTGCTGGATTCGTTCTACACCGTCACACAGTTTGTCGACGCGGCGGGAGCGAACTTCACGGTTACCCCGGTAACCGCCGGTCGCATCGGCGCGGTTACCCGAGCTGACGACTGGACAGCCAGCTGGACCTTTGGTCTCGACAATACACTCTGGTTCTGAGCCGAGAGCTCTCCTGGCAGTGAATCAGAGGATACAGACAATGAGACTCGTATTGCATAGACGTAGTCCGACTAGAACAAGGCCAGCATTTGCTGGCCTTGTATTCGCAAGCATGTTTGCCATGCAAGGTGTCGCGGAAGAAGCCGTTAAGCCAGAACCCGAAGTGCAGGTTCAGCCGCCAGCTCCTGTTCCAGAAGCAGCAATTGAGGAAGTTGTTGTCATCGGCCGCTATCGTGCAGCAGCAACCGATGTGGTCTCCGAGCGAATCGAGTCGGAAGTTGCGATGGATCTGCTGGATGCCGAAGGCATTTCCCGACTTGGCGACAGCAATGTAGCGACCGCTCTGCGGCGGGTGCCCGGGGTCACGGTTCGTGATGACAAGTTTGTCTACGTACGAGGTCTTGGCGAGCGGTATTCCAGCGCGCAGTTGAATGGAGCGGTAGTGCCTTCGCCAGACCTCACGCGAGACGTTCTGCCGCTGGACATCTTCCCTGCCAGCATTATTGACGCGTTGGCGATCTCCAAAGGTTATTCACCGGACCTGCCCGCTGGTTTTGGCGGTGGCAACGTGGATATCCGGACCAAGCAGATACCTGAAAGTGGCGTGTTTACCATCGCGTTGAAGAGTGGGCTCAATACGGAGAGTGACCAGGGGCTTACCTACAAGGGTGGCAGCGATGACAAGTGGGGGGAGGATGACGGCGCGCGCGCGCTGTCCCCCGTGCTGAAGGAGTCGTTGGCAACTTATCAGGGCAATATCTCGCCGGGCAATATTCTCACGGTGCTGCGCAGAAGCAGCAATACGGCGACCCCGGCACAGGCGGAAACCATCAATCGTGAACTGGCCACCGAGTTGAACCGTGATCTCGATTTCAGGGAAACCGATCTTGACCCGGATCTGGAGGGTGAGATCAGTGGTGGCTACCGATGGTTCTTCGGCGACAACCTGGAGGTAGGGTTCCTTGCGCACGGTTCTTACGAGAAGGAACAGCGTCAGTCAACCCGCATCAATCGCAGGGTTGTCGAGCCGACGCTCAACTACTCCGAAACAGACAGGACCGTGGACGCTGTCAACATCACTGGTTCGTTGAATCTTGGGGCTCGTTATACCGAAGACCATCAGATCGGCACACTGAGCATGGCGCTCAGAAATACGGAGGACGAGGTTTCGGATATCGTCACCTGCCAGGACGGACAATTCAACGACTGCAATTCAGCACTGAATGCCGCTCAGGGGCGCTTGTTCGACATTCGGTATGAAGCACGGGATTTGCGACTGAACCAGATCAATGGTCGTCACAAACTGGGCGATGCGACACTCGATATGCTGCCCGACTTCCTGGGTTTCCTCGAAAAGATCCGCGATACGGAATTCACCTGGTACTACTCGGATGCGATTGCAGAGAGCGACATTCCAGGAGAGGTGCGATTTGGTCTGGTCGAACAGCTCGCAGGTCCAGGGGGCCAAACGACAAGTAGTCAGATCAGGCCGACCACGTCAGCCGGGGACTATCGCTTTTCCGAACTCAAGGACGATGTTGTCAGCCATGGCTGGGAAGTGTCGGTGCCTTTTTATCTGGGTGATATCGACCTCACGTTACTGGGTGGATACGAATACGTACGGAAGGGTCGCTTCTATGAGCAGTATTCGTTCGGCCTTGGTGGTAGCGGAGTTGCCTTTCAGAACATTGCGGCCGGTACTCCCGCAGAGGTCTTCTCCGATGCAAACGTGCTGAACACGGCCAACAATCTGCGCATCGTCGCCGGCACCGGTGGCTTTGGTACGGAGAGTTACCTCGCCGGGCAGATCACCGACGCCACTTACTTTCAGGCTGATGTACTTTGGAACGAAACCTGGCGTGTCAGTGCCGGGGCACGTCACGAGAACTTCCAGCAACTGGGTGTGCCGATCAACCTCCTGCAATTCACCGGGTCGCGCATTCCGCTCACACCAGCGGAGCTTGAAGCCGCGGCGCAAAATGTTGATGACTGGTACCCTTCGGTTGCAGTGACATGGATTCGGCCCGGCTTCTGGTCCGATGAGTTCCAGCTTCGTTTCGGCTACAGCCAGACGGTTGCGCGACCGGACATCCGGGAGGTCTCCAGGTCTACCTATATAGACCCGTTGACGGAAGCCCGTGTGCGTGGCAACCCCTTCCTACAGTCGTCAGACCTGAAAAACTACGACATGCGCGCCGAGTGGTTCTGGGATTCCGGTGACAACGCGTCGATATCCCTGTTTTACAAGGACATCACCAGGCCAATCGAAACTGTGCAAGGAGGAGCCACTGAAGAGAACATCCTCTTCAACTTCGTTAACGCTGACAGTGCTGAAATCTATGGTGTTGAGCTGGAAGCGTTGAAGAGCCTGGATTTTGCTTCACAGTGGCTAGGGAGCTGGTTTCAGGGTTTCTACGTCGCGAGCAACCTGACGCTGTCAGATACGGATATCAAGATCCTTCCTGGGCCGGGCGTCGGCAATATCACCAATGTCTCGCGACGGCTCACCCAGCATTCGAAATGGGTCGCCAACCTGCAGCTGGGTTATGACTCACCCGATGGCAAACATGGCGCAACTCTCGCCTACAACTCCTTTGGCGAGCGGATTCTGTTTGCCGGTATTGACGGGCTGGATGACGCTTTGGAGCAGCCGTTCCACTCACTCGATCTGACCTACTCCTTTTTTCCCACAGAACGGCTCACCTTCAAGTTTCGAGTGCGAAACCTTCTGGATGAAAAACTCGAAGTGGAGCAGGAAGGGGTCACCATCATCGAGCAGGAGCCCGGGCTGACGTTGCTTCTCGACGCGCGCTGGTCAATTTGATCGGCGCTGCTTTGGTGACCTCAAAATCAGGAGTCAATCCCGGTCAGAAAAAATATTTCTAGAATCGTCATCAAACTGTAACAATACTATTGACGGAAAATCTGCTGGGGCCAAACTTTCAGTACGGCAAGTGAGCCGGTACTGGGAGTTTGGAAATGAACAGAGTTCTTGTCGGTGTTCTCCTGGCGTCTGTCGCCGTGTTGGCGACCGGATGTGCTTCTCCTCAGACGAAACCAACCCATTATTGGGATGCTGCAGCGAAGCCGGAGTCCAGGTACCAGTCGGATAACTCGGCTTGCGAGGCAGCTCACGGCGCCCAGGCATCCAATCCGATGTTGGCAGACAGTGGTGCCTTCCAGTCCTACAAGGACTGTATGGTCGAGCGTGGCTACGTTCTTCGCACGTACTGATCCGGTCGTCACAGTCGCGTCATAAATGGCGAATAGGGTAAACGCCGTTCTCTGCGGAGTTTGCCCTGTTGTTCAAGAAGTACGCCTCATTTGTCCTGCTGCCTATTCTGGGTATTGTATCGATCTCGACTTTTGTACACGCAGAAGAGGATGGTGACTCGATCACCTCTACCAACGGCAAAATCAACAACTATTGTCTGGGTGGTGGTGACGACCGCAAACTGATTCCATTCGACGGCATCATTCACAACCCCTTCAAGCAGACCAGTCACTTCCAGTGTGAGGCAGAAGGCGGCAGACCAACGTTCATGCCAGACCTGGAACCCGCCATCAAGGATGGCAAGCTCGCCTGACGTCACCCAGTCAGTTGCGCTTCAGGAGTTCCCCGATCGCAGTGAGCCAGCGGTTGTTGAGTGCGTGTATCAGTGCATCGATCTGTCGGTTGCTGATGGCTCCCCCTGCAAACAGGACCAGCGCCCTTAACGGCATGCTTCTCGCCATCTGATCGAACATCTTGTTCAGTGTGGGGTCACTGCCCGCGCCACCCATACGACTCTGGAAGCTCTGGATAGCCTTACCGCGAACCCAGTCGCCCAGCCTGGTCTGAGCGATTTCGTCCAGCGTTGAGTTGCGGTGAAAGGGCCGTATCGGTTCCGGCAGGGGAACCGGGTGACCGAGCATGCCTGCGAACGAGGCATCAGACACTGCCAGCGTGTCGTCTGAGAGGTCAGGTCCCGGTGCACCGGCGAGTCCGGATGGTGTGTCTGTCCCCGTGATGTTGATGGTGAACCGCAGTCGTATGTCGCGGCTTGATGCGCCAATCTGCAGTTCATAAAGCCCGGACTCGACACACCAGCGCTGATGTCCGGTATCGAAATAGCTGAATGAACGGCTGTCGAGCCCAAGCTTTGCTTCGCCGATTTCACCAACCCGCAAATGCAGTTTGCAGAACCCCCTCAATTCCTGGGCAGGGCGATATACACCAGGACCGGTTTTACTCACATATAACTGGACCACCTCACTGCCGGACCGGTCGCCTGTATTGGCGATATTGACCTGAATGGTGAGTAGACCTTGGTCCACGGACCATGCTGTCGGCGCGTCCATGTTCTCGTAGTCAAAGCTGGTGTAGGACAGTCCGTGCCCAAAAGGGAACGCCACGTCCTTATTCAGAGTGTTGTAGTAGCGGTAGCCAACATAGAGGCCATCCCGATACTGGACCTGTCGAACGTCTCCAGCAAACCAGGGATTGCAGGGAACGTCTGCCTGCCGCCAGGCCCAGGTTTCGGCCAGTTTGCCGGATGGATTGGCGCGGCCGGTGAGGATGTCTGCAATGGCGCCCCCACCTGCCTGACCAGCCAGATAGGTCGCAAGTATTGCGCGTGGCCCTGCGGACCATGTCATGTCCACCGGCGACCCGCTGGTCAGGATCACTACCGTGTTGGCATTGGCCTCACACACGGCCTTGATCAATGCCAGATGCTGTCCTGGCATGGCAAACTCGGAGCGATCAAATCCTTCCGATTCGCAGATGGCTGGCAGACCAACAAACAGGAGGACGGAGTCTGCGGCGTTGGCCACATCAACGGCAGCCTCGATCAGCCGTGGATCCAGGGTCATCGATTCCTGGTCATACCCACGCGCGAATGGCAGGGGGCGACCGAACTGTTCGGTGAGCGCCGTGTAGGCGTCATCTACCCGAGTTGGATTGACCTGTGAACTGCCCGCTCCCTGAATGCGTGGAAGTTGCGCAAAGCTGCCGATTACCGCCAGGTTTGCATCCGGTGGTAATGGCAGCAAGCTGCTTTCGTTTTTCAGCAGCACGCAGCTTTCTGCCGCGACACGTCGAGCGAGTGCGTGATGACCACTCATGTCAGGCTGTGATGACGATTCGGCCCGGTCCCGCCCGGCAAGGATGAGGCTGGTGATGCGCACCGCTGTCTGGTCGAGCACATGTTCCTGCAACTCTCCCCTGTGGACAGCCGCTTCGATCAGTCGGTCATTGGTGCCACCACTGCCTGGCATCTCCAGATCCAGGCCCGATGCCAACCCCTCAACACGCCTGTTGGTCGCACCCCAGTCGGATACCACCAGTCCCTTGAAGCCCCACTCGTCGCGTAACACCTTGTTCAGCAGCCAGGAGTGTTCACCGCAGTACTCACCGTTGAGACGGTTGTACGCGCACATGACAGTCCAGGGTTGAGTAGCCGTCACTGCGATTTCAAAGGCTCGAAGGTAAATTTCGCGCAGGGTGCGTTCATCGACGATGGCGTCGACAGTCATCCGCCCGGTTTCCTGGTTGTTTACTGCAAAATGTTTGAGGCTGGTCCCCACCCCGAGTGACTGAACCCGATTGATCCAGGCCGCAGCCAACACTCCTGCGACCAGGGGATCCTCCGAGTAATACTCGAAATTGCGGCCACAGAGCGGATGACGCTTGATATTGACGCCCGGTCCAAGCAGCAACGCGACACTTTCCCGAACACACTCGGCACCGAGTGCAACACCAACCTCTTCGATCAATGACCGGTTCCAGGAACACGCCATTGCCGCAGCAGTGGGAAAGCAGGTGGCAGGGACACTGGCGTTCAAGCCGGCGTGATCGCCGCCTGGGTTTTGTTTTCGCAGACCATGCGGACCATCGGTGACCATCACCTTTGGCAGTTGCAGTCGTTCGATCGCTTTGAGGTGCCAGAAGCCTCGGCCCGAACATAACCCTGCCTTTTCCTGCAAGGTCATCTGTCCGACCAGTGCCATCGCCTCGTTGTGTTTTCCTGTGAGACCTGCTCCGGCTGCCAAGTAGTCACTCCTTTATCGTGTGGAAAAGGGATATGGAAAGGAGGTGTGGAAAGGCGTGCGGAAAGGGTTTGTGAAAAACAGCCCCCATCCTCCTGGCGTCGATTGTGGCGGCAAGCGGTATGGCAAACCAGTGAGACTTTGTACAGACTGGGCTCGTATCACTGGTTGATGCGCTCTGGTTATTGCGCTCTGGTTATTGGAAAAAGAGGAGCTTGAAGAACCATGCAGGATTTGCAGGGCAAGACAGCGTTGGTTACCGGAGGTGCAAGTGGCATCGGTTTTGCACTCGCCCGGGCACTTATCAGCGAAGGGATGCGAGTGGTCATCGCAGATGTTGACCAGGCCGCGCTGGCTGCTGCCGAACAGGCGCTGGCTGGAGCCAACACCGAAGTGATGGCAATCCAGCTCGATGTCACTGATCGCGCCAGGTTCGCCGCAGTCGCGGATGCAGTGGAAGCCCGTTTTGGTAAAGTCCATGTTCTGTGCAACAACGCGGGTGTCTATCGGGGCGGTACGCTCGATCAGGTGACCTACGCAGACTGGGACTGGGTCATGGGCGTCAATGTCGGTGGTGTGGTAAATGGCGTGCAGACTTTTGTCAGCAGGATGCAGGCACACGGTGAAGGTGGGCACATCGTCAACACCGCCTCCATGGCTGGCGTGATCACATCGCCGGGTCTTGGTGTGTACAACGCCAGCGAATTCGCGGTAGTCGGCTTGTCAGAAGCGTTGCGCACGGATCTGGCGGGTTCGAATATCGGCGTTTCAGTTCTCTGTCCTGGCATGGTGAAAACCCGCATTCTGGAAAGCGAGCGGACACGACCCAGCCAATTCGTACCGAACGAAAAAGGCGCTGAGACAGCTGCCAAAGCGCATAGCGAAGTGATGCAATTGGCGATGCAGATCGGCATTGAACCGGAAGTCGTGGCGCAGAAGGTGGTGGACGCGATCAAGGCCAATCAGCTGTATGTATTCCCGCAGGCGGAATTTCGGGACGCCGCTGCGGCGCGTTTTGCATCCATCGTCGAGAGTTTTGGCGAGCCTGCGCCTGAGCGAATTGCGGCTCAGGCGGAATTCATGGCCGGGCTGGTGCGCAAGCCAGGCTGAGGGTTCATCGTTCGAGAACGTAGCGACCTGGCGCGTTGTCGATGGCCGGGAAGCGTTTGTTACCTTGTTTCCCGGGGGCGTCGACCCGCCGTGATCGCGATTGCAGCCACTTGATCCAGTGCGCTCGCCAGTCACCTGCGTGTTCGCTGGCACCTTGCAACCACTCATCCGGCTCGATGGGAGCGCCCCTGCGGAGCCAGTAGCGGAGGTGGGGATTGTCTGCCTTTGCGCTGATGGTTTGTGTGTGGTTCTGATTGGTCAGCACAAATTCGACAGGCCCGCCAAACAGGTGCGCGCTGCGGTAACAACCGCGCCAAGGCGTAATGTGGTCGGTGGTTCCCGCCATGATGTAAACGGGGTAATCGATGCTCTTCAGGTTGATCCGCTGGTCGAGCATGTCGAGTTCGCCACGCGCCATGGCATTGCGATGAGCAAGGTCGATGAAGTCGCATTGCATCTCTGCCGGCACGCGGGTGTAGTCCATCGACCAGAACAGCAGAGGATGCGCCAGTGGTGCCTCACCCCGATAATAGTTGCTGCGCACGAAGCTGAAGACACTTTCGTCCAGTCGCAACATGGCGAACATTTCCAGGATATCGCGTTCCTTCATCATGCCCTGCGCGCGAACGCGCGCCTTCTGCGAAGCGACGGACTCGTCGGTGACAAAGAGTGTGAAATCACTATCGCCCGGTTGGTTGTCGAGGATGGATACAAACAGGGAGAGTGACTTGATCCAGTGTTTGCCACGTCCCTGCAACACACCGGCTGCCGCAGCAGCGGTCAGGCCACCGGCACACAGACCCATCAAGTCGACACGTTTGACCCTGCAAATGCTTCGCACCACCGAGATTGCACGAATCACCCCGGCTGCATAACTGGCCAGTGACCATTGGGAATGTTCAGGCAGCGGGTTGCGCCAGCTGACGGCAAATACCTGGATACCTTTCGCCAGGAGTTGCTGGAACAGACTGCGATCGTGAGTCAGGTCACCCAGATAGAAGCGGTTGACCTGGGAGAAAACGTACAGCAGAGGCTGGCGATACACCCTGTGCGTGGTCGTGATGTACTGGATGACCTCGAGCATCTCATCGCGGTACACGACCTTGCCGGGAGTCGGTGCGACGTCGACGCCCACCTGAAAGGCAGAGCGGTCGGCGATGGCTGGATAGCCGTGGTTGTTGGCCTGGTCATCGAGGAAATTCCCGATGCCCCTTACCAGACTTTCGCCGCGGGTTTCGATGGCACGTTTGATGGTCTCGGGTGTATAGGGCGAGTTGACGGGTGCATAAACTTCCTTGGCGATTTCCAGCAAAAAAGCGGCGCGTTGACGATCAATCCCTTCGAGTTCGGCCTGCTCAATCCAGCGATCAAGCGTTCGCGTCCAGGCAAAATAGGCTCTTCGCAATCGACTGAAATATGGATCTTCCCGCCAGGCCAGGTCGACAAAACGAGGGTCAATCGGATCGGGTGACTCTGCCGGGTCGGCCTGGCCGAGCCAGATCGAGGCCAGTTCGCTTTGATACTGCAGCTGAAGACGGAACATCAGTTCCGGTTGTTTGCCCACCTGACCTGCAAAAGTCTGCCAGTTGGCGAGAATTGTCTGCGGGTTGGCTCCCAGCAGTCCTGACAGCGCGACACCTTCGGTTTGTTCAGCAACCCGCTCGTGGTTGTCTTCCGCTGAGGGTTGGGCAGCCATGTGTTTTCCGGTGTCGCGCTTCACGAACATGATACGTTTCTCTCGTCCCGAATATCCATTTTGAGTATGCTGGACAGCACGCACAGGAAGCCGGCAACCATGAAAATCAATGTCGAAGTCGATATCTCCCCTGAGGAACTGCGTCGCTTCATGGGGCTGCCGGACGTACAAGGCTTTCAGCAGCAGATGCTGGAACGGTTCAGTGAGGGCTTTCAGACCAGCCAGGACCAACGCGAAGAATTCGTTCGCAACATGTTTGCGGGTGCAATCGCGCCGTGGCAGGGCTTTCTCTCGATGATGTCGGCGGCGAGCGGCGCTCGCAGCGACAAGTAGTGACAGCCCCTGTTCACGGACCAGGCACGGGCTGTTCACGGATTGGGCAACGGCAGTGTGACGGCTGTTCCTGTAAACCACTTCGATCTGAAAGCGACTAACCAGCTACGAGAATCCCATGCGGCTGACTGACCACGACGCTTCGTTCCTGTACGCCGAAACCGCCAGTGCACCCATGAATGGTGCAACCGTGACCGTTATCGAAGGTGAAGTGCCATTCGAGACCTTCATGGATCACATGGCGTCCCGCATGCACCTGATCCCTCGTTATCGACAGCGGCTGGCGTTTGTGCCGTTCAACATCGCCCATCCAAAATGGATTGATGATCCGGAGTTCGATATCAAACACCACGTGCGTTCTCATCGCGTGGCGCCTGGGACGACACTCGAACAGGCGATACAGGCCAGCATCAAACTCACCGAACGTTTGTTGCCTCGCGATAAGCCGCTGTGGATGATGTATCTGATCGAAGGGGTGACTGGTCATACCGTGTTGTTATCCATGGGTCATCACGCCCTGGTAGATGGGGCATCCGGTGTCGACATTTCTTTGATTCTGTTCGACCTGCAGAAGGATGCGCCACGAACGCCAGCACCGGCCAAAGCCTGGCAACCTGGCGCGGCACCGACACCTTTTGAGCTGACCCGCGAGGCTGCTGCAGAGACCGCGGAAAAATGGCGGGTTCAGTTTGGCAGCCGGGAAAGCAGTGCCGAACGCGGCGAACTGCTGCGCCGTGCTGCCGAATCGATGACACGCTTCATCTCGGAACCCGTCGTAACTGCACCGTGGAATGCGTCGATGATTGGTCCCAGGCGCCAGTTTGAATGGCGTCGACTTTCCTTTAGTGCGTTTCGCAACATTCGCAGGTCCTTTGGTGGCACGATCAATGATGTGGTGCTGGCGCTGGTCGTGGAATCAGCGGCACGTTACATGGCGCTGCACAACGAGCGGGTCGAGGGCAGGCATCTGCGGGTCATGGTGCCGGTGAGCGTGCGACGCGAAGATGAACAAGGTGCACTTGGCAATCGTGTGTCCGGCATCTTCCCGGTGTTTGGTGCCGAACCGATGGAGATTACCGAGCGTTTGCGCAAGGTGCGCTGGGAGACAGAGCACATCAAGCAGAACCGCGAAGCACAGGCGATGGAACTGATGATGGAGTCCATGCCGTCCTTGCCGCCCCTGACGATGGCGCCAACGTTGCTGGTCGGCTCTGCGTTTGACCCGACAGCGCTTGCTGCCCGATTTCCGTTACCGGTACCACCCAGCTTTGCACCGCGACTGCCCATGGTCGGCTACAACTTCACCTGCACCAATATTCCGGGCGTGCAGACGACGCAGTATCTGCTCGGCAACCGAATCATCGATTCGCTGGCGGTGCTGATGCTCAACGGCAATATCGGTTATGGCATTGCTGTGGTCAGCTATAACCAGGGCCTGTACTTCAGCTTCATCAGTGATCCACGATTGCTTCCCGATCTGCACGTCATGGCCGATGGGGTCGTGAACGCGTTTGATGAACTGTTGGTTGCGGCCGACTCGCATTCAGGAACGCCTCGGCCAACTGATCGCTTTTGACGCCAACCAGGAAAATAACAACATGACCGATCTGAATTCCCTGCAACCGCTCCTCGATTGCTTCCCAGTCACAGTGGCGCTGAATGACCGGCGTATGGTTGAACTGCGTTTGGCGAAGCCAGGGGATGACGAAGCCATACTGCAATTTGCACGTGGTCTTCCCGAGGATGATCTGTTGTTTCTGCGGGTGGATATCACCCAGGAGTCGGCGGTCGCCAACTGGTTGGCCAACGTCGCCTCGGGCACGACTGTGACGTTGCTGGCATTTGATGGTGATCGATTGGCGGGCTATGCGACGGTTGATCGGAATCCTGCGCGCTGGACGCGTCGGGTCGGCGAGATTCGTGTCAATCTGGCCTCTGACTATCGCAGCCTGGGCCTTGGACGACAGCTCATTGCCAAGATTTTTGATGTGGCTCGTGCCCTCGGTTTGCGCAAGATCATGGCACACATGACACCGGACCAACTGGGCTCCCAGGCAGCGTTCAAGCGTTTGGGCTTCATGCCCGAAGCACTGCTGGCTGACTACGTTGAAGACCGACGTGGACGCTCCCATGATCTTGTCATCATGTCGCACGACATTGATGGGTTTACTGATCAGGACGATCAGGCACTTCGGTTGTAGTGACCTGAATGATCCAGCCGCCTTCTGTTTTCAAACAGGCGCTGGAAGGGCGTGTTGCTCTGGAGGCCGCCGCCCTGCTCGCTCAACTTCCCATGCTTCGATTGCAGGCAGAACGCGGGTCAGGCCCGGTCATGGTGTTGCCGGGATTCAT
>Ga0105051_10003630_pt1 | contig 18611 bp, 18 predicted proteins | sample FRY02_FD_78383 | JGI IMG/M metagenome (GOLD analysis project Ga0105051, IMG submission 78383) | Freshwater microbial communities from Lake Fryxell liftoff mats and glacier meltwater in Antarctica - FRY-02 (megahit assembly) | ecosystem: Environmental > Aquatic > Freshwater > Ice > Glacier... | reverse complement strand
TTGATCGATCGCTAGAAATCCTTACTGAACAAATCTCGCGCACTATGAGATTGTTGGGGGTCAAGAGCGTCTCAGAATTGCAACCTTCCCACATAAAAACTATGACGCAGTTAAGGTGACGTTGAATTTAGAGGAAGGCACTACTGGTCTAAGCCCACTGGCTGCGATAAAGAAGAATCTTAAAGGCGCACCAAAAGCCGCTACTTGGAGTGCGCTTTTCTCAGGAATTTTGATCGTATTTATTTCGACAAGTGGGCCAATTGTAATTCTTTTTCAGGCAGCTGAGGCAGGAAAATTAAGTCAATCTTATGTAAATTCCTGGTTTTTTGCTGTGCTTTTGGGATCAGGCGTTTTTGGATTAATACTTACCCTTCGATACGGCATGCCAATAATAGGTTCATGGGCATCAACAACAACAGCCTTACTAGTCACGGGTTTAGTAGAACACGATTATTCGGAAGTAATAGGAGCTTATTTTCTTGTTTCCATAATTTTAATCATTATCGGAGTAACTGGAATTTTCGATCGAATCATGTCAGCTATTCCGCACTCAATAATTATGGCAATGCTTGGTGGAACTCTTTTTAGTTTTGGTCTTAAAATATTTTATTTTACAAAATTAAATCCTACTATAGGACTTGGTATGCTTCTTATCTTCTTTGTAGGTCGTCGATTAAAGTGGCGCGCACCTGTTTTTGGATCTCTTATCGTCGGTCTTGTTATTTCTGTGATGCAGTCAAAACTCACGAATCCACATCTGAAAGCGGAATTAGTTATTCCAGTTTGGGTCAATCCAACTTTTTCTGTTGGAGCAATCTTTACTTTGGTAATCCCATTTGTGTTGATGGTTATGACAACCCAGAATGCAACTGGAATTTCTTTGCTTAAGACGGCTAACTATCGTCCTCCGATTAATCAAATTGTCACAACAGGGGGGTTCTTATCTCTGCTTGGTGCAGGCTTTGGTGGAGCTGGTGTAAATCTTTCCGCAATGACGGCAATTATTGCTATTAATCCTGAGGCCGATCCGAATCCAAAAACTCGCTATTTTGCAGGCATCTCTTGTGCAATCACTTATATTATTGCCGGACTTTTTGCTGGGGTATTTTCAACTCTTTATGGATCTTTCCCAGCCGATTTAACAGCAATCCTCGCTGGCTTGGCTTTGTTGCCAGTCATCTCGCACTCAATTGCCGAAGCAGTGGCAGTTCCAGAATTTAGAGATGCCGCCATCGTTACTTTTTTAGTAACTGTCTCTGGAATTAGCGGCTGGGGGATCGGCGCTTCATTCTGGGGTTTAATTGCAGGCTTGCTCATCCACTGGCTTACCCAAATTAAGAAGAATTAACCCTTGACACTCCTAGTAAGACTGAATTAAGGTCGCATTTGTATACAAGCAAGAATACTGAAAAAACAGGAGCCTGATGTCCGGATTAGATGGTCGAGATCAACAATTAATCCGCGATCGCTATTTAATTACTCAGATTCAGCGGGAAATTGCGGCAATTGTCGGGGCCGAAAACGTTAATATTGATAGTGAAAAATTGTATGAACAGTCTTCAGACTGGTCATGGATTGCTCAATATCTCAAATATAAAAATCTACCGATCCCCACTGCAGATTTATATGTGGCCCCAGGCAGCGCACATGAAGTAGCCGAAGTTTTGCGTGTTGCTTGCGAATACAAAATCCCAGTAATCCCTCGGGGCGGTGGATCAGGAACACAAGGTGGAACTTTCGCAATTTATGGTGGGATTGCAATGGATTTACGCCGATTAAATAAAATTATTGATATTGATGAAAAAAGTATGGTCGTAACAGCAGAGGCTGGAATCGTTGGACCAGAATTAGAGAAAGTTTTAAATGCTAAAGGCTTAACAATGCCGCACTATCCAGGATCCTTTCATTTTGGAGCAACTCTTGGTGGCTATTTAGCCGCGCGTGGCTCTGGCGTTATTTCAACCAAGTATGGCAAAGCCGAAGACTTAGTTTTACAAATTGAAGCAGCGGTGCCACCAGGAAAATTAATTGAGACCATGAAAGTTCCAAGCCATGCTTCGGGTCCCGGAATTATTCAAGCAATAGTTGGCTCTGAAGGAACTCTTGGAATAATTACAAAAGCTACAATGCGAATTGAACGAATTCCGGAATCCATGGAGTTTCTCTCATTTGGTTTTAAGAATATCTCTGAAGGTATTGAGGCTGCTCGTCGAATTATGGTCGACCGATGGCGCCCCGCGGTAATTCGTTTATATGATGAAGCAGATAGTGCAAAACTTTCGTCATGGCTCAATCTTGGAGTAGAGGGTGTTTTGCTAGTCATAATGTGCGATGGCGTAAAAGAATTAACTGCACTTGAATCAAGTCAGATTGCCACACTCTGCGAATCTGTGGGGGGTAAATCATATGGCCCAGAAATTGGAAAGATGTGGTGGGATGGAAAGTACGAACCATTTAAACATGGCAATATTCCAGCTCCACCTCAAATTTTTGGAACCACAGATACTTGCGCACGCTTTGAGGATTTAGAAAAAATTTACTGGGCTAAGAAAAAAGCGATTGAAGAAGGATTTTCGCAATATAAAGCCCGATACACGGCTCACTTCTCACACTGGTTTCCATGGGGTGGAATGATTTACGACCGTTTTTATATTGATGATGCACCGGAAAATCCAGAAGAAGCAATCCAGCTTCACGATCAAGTTTGGGATGCGGCAATTAAAGCAAGTCTCGACAATGGCGGCTCACTCAATGAGCACCATGGTGTTGGTTTAAAGCTAGGGCGCTTCATGAGAACACAACATGGCGCCGCATTTGATTTACTCCTCGGAGTAAAAAACGCTTGGGATCCGGATGGAATCCTAAATCCAGGAAAACTTGGATTTGGTCCGCCGAAAAACAGGCGTAGTTACTAACCCACCGATTCTTTACGAAAGGAGAATCATGCATTTATCAATGCACAATTGGATGCGCGCTGAACCACTTAAGGTCACAGTTGCACGTCTTGCAAAGTATGGGTACAAAAGCATCGAGATTAGCGGTGAACCCGAGCAATACGGTCTTAATGGAAGTAAAGAAACCAAGAAACTTCTTGATGACCATGGCCTTAAGTGCTGGGGCTCCGTAACACTGATGTTAAGTGATCGAAATCTTGTTGCAGTCGATCCTAAACAACGTGCTATGTCAGTTAAGTACACGAAAGACTGCATCACAATGGTGAAAGAGCTAGACGGTTATGAAATGACAATCGTTCCTGCAACAGTCGGGAAAATTGTTGCAGATGGAACACCTGATGATGAATGGCGTTGGGCTGTAGAAAGTATGAAGGAAATTTATGAGCACTCAGAAAAAGCTGGTGTTCGCTTGGCAATTGAACCACTAAATCGCTTTGAAACTTACTTCATAAATCGCGCAGAACAAACTATGGCACTTGCCGAAGCAACGGGACCAAATTGTGGTGTCTGTCTTGATGCATTTCACATCAATATTGAAGAGGCAGATATTTATGAAGCAATCCGTAGCACAAAGGGGCGACTTACTGATTTTCACGTTGCTGAAAATAATCGTATGCCTGCAGGGCATGGCGATTACGATTGGAAAAAGGTAATAGAGACGCTCAAAAGCATCGGCTATGACGGCGCTCTGACCGCTGAATTTGTTGCTCCAATTGATCGAACACCAGCAAATCACTACAAGAATGCTCTTGAGACCAACTTTGAAAATGTTCAAATAAGCCCAGAGCAATTAAAATTCATCATCGACCATGGCTCGAACATTCTTACCGAACCGTTCTATGACTGGTTAGTTGAAGAAAACTCTAAAACACTTCTTCCGTTGATCTGATAGTCAATTTGACAGAGGTAATGTGAGTAAATCAGTTCTTATCATCGCAACTTTAGATACCAAGGGGCCTGAAGCGGCATACATCCGCGATGGATTAAATAGTCTTGGAATAAAGACGACCGTAATTGATACAGGAATTCTGGGTGAACCATTAGGCATAACACCTGATATCACGCATGAAGAATTGTCAATCTTTGGCGGTATCTCACTCGATGAATTGAGAAATTCTGGAACTCGCGGTCGTGCAGTTGAACGAATGCGTTCCTTTGTAATCGAAAAAGTAAAAGAACTTTATGCACAAGACAAAGTCCTCGGCGCCATCGGTATTGGTGGCGCTGAGGGCTCAGTCATGTCAGCGGGGGCTTTAATGACTTTGCCAATTGGAGTTCCAAAGATCGTGCTTTCACCCATAGCATCAGGGCGACATGAATTTGGCCCGCTAGTTGGAACCAGTGACATGTTAGTAATGCATACTGTTATTGATATTTTAGGACTTAATAATATTTCAAGAACTATTTACGATAATGCAGTTGCTGCCATGGCTGGCCTTATTCAATACGGACATGTCTTAATTAAGCCACCTGTGGAAAGCAAATATGTGGGTGTGACAATGCTAGGCAACACAACAACTTCGGTTATGGCGCTACAAAAGGTTTTAGAAAAAGCTGGTTTTGAAGTTATCACTTTTCACGCAAATGGCGTTGGTGGTCCTGCAATGGAAGAGCTGGCCGAATCCGGACAATTTGTTGGTGTAATAGATTTCACGCCATCTGAAATTGCAGGCAATATTGCTGGCGGAATTCATAATGGGGGAGCTCGCAGGATGAAACGCGTAGGCCCATTAGGGATACCGCAAATTTTAGTTTCTGCCTGCATAGATTTCACGGTACATCACTCCACCTCAATCTCCGAAGAGATGAAAAAGCGCCCAATTTATGATCATAATCCGGAATTTGTACTGGCTCGCTGCAATCAATCAGAGATGGCAGCAATCGGTAAATATTTTGCCGAATGTGCAAATACGGCCAAAGGTCCAATTGAGATAGTAATACCAAGTGCTGGGTACTCAATCCCAAATGTTCCTGGTGGAGTTTTCTGGGACCCCGAAGCAGATGCCTTATTTGAAAGTGAATTAGTTAAGAATTTGAGAAAAGATATACATATAGAAAAACTGAATTTACACGCCAATTCAGCTGAATTTGGCATAGCGGTAGCCGAAAGATTTTTAGCACTAGTAAGTGTTAGCGCTAGTTAGAAAATAAAACCAAAGGAGATGGACATGAACTATGCAACGCCACAGAGAAAAGTTCCGCATATCACAACAGGTGATGAAATTTTTCGAAATAAATTCCGTTCATGGAATATAGCTGATCTTTCTTATGTCGATATTAATGAATATTTAAAAGAGAAAGATGTTGTTTTGGTTCCAATGGCCAGCACTGAACAACATGGTCCGCACTTACCGCTATATACGGACACAATAACTGCCATTGAAGTTTCAACCCGTGTCTCGGAACAAATTGGCGTACTCCATACTCCTCCAATTTGGACTGGTTATTCTCCCCAGCACATGTATGGCCCAGGTCAAGGTCGCGGAACAATTACCGTTCGAGCAGAAACTCTAAATAACCTGATGTATGACATTGCGCGCAGTTTGATTCACCATGGCTTTAATCGAATAATTTTCGTGAATGGCCACGGATCAAATATTAAAGTTGTAGATCCAGTACTTCGCAAATTGCGTTATGAAACAAATGCAATGATTGGTTTTGTAAAGCCTTACATGGAACGCTATACCGGAATCCTTGAGGGGCTTATGGAGAATCCACCAGAAGAGACGCCAGGATGGCATTCAAGCGAACTTGAAACGTCGCAAGATATGGTTTGGAACGAGGATTTAGTGAGAATGGAACGTGCGGTAGATACTCGTGCCCATACACCTGAATTCTTACCCAAGTCATTTTCTAAAAATGATGGAATGCCTGACGTGGAGTTTGAAGGTTACCAATACTTTCAATTCCCCATGGATCACCACGAATTCGTTGATAATGGGATTATCGGCAATCCAATGCGAGCAACTAAAGCAAAGGGCGAAGAGGCATTCCACCGGTTCTCAACCCATATTTCAAAAGGAATTCTTGAATTGATGAAAATGCCTGTTAGTGTAAAAAATCGCGAATTTATTAATCGAGTCTGATGTCAAAATGAAAATAAAAAAAGCTAGAGCTAATCTAAAGGCCAGTACACCAGAAAATTTAGGTGATGATGCCTATGAGTGGCTTGTTAATGCAATAACAACCTTTCAAATTCCAACCGGAAGTCAGATTTCGGAAAATAAAATTGCGGTGGAGCTTGGAGTTAGTCGCACCCCTGTGCGTGAAGCGCTCAAGCGTTTAGAGAATGAAGGACTTATAAAGAAGAGCGATGCCGGTCGATTCACAGTTGCCATGTTGACGGCTAAGGATGTTGATGAAGCAATTGATCTTCTTCTTCTATGTGACACCTATCTGTTTCGAAAAGCTGCAAATAATTTGAATTCAAAAGAATGTAGCGCTTTAATGGAATCTGCCTCAACTATGGCAAGCTCAGCGCAAAACGGGGATCGAGAGGCATGGAGCCGAAGCGATTTAATTTTCCATGAAACAATTATGAAAGCGGCCGGAAATGATCTTATATCTGAGGTTGCACGAATTACACGGCGCAGAATTCAACGATTCTGGACTCGCTCATCAGCTGGGACAAAGAATCTAATCACATGCTCTGCCGAACACACAAATATCGCCGAAGCAATTATTAATAAGGATGGCGATAAAATTCATAAAGAAGTTGAGACTCATCTAGGACATCTGCGAATTAATATGCATGAAATAGTGGCTTCTACAGCGCATTTTTTTGGGACTTAACTGTGGATGCCCATAGAAAGTATCTGATATTTCACTTAGAAAACCATTGACTAGGTAATAAAAACACAGTTATATTTATTGAAAAGGGGTACGAGCAAAAATGGAAAAAGTTAGAGTTGCAATGATTGGTTATGGTTTTATGGGCAAAGTCCATTCTCATGCGTGGCGAACTATGAATCATTTCTTTCCAGAGGCCCCTAAAGTTGAGATGTCGGTTATTTGTGGGCGTAGTGCTGAAGCGCTTGAAAGTGCACGCATTCAATTCGGTTGGAATGAAGCAGAAGTGGATTGGAAGAAAGTTATTGCGCGTAGTGATATTGATATTATAGATATTTGCACCGCGGGTGATTCACATGAAGAGATCGCAGTTGCTGCTCTTAAATCAGGCAAGCATGTCATTTGCGAAAAGCCTTTGGCGAATAATGGTGCCGAAGCCAAACTAATGGCTGAAGCTGCAATAGCTGCCAGTAAAAATGGCGTTAAATCTATGGTTGCATTCAATTATCGCCGAGTTCCAGCTTTAGCGTTAGCGAAAGAATTCATTGAGGCTGGAAAAATTGGTGAAATTTTTCATATTAGAGCAAATTATTTACAAGATTGGATTATTGATCCAGAATTTCCACTAGTGTGGCGTCTTGATAAGAAAATTTCAGGTTCTGGTGCACTAGGCGATTTAGCTGCGCATATTGTCGATGCTTCATATTTCTTAACTGGATCAAAAGTTACATCTGTGAGTGGACAACTAAAAACATTTATAAAAGAGCGACCATTACCAGGTGCGTACACCGGTCTTGTTGCATCAGGTTCTAGTGGTCGTGGCACGGTAACGGTTGATGACACCGCAATTTTTACTGCGAATTTTGCAAATGGAGCGGTAGGAATTTTTGAAGCAACGCGTTTTGCTGCGGGTCGAAAAAATGCTATGTCCATTGAAATAAATGGATCAAAAGGAAGCTTATATTTTAATTTTGAAGATATGAATGAACTTTTATTCCACGATCACACTGAAACTTCATCACTGGCAGGCTTTAAGAAGATTTTAGCAACAGATGGTGAGCACCCATATGTTGCTGCGTGGTGGCCACCAGGGCACATTATTGGTTACGAGCACACATTTATTCATGAAATGTATGATTTTGTAACTGCAATTGCCAAAGATAAACAAGCCTCCCCATCATTTTCTGATGGCTTATATGTTCAGAACGTGCTCGATGCAGTAGAAGTAAGTGCAAGCAATAATTCACAACTCACGCAAGTTAATTAAAGGAGACTCACATGCCACGTCCAGTCACGTTATTTACAGGTCAATGGGCGGACTTACCCTTTGAAGAGATGTGCCGATTGGCATCATCTTGGGGATACGACGGTCTCGAGATTGCTTGTTGGGGAGACCACTTTGAAGTTGATAAAGCGCTAAATGAGCCTGGCTATATTGAGGGACGACATGAAATTTTGAAAAAATACAATTTGAAGGTTTTTGCGATTTCAAATCACTTAGTTGGCCAAGCGGTCTGTGATCATCCAATAGATGAGCGCCATAAAGGAATACTTCCTTCACGTTTATGGGGAGATGGCCAAGCCGAAGGTGTTCGCAAACGTTGCGCAGACGAAATGAAAGATACCGCGCGTGCCGCAGCTAAATTTGGCGTAAAAACTGTAATTGGTTTTACTGGTTCATCTATCTGGCACACCCTTGCAATGTTTCCACCAGTACCACAATCTATGATTGATGCTGGCTATCAAGATTTTGCAGATCGTTGGAATCCAATTCTTGATGTTTTCGATGAGGTAGGGGTTCGATTCGCTCATGAAGTGCATCCATCCGAGATTGCTTATGATTATTGGACCACTGTTCGCACAATGGAGGCAATAAAGCACCGCCCAGCATTCGGATTAAATTTTGATCCAAGCCACTTCGTTTGGCAGGACTTAGATCCAGTTGGCTTCCTTTGGGATTTTAAAGATCGCATTTATCATGTTGATTGTAAAGAATCCAAGAAACAACTTAACGGACGCAATGGGCGCTTAGGTTCTCATCTTGCCTGGGGCGATCAGCGCCGTGGTTGGGATTTCGTCTCAGTTGGCCATGGCGATGTTCCATGGGAGGCGTGTTTCCGTATGTTAAATGCCATCGGATATGACGGGCCGATTTCGGTTGAATGGGAAGATGCCGGTATGGATCGCTTAATTGGTGGCCCAGAATCCTTGGAATACATTCGGAGAATGTGCGCGATTGAGCCACCTAGCGCGTCATTCGACGCAGCCTTCTCATCAAAAGATTAATAAATCTAATTTTAATTTCAGTAGAGGTTAAGAATAGAGAAATTTAGTATGAGCAAAATAGTTTCAATGGGTGTTCATATTCTTGATGTTTTAGGACGTCATGTCTCCGAAGTCCCTGCTGGTCAGGGTATTTCCTTAATTGAGGAGATTAGAATTACTGCTGCCGGTACAGCAGCAGGTACATCAGTAGATATGGCAAAACTTGGCTGTGATGTAATTGCGGTTGGGGCTATCGGAAATGATGAAATGGGAAAAATCTTAATCGGGATTTTAAACCGGTATAAAATTGATACCACCTATTTGGTCATAAAAGATGGAGTTCAAACTTCTGGATCTATTTTACCGATTCGCCCAAATGGCGAGCGTCCAGCCTTACATGTTATGGGAGCGAATGCGGTATTTTCATTTCAAGATGTTCCCCAAGAGGTATTAAAAAGCGCAGACTTTGTACACTGCGGTGGTTTCTTTTTAATGCCGAAATTTGATGGAGCTGATACAGCGCAAGCTTTGAAATTAGCAAAATCTAGCGGCGCGGTTACCACAATGGATATTTTAGGAGTCAAACAAGAAAGGATGGCTGAAAAAATATTGCCAAGTATGCCATTTCTAGATTATTTCATGCCGAACCTTGAAGAGGCCCAGATGATAACGGGACTTTTAGAACCAATGCAGATGTGTGAATTTTTCTTGAAATCTGGCGCTAAAAGCGTTGTCCTTAAAATGGGCGCGCGCGGTTCTCTAATTGTCGGTAGTGATGGTTCGCAGATGCGCATCCCTGCATTTGAAGTGAAAGTTGTTGATACAACTGGGTGCGGCGATGCGTGGAGTGCTGGATTTATTGCAGGACTCGCTCGGGGTATCTCGGTCAAAGAGAGCGCAATGTTGGCCAGTGCTTGCGGATCGTTAGTTGCATCTGGCTTAGGTTCAGATGCTGGCATCCTTGATTTTGACTCAACAATGAAATTTATTAAACAAACTCCGACCCTGCCGCTGGGTGATTAGTTCGTACTTGAGTGGTTCTTTACCCTTTTGAATTCTCCCATTATGCTTGCTGGAACCTGTTTTAGAGAGCGAATTGCGAGGGGATGAGTGTATTGAAAAAACTTATCAATGATCCATTTGATGTCGTTGAAGAATTAGTAGCTGGCTTTATTCAAGCAAATGATCAGATAATTAAGAGAGTCGGGCATAGATCGATTGCTCGACTAAATTCTCCAATTGCTGGCAAGGTTGGCATTGTTGTCGGTGGCGGTACTGGTCACCTTCCAGCATTCGCAGGTTATGTTGGCAAAGGGATGGCCGATGGCGCAGCATTCGGAAATATCTTTGCATCCCCACCAGCTAAGCCAATTATTGAAGCGACCGTTGCTGTAAATGGTGGCGCTGGAGTTATGTATACATATGGGAATTATCAGGGTGATTGCATTAACTTTGATAAAGCGCAAGATAAATGTCGCGAAATGGGAATTCCCGTTCAAAGCGTTGTTCTAAATGACGATGTGCTCTCTGCTCCAAAAGATCAAGCTCATAAAAGACGTGGCATTGGTGGATTGTTCTTGGTTTGGCATGTTGCCGGAGCTAAAGCTGAGCAGATGGCGCCACTTGATGAAGTCGTAGCGGCGACATTAAAGGCCAATGCAAATACGCGCACGGTTGGTGTTGGGTTAACTTCTTGCATAGTCCCAGCTAATGGCAAACCAACTTTTCACTTAGCAGACGATGAAATGGAAATAGGGCTAGGCATCCATGGTGAACCAGGAATAAAGCGCGTGAAATTGCGCCCAATCGACTCAATTATTGATGAACTTATGGACTCAATTTTGGCTGACCTTGATTACAAAGGAGAGGATGTAGCAGTACTCGTTAATGGCCTTGGTGGTTCACCTGCTGAAGAACTCTATGTTGTCTATCGCCGCGTACAAGAAATTTGTACTGCAAATAAAATAAATATTAAATTCAAACATGTGGGTGAGCAAGTTACTGCTCTTGAAATGGCTGGGGTTTCAGTGAGTTTGCTTCGTCTAGATAGCGAAATGCATGGTTTGATTCAAGGCTCTTCCATTGACACATGTATGTACAAGAAATTTTCACTCTAATTAAATCTTTCTCTAGCGCAAGGGGTTATAAATGGCTCAAGTAACGGGCGACCAAGTGGTAACTGCTTTGATTTTGGTGGCAAAGCGAGTTGAAGAAAATAAAGATTATCTCTGTGAACTCGATGGCGAAGTAGGAGATGGCGATCACGGCGTTAGCATGACAATTGGTATGCGCGCAGTCTCGCGTGCGATGAAAGCGTTACCACAAGGCTCCACTCCGAGTGAAGTCTTCCAAGCCGCCGCCGATGCTTATGCTGATGAGGTAGGGGCAACAATTGGCCCACTATATGAAGTTGCTTTCCATGAAGCAGCAAATGCCGTTAAAAGCAAAGTTATAATTAGCGAAATTGCAGATTGGGCTGGTATTTATCGGGCAATGGCTACTGCGATTCAAGTTTTAGGTAAAGCAGAACTTGGCGATAAAACTTTATTGGATTCGCTCTTCCCAGCGGTTCAACATCTCGAAGCCTTAATTGGCAAAGGTGGCTCTTTGAGTAGCGCGCTTACTTCAACGGCTCAATGCTGTCTAGATGCTGCGATTTCTACCCGTAATTTGGTGCCACAAAAAGGGCGTGCTGCGCGATTAGGTGATCGCGCCATTGGCTACCAAGATGCAGGCGCTACTTCAATTGCAATCGTATTAAAAGCTTTCGCTGAAGCAATAACTGCGATTTAAGCCTTATTTAACGCCTTTACTAGCGCTGCACAGAAATTAGGAATATCTGCAACAACGCGCCCCCAGACAAGATTGCCTTCAATAAATGCTGATTCATCAACCCAAGTTGCACCTGCATTGACTAAGTCATCTTTAATACCGAGCGATCCAGTTGCTTTTTTGCCTTTAAGAATGTCGGCAGAGATTGCCATTGATCCACCGTGGCAAATGATTCCAATCACTTTATTTTGTTGATTAATTTTTTTAATTAGATTTATAACTTCTGGGTATCTGCGCAATTTATCGGGTGCCCAACCTCCCGCAAGAATAATTCCGCATAGTTGATCCGCATTCAAATCAGAGATCAAAACATCTACCGTGATTATCAACCCATTTTTACCAATGACCTCAGCTTTAGTTAGACCAGCACTAAGAACGGTGTAACCCTCCTCTTCAAGGCGCATCCGAGGAACGTGGTATTCCAAATCTTCAACGCCTTGTGCAATCGGAATTGCAATGATTCCCTTACTCATTATTTGGAGCCATTCATAAATTCTTTCTCTAACGCCGCAATTCTTTCAACTTTAGAATTAGATGGGCTTGAAGTATCAAAAACATAACCCATCCAAGGTTTAATAAGTTTTTTAGCAAGTTCATCGGTAATGACTCGTGCACCTAAACAGATTACCTGGCAATTATTGCTTAAAATTGCCCGCTCCAACGAATAAGGGTCATGGACTACGGCGGCACGGACACCAGGCACTTTGTTTGCAGAAATTGACATTCCAATTCCGGTTCCACAAATAAGTAAACCTCGATCTATTTCACCAATTTCGATCTGATGTGCAAGGGCAAAGCCAATATTGGGATACTCGTTTTGGTCCTGTGTCGAATTTACCCCGATGTCCATTATTTGAGAAATACGAGTATCTACCTCAAGTAGGGCTTTAAGGCTGCTTTTAAGGGGAAAACCAATAAAATCAGAGCCGATAGCGATCCGAAAGCCATTCATCATTTCTCTCAATCTTTGTCGAAATCGCTGTTGCGGTTAGCCTACTTTAGCCTAGTGCTCGTTATAAAAAAGTTACATAAAATTACTCCAAAACACTTGACGCATACCGACTTGTATACAAGACTTTGGAACAGAGCAACCCGCGCGGGGAAGTTCTTGTGATGAAAGGAATTAATTTGACAACCAAAATGAACAGCGCAGTTGATCGTCGCACGCTTCTAAAAGGTGGGGCACTTGTAGCTGGAGTTATTCCATTGACTGCTTTGCTCGCTTCATGTGGTAAGAGTGATTCAGGCGGAGCTGTTAGTGATGTTCTTAAGGGCAGCAATGCTGAGAACATGAAGGGTAAGACAATTGATTTTGCTTACTCTCGAATCGGTGGCTGGCCACCAAGTGCTGCACCTGAAACACAATGGGCTGATTTCCAAAAGTATGCAATGGATAACCATGGATACACGGTTAACAAAATTACTTTTGCGGAAGCACCATTTGGCGAGCTCTTTCAAAAGGTAGCGCCAACACTTGCTTCAAAATCACAAGAGTTCAATCTTCTAGTTGTTGACTCACAGTGGTTAGGTGCTTTATCTGAACCAGGTTGGATTGTTAAGGCTGACGATGTATTTGCAGCTAATCCTGAATTAGATATTGAACCATTTTCTTCTTTAGTTCCAAATACATATCAGGTTTATCCAGATGGTTCAGGTATTCGTTGGGGATTCCCACAAATGCCGGATACCCAAGGTGTATTCCTTCGTAAAGATATGCTGGAAGATCCAAAGGAACAAGCTGCATTTAAAGCTAAAACTGGAAAAGTTCTCCCCTCAACATATGAAGTTTTGAGCCAAATTGAATTTACAGATTTGGTTGAAATTATTGAGTTCTTCCACCGCCCATCAAAGGGTATGTTCGGAACAGCGTTGATGTACTCAAAGGAGTATGACTTCTTTAGCTGCGCCTACTATCCATTTGCTTATTCAACAGGTGGTCGTATTTGGGATCCTGAGACAAATGATGTTTATGGAATTCTTAATACAGATGTCAACGCCAAGGCAATGGAACAATTCGTTGGTCTTAAGAAGTATCAGCCAAAGAACTTCGCAGCCTTCGGTATTGGCGACATGATCGACCTATTCACCAATGGCAAAGCTTTCTCTGCTTGGCAGTGGTTAGCCGTAGGTAAGTTCATGTCATCAGACAAGGTCCCTGCAGATAAAGTAATTTCGATTCCACTTCCAAAGTGGGGCGGACAACTTATCGGTGCAATGGGTGGACAGCCATGGGTGATCAATGCATTTAACGATGACGATCACATGCGCGTTGCAATTGACGTTCTTAAGTGGTGGTACACAAAGGAGACTCAAGACAAGTTCATCAAAGAAAATGGTGGCTTGCCATGGAGCAAGGAAGGCGCTGCTAATCCAGAATACTTAGCAGTTGCACACTATGTGAAGCCATTCCTCAATATGCTTGAAGAAGGTCGCTCGCAAGACTTCTGGCACTTACCTGAATATGCTGAAATGCTTGCAGTACAGCAAGAAGCATTTAATGGTTATGCCACTGGCCAAGTAAAGTCGGCTAAAGATGCACTTGAGTATGCTGCTGCGAAACAACAGCAAATCCTCTTCAATGCAGGACGTACCAAGACACCACCACCAGAGAATGTTGATTCTCTAAAGCTCTAACAGAAGTTAGATTAAGAGCTAAGTCCCGGTGCTTGGATTTAAAAGCACCGGGACTTAGCTTGCAAAGCGTGTAAGATAAATTTTAAATAAATGATTAAGGAGCCATTGTGAAAGAAAAGCTAGCTTCCTTCGAGTCGAAAATAGCTGGCAAAAAAGTAAATCTTAAACAACAGGAAAAGCGCTTCAGTTTGCTTTTGCTGGTACCGGTTTTAATTTTCTTTGCTCTAATGAATATTCTTCCTACGATATGGATGCTAGGTTTAAGTTTTTATGATTACACTCTTACCTCTTCTAAGGGAGCAACCTTTGTAGGTGGTGAAAATTTTAAGGCATTCTTAGCCAACCAACAATTAGCCCAATCAGTCACACGAACATTTGTTTTTCTGCTGCTAGCAATCACTGCTCAAACAGCGCTGGGAATCCTAATTGGTGTGCTTTTTTGGCGCAATGACAAAATGCCCGGACGCCGACTTGCATTGACTCTATTTTTTACCCCAATGGTCGTTACTCCAATTGCAACGGCGCTCTTTTGGAAATTGATTCTGGATCCAACATTTGGCGTAGCAAATTATTTTCTTGAGTCTCTAGGAATTGCAAAGACAGATTTTCTTACTAACTCGACTCTAGCATTTCCAACTTTAATTGTGGTCGATACTTGGATGTGGACACCATTTATGGCGCTGATGACTTTGGCAGCCTTAGGATCTGTCCCTAAAGCGGAGTTAGAAGCTGCTTCGATCGATCGACTTTCTATTCGCCAACAAATCACGACGGTAATTTGGCCGCATGCTAAATTTATTTTGATGCTGGGAATTCTTTTGCGCTCTATCGATGCTTTTAAGACGATGGATTTAACTTATATCATGACTAATGGTGGACCAGGAGACAGGACCGAATTAATTGCCCTCTCACTCTACCGGTTTGCATTCAAGTCATTCAAATTAGGTTATTCATCTGCAGTTTCCGTCTTTTTGTTGTTTGTAGCAATTGCCTTAACAGCTATTTATCTTTTCGTCTTGAATGCACGCAAGAAAATGGAGGCTTAGCATGTCGCCCGCAACTCTTGTCATGAAACCTAGCCGTAAAAAAGCGCCTATACGTCTAATTACTCTTGGGTGTTGGTCTGTTTCAATCCTATTTTTTCTTCCAATTGCTTGGATAATTGCGTCAGCCCTTAAGCCGAAGGGTTCGGTTTTAGATCTTCCCCCCAAATTTATTTTCATCCCAACTTTTGAAAACATTATCGGAGCATTTAAATTCTCTAACACTCTGCAATATTTTATTAACAGTGCTATCTATTCTTTCGTCTCAGTTTTCCTAGCAATTTTTGTCGCTTTTCTTGCTGCCTATTCTTTTTCGCGCTTTAAACCCGCCGGAACAGATTTTTTGATGTTTTTACTCTTATCTACTCGCTTTGTTCCTGCAGCAGCATTTGTTATTCCATTTTTTCAGCTATTTAATTTGTTGCAACTCAAGGACTCTTTTCTAGGTCTAATTATTTTCTACACAATGTTTTCGATTCCATTTTCTGTTTGGATTCTTAAGGGTTTTATGGATGGCGTCTCTACTAAGTTTGACGAAACTGGCCTTGTATATGGGGCTTCTCGCTGGCATATTATGTTTAAAGTAGTTCTTCCTCAAGTACGACCAGGCTTAGTTGCTGCATTCATATTCAATATTATTTTTGTTTGGAATGAATTTTTATTCAATTTCCAATTAGGTGGATTAAAAACTTATGGAATTCCTGTTGCATTATTCACTTCAATCACTAAGGGTGGTCAAGTTGATTGGTCTTTCGTTGCATCAATCGGAACTCTCTATGTTTTGCCACTTGCGATAGTAATCTTCTTCTTTCAGAAGTATCTTCTTGTAGGTCTGACCTTCGGCACTGTTCGAGGTGAGGTGTAACCAGTGAAAACTAAGAATCCTTTCGCAGCGCGCGTTCAGCTATTTAATATTTATCTTCTTGGTATATCTCTTTTGCTACTTGCCCAAAGTTTTTCTTATCAACTTTATCGACTAGGTTTTGTGTTGCTCTTTATCGGTGTGCCTTTTCAGATTGCAATCGGTAATGTCAAGCCTGAAGCTTCTCGCCCTGAGGCAATTAAAAAAACTTTAATCTATTTAGCAATAGTTGCTTTAATTTTTGCTTTATCAATATTTGTTACTCCCATTTTAATTGAGTTAGGTAGAAATAAATAATGAGTTCTATTGCCCTTGAGGTTCGCAATCTAAAAAAGAGTTATGATGGAAAGGCAATTCTTGATAATCTTTCCTTCATAGCAAAGGTCAATGATTTCTCGGTAATTTGCGGTAAGCCAGGAAGCGGCAAATCCGTACTTGTCAGAACAATTATGGGTCTTGAAAGCGTTGATTCAGGAGAAATTATTTTTCGTGGAAAAAACGTAACTGGAGATGATGCGGGTAGCCGTAATATCGGCTATATTCCACAGTCCTTTGCGCTCTACCCACATTTTTCTGTGCGAAAAAATATTGAATATCCGTTAGATCTAATTAAGGCAAGTGTTGCTGAGAAAAATGATGCCGTCACCCGCGTTTCAGATCTGCTAAATATTGGGGATTTATTAAGCAAAAAACCAAATGAACTCTCTGGCGGCCAAAAACAGAGGGTGGCCATTGCCAGAGGTTTATCAAAAGCAACCGATGTTTATGTTTTAGATGATCCATTAGTCGGATTGGACTTTAAGCTGCGCGAGCGTTTGATCGACGATTTGCGTCGCAGTCAAGAGGAATTAAAAGTGGCCTTTATTTATATTACTTCTGATCCGACAGAGGCGCTCTCATTAGCCAAGAGTGTTTTTATTCTGGCAGAAGGTAAAATTGTCCAGCAAGGTTCGCTGGAGGACGTCTATGACAATCCAACGACTCAATCTTCGATGAGCACTCTTGGTTTTCCAGAGGCAAATTTTATTTCAGGATCTATATCCGATTCGATTTTTCAATCCGATATTTTTAAAGTAAAAGTTGATGTTTCTTTATCACAAAAAAATGTAAGTGCAGGAATTCGTCCAGAAGGTTTATTACTTGGCGAGCACCCAGATGCTATCAATGTAAAAGCTTCATTAGTCCTTATGGAAAATCTTGGTTCAGAATTTGCGGTCTATTTGCGAGTCGGCGGTACCCAATTGATAACTGTTGTTTCGCGATCTGATGAAGAAACTCTTAAAATTCTAGATTCAAAGACTTTCACGGTCTCTCTTAAACCAGATGCTATCTCAATTTTTGATGCAAACTCTGGATCCATGATCGGAAAGGGTCTGTCGAATGTATGACATTATTTTAAAGAATGTAACTAAAAAGTTTGGCAATTTAACAGCGGTAGACGATATATCTTTCACTATTCCTAAATCTTCTGTTACCGTTCTCTTAGGTCCATCTGGATGCGGAAAGACAACGCTTATGCGCATGATTGCCGGTTTGGATACGCCAACATCGGGCCAGATTTTTTTCGATGATGTAGAAGCTACAAGAGTTCCGACAAAGCGTCGCAATATAGGAATGGTTTTTCAGTATCCAGTTATTTATCGGGGAACTAGCGTGCGACGTAATCTAGAATTGCCATTACTATCTGAAAAATTGAGTAAAGCAGAGATTACTAAACGAGTTGATGAAGTTGCTGAGCTCCTAGGGCTAACTGATGTACTTTCTCGACGGGTAGAAGAGCTAGATAATGGAACTCGGCAAAAAATTGCGGTAGGTCGTGAAGTAGCACGACAACCAAAAATTATTTTATTCGACGAACCCATCACAAACATTGATATCACTGCAAAACTAGAGTTAAAGCGTTCGCTGAAGGAATTATTTAGCCGATTGCAGCAGACTATTATTTATGTAACTCATGATCAAACCGAAGCCATGACTCTGGCTGATCAGATTGCTTTGATGAAGGATGGACTTATTATTCAATGCGATTCACCTAAAAAGATTTATGAAAGCCCTAAGACTGAATTTGCGGGCTGGTTTCTAGGAACACCTGGAATGAATTTCGTGCCACAAGAATTCTTAACAGTTCAAGATTCTTCTATTACTTCGCCCCTCTTTTCTCAAAAAATCGAACTTGGAGCAAAGTCTAAGATAGTAAAAACGCTGGGAGTGCGTGCGGAGGCGATTTCAGTA
>Ga0105051_10003629_pt1 | contig 18613 bp, 8 predicted proteins | sample FRY02_FD_78383 | JGI IMG/M metagenome (GOLD analysis project Ga0105051, IMG submission 78383) | Freshwater microbial communities from Lake Fryxell liftoff mats and glacier meltwater in Antarctica - FRY-02 (megahit assembly) | ecosystem: Environmental > Aquatic > Freshwater > Ice > Glacier... | reverse complement strand
TGAATCAACCGCTCAGTCGAGACTACAGCTTGTCGACTTATGGCAGCTGGGCCGAAGTATCGCCTGTGTTGGGATCCGGTTTGACTCAGGGCGGACAAAGCTGGCAAACTGGCATCGGGATGACTCATCATCTGATTCGATCTTACGAAGCGAGCCAGAATCTGACTCTGGGGCTGGACTTCAAATCGACAAACAACAACCTTGAATTCGCCGGCAGCACCGTCGCAAGTTCCAACGCCGATCTGGTCCAGCTGCATCTGGGTTTTGACGACCTGGTGCGAGCTGACGCGGATCAGTATTCGTTGTGGAGGATCGACTCATATGTCGGCCCCGGCGGCGGCATGACAGGCTCGAATTCCGCTGCGGCGTTCCAGACGATTCGGCCCGGCACCTCACCCGACTACATCTACGGACGCATTATGACCGAACAGGCTCAGTTGCTGAACGACAACACATTGCTGGTCGTCCGGCTGACAGGGCAGGTGGCGTCCGAACGCCTGCTGTTCAGCGAAATGCTGGGACTCGGCGGACATGATAGCCTTCGCGGGTACGATCCGAATGCGTTCAACGCCGATCATGGCTGGATCGGAAATTTTGAACTGGGACCAAAGATGTACCGATGGGGACGCGACGAGGATCAGAAAACGCTTCGCCCGTACGTCTTCGTGGACATGGGAAATGGTTACACTCAGAACCCGCAGGCAGGGGAATCTTCCAGTGTGTTTGCAACAAGCACCGGAGTCGGTTTTCGATGCAATGTCAGCGATCGTCTTTCGGCACGATTTGACTGGGGCTATGGATTCGAAGATCTGCCAGGCTCCCCGCGCAGCAACCGCGCTCACCTTGGATTCACCTGGATTCCGGGCAAGCGTCCGTAATCGTTCAAGCGGACTCAGACGACACAGCGACATCCGCAGGGGCTTAATGTCCACTGGTACTCGATTTGACGGCGCATTGTCGTAGCGGAAGCCGCCAAGGCTTTCGGCATCCTTGCCTTTCATTGGCAATCCCCGAAACGCTTGGCGCGTTCCACTACAAATCGAGTGCCAGCCCGCTCGCGCCCTGCGGCTAATCTTGATTCTGCTCTCAGTCTACGCCGTGGAGAATTCAACCGGGAGAGTTTCAGCAGGGAATGAGTCTACTGAGCTTACAACTGCGTGGCGTCCTGCGGCGAGTTCGCATCCGAAAGGTCTGCCGTTTTGATCATGACCTCACCGGCCGTCAATGAAAGCTGGTCTGGAGTGACGATGCTGCCCTGCGGCGATTTCTGGAACCACGCCACGATGCGCTGAAGCCACGTGAACCCAAACCGTTCGACGGTGTTCTGAACGCCCACGCCTGAATTCTGTCCGTCAGTATAACGCGTGTTCGTATCCAGAACTGTCTGGCTGGTTATACTCTGCCCCTTCTTGGTTAGCTCGTTCGAGACCACGTTACCAAACTGCACCTGACCGTCAATATCCTTCACTGTAAACTTTGAACCACGACCGCTGATGGGACCTTGAAAATCATTGTTTGGATTCGACAGATCAACTTCGGCCGGCTTTCCGTTCTGGAATGCGTTGAAAGTTGAATTGCCATCGATCACGAGCCGCGTGGAAGGCAGCTGATTGATTCCGCCGTTGCCTGTGATGACTTCGGCATTGTTTCTCGCAGTGACATCGCCAAGAGTCACGCCACCGTTCGGACTGAGGAGGCGAATATTCCGTCCGGTCAGGTTTCGAACGGTGAGATCTCCGTCCTGTTGATTGACGTTGACGTCGCCATCGACGTTGATCGTGCCGGTTCCGGTCTGCACAAAACTATTGGTCACACCAAACCTGCCGCCAACTCCAAGTATACCGTTATTCTGTTCGAAGTCGCTGACGTTCAGAGCACCGCCGAAGCCAACAGTGCCGCCGTTCTGAGTGAACGTGCCGCCGGTCGTATTGCCGGTGACATCGAGCGAACCGCCGCTGACAGTACCGATGTCGAAGGTGAATGCCCCGCCGATGGTTGTGTCGCCGTCGGTTTGTTCGTATTCCGTCACGTCCAGATCGCCGCCGAAGCCAACAGTGCCGCCGTTCTGAGTGAACGTGCCACCAGTTGTATTGCCGGTCACATCGAGCGACCCGCCGCTGACCGTGCCAGTGCCGAACGTAAACGTGCCACCGATGGTTGTGTCGCCGTCGGTTTGTTCGTAAGTCGTCACGTCCAGATCACCGCGGAACCCAACAGTGCCGCCGTTCTGAGTGAACGTGCCACCGGTCGTGTTGCCGGTGACATCGAGTGACCCGCCGCTGACGGTACCGGTATCGAACGTGAATGTGCCGTCGATGGTTGTGTCGCCGTCGGTTTGTTCGTAAGTCGTCACATCCAGATCGCCGCCGAAGCCAACAGTGCCGCCGTTCTGAGTGAACGTGCCGCCGGTCGTGTTGCCGGGCACATCGAGCGACCCGCCGCTGACGGTACCGGTATCGAACGTGAATGTGCCGCCGATGGTCGTGTCGCCGTCGGTTTGTTCGTATTCCGTCACATCCAGATCACCGCCAAACCCAACAGTGCCGCCGTTCTGAGTGAACGTGCCGCCGGTTGTGTTGCCAGTGACGTCGAGAGTTCCGCCGCTCACAGTGCCGGTGTCGAACGTGAACATGCCGCCGATGGTCGTGTCGCCGTCGGTTTGTTCGTATTCCGTAACATCCAGATCACCGCCGAAGCCAACAGTGCCGCCGTTCTGAGTGAACGTGCCACCGGTTGTATTTCCGGTCACGTCGAGCGACCCGCCGCTGACGGTACCGGTGCCGAACGTGAATGTCCCACCGATGGTTGTGTCGCCGTCAGTCTGTTCGTATTCCGTCACATCCAGATCGCCGCCGAAGCCAACGGTGCCGCCGTTCTGAGTGAACGTGCCGCCGGTTGTGTTGCCGGTGACGTCGAGAGTTCCGCCGCTCACCGTGCCGGTATCGAACGTAAACGTCCCGCCGATGGTTGTGTCGCCGTCGGTTTGTCGGTAAGTCGTCACATCCAGATCGCCGCCGAAGCCAACATTGCCGCCATTCTGAGTAAACGTGCCGCCGGTTGTGTTGCCGGTGACGTCGAGAGTTCCGCCGCTCACCGTGCCGGTATCGAATGTAAACGTCCCGCCGATGGTTGTGTCGCCGTCGGTTTGTTCGTATTCCGTCACGTCCAGATCGCCGCCGAAGCCAACAGTGCCGCCGCTCTGAGTGAACGTGCCGCCGGTTGTGTTGCCAGTGACATTCAGAGTCCCGTTGTTCACAGTCGCATGGTTAAACGTGAACAGGCCGCCCACATTGAACAGTCCGCCATTTTGCGTGTAGTCCGCCAGCGTCGCATTGTGAGCGACGTTCAGTGTGCCACTGTCCATCTGGAAGTTGCCGCCCGTCAACGAATCGATGTCGACCGGCCCGCTGACGTTGCTGTCAAAGATCGGAGTGACTCCGTTCGGAATGATGACGTTCGCAACGTTGGCCAGATCGGGAATTGCTCCACCAGCCCAGTTCGCGGGATCGCTCCAGTTCCCGGAGGCTCCCCCAATCCAGGTGACACTGCCAAGTCGGAGAATGTCGGCGATCGACGTTTGTTGTTTTGTGAACGCATAGTTGTTTACGTCAGCTCCGCCTTCTGTCAGTGTCAGAGTCACGGTCTGATTGGTTCCTACGTTTTTGCTGTGGAACGCACCGACAACATCAACATGCACATGATCTCCAATGACCAGACCATCGAGCAGCATGCTGCTGGTGTTCGATGTGGCAACCGTATTTCCGTCGTACGTCTTGTTGTTCGCGATGACTCCGGAAATCGTCAACGCTTTCGGGGTGATATTGGCCGTTGTGGTCCCCTGATCGGACACGGTGTAATTGCCCAGATCCGTTCCGGAAAAATTATTTGTCAGCAGAACAGTTTTATTGTCGGCGACATTCTTGTCACTGAAGACGCCGGCCGAAGTCATACTCAGGTCGTCGCCAGTGACAATCCCATTAAACTGGACTCCGGAGTTATCCACAATGGCCGCTGTTGTGCCATCGTAGATCCTGTCCATCGCCGTTAGACCACTAACGACGATTGACTTGGCGGTGATGTTGGCAAGTGTCGATGTCTGGTCGGTAATGGCGTAGTTGTTCAGGTCTGTGCCACCAAACGTATTGCTCAACGTGACTGTTTTTCCGTTGGCCACGTTCTTATTCGCGAAGCTACCTGTCGATGAAACAGTGAAGTCATCTCCAGTTAATAAGCCACCATAGTCAACGCCGGATGTGCTCACGGTTACCGATGTCAAAGCGTCGTAGACTTTGTTGGCGGCGGTGATACCCGATATGGTTAGCGACTTCGGCGTAACATTGGCGAGAGCTGTCGCTTGATCGGTAATGCTGTAGTTGTTAAGGTCAGTGCCGCCGTAGGTGGTGCTCAGTGTGACTGTCTTCCCATCGGCAACATGCTTGTTATTAAATGTTCCGGTTGCTGACGCAGTAAGACTATCGCCATTGACGATACCGCCGAAGACAATTCCACTAGTGCTCAGCGTTGCGGAGGTGTTACTGTCGTAGATCTTGTTATCTGCGGTGATGCCGGAGATCGTCAACAATTTGGGTGTGATGTTGGCAAGAGTTGTTGTCTGGTTGGTAATGGAGTAGTTATTCAGGTCCGCTCCACCAAACGTGTTACTCAGCGTGACAGTCTTTCCGTCGGCTACGTTCTTATTTGCAAAAGTACCCGAGGATGAAACGGTGAAGCTATCACCAAATACCAAGCCATTCAAGTTGATACCAGAAGTGCTCACCGTTGCCGAAGTCAAAGCGTCGTAGACTTTATTCGCGGCAGTGATGCCAGAGACAGTCAGCGATTTCGGAGTAATGTTGCCTGTAACGGATGTCGGCGGTGTGAAGCTGTAGTTGCTGGCGGCGGCTCCGGTCAATCCGAGGCCGCTGATCGAGACGTTGATGTTGTTGCCGACGTTCCTGGTCGCGAATGCTCCGGTGGCTGATGACAGTGAGACGGCATCGCTGCCGACTCGGCCGGACAGCGTTGCTCCGCCAGTATTGATCTGCGAGGTGGTCAGGCCGTCATAGATCTTGTCGGATGCGAACAGCCCGGTGACGACGAGCGGTCTAGGTGTGATCGTGGCGGCAGAGAAGGTGCTCGTGCTGGAGAGTGCGTAGTCGCTGAGCAATGATCCGTTGCTGCCGGTGATGCCGGCGAGGGATAAGGCGGAGATCGTCAAGCGATCGGCGGTCGTGACTTGCGAGGTGTTGAAGACGGAGGATCCGAGGTTCAGTGTTACGTTGTCGCCGGTGACGAGGTTGGTGAAGCTGAATGATGGCGTGAATCCCGACGGGGCAGATGTATTGCCATCGTAAACTTTTGTGATCGTCGGATTGGCAAGTTGCGCCGTGATGCTACGTGGCGTGACAATATACGAGCCAGATGTGCTGAACGGATTGAGCGTGAACAGGTTCGCTTCGGTACCGGTCAAGCTCAGGCCGCTGAGGTACGAAACGCCGTTGTGATTTTGGGCTCGGGCGATGTCCCCGATCGTAAAACGCCCCGTTCCGGTGACTCCGTCGATCCCGGCGTAGAGACCGGTTCCGAGGGCGACGGTCGTTCCGCTTGCGGTGACCAGCAAAAAAGTGGGATTGATAAGATCGCCGTAGACACTGGTGCCGCCGGTCACACTGACATAAAGTGCCGTGGCGGGACGCGGGAGAACAATCAGTGTTGGCTGCGCACCGACCGCCCAAATGCTCGGCGACCAGCCTGACGGAAGCTGCGTTCCGTTGTTGGTCGCAGCTGCGAGTTGGCTACCGTTGTAGGATGAAGCCGTGCCAACGCTGCCCGCACCGACGGTGGATTGCGTCGTGTAATTTCTCGCAAAGGTTCCCGTCAATGCAAAGCCAGCGATTCCTCCGAACGATCCGGTGCCGACCACGTTCCCGGTGGAAAAACTGTCCGTCAACGATCCGCCACTGGTGAAAATGACACCAACTAATCCGCCCGATCCGAAGTAGGCGCCGAAAGTACCTTGCACGATCGAGCCGGTCGCATACGAGCGGCTGATATCGAAATCGACGACGGACTGTGTGGTCTGCGTGTGTGAAAACGGATGGGTATTGATCCCGATGTCGCCGACCAAACCGCCCGTTGAGAGATTGCCGGAATAAGAACCCTGGGTGCTGACGTTGCCGCTGCTGAAGGAACGGGTCATGTTCATGAACCCGCCGTTTTGGCTGCCGACCAAGCCGCCGCCGAAGTACAACTGTTGAGTACCGCCTTGTGCCGTGGAAATCACACCGGTGCTCCAAACGCCGTCGATCGTCGTGATGCTGCTGACCGGCGTACCGGCTCCACCGACGTTGCCGACCAGACCGCCGATGCGATACACCGTACTGCCTGACGTTGAACTGGTGTTGATATTAAAATTAGTGACACCCAAGTGACGCACCGTTGCTCCGTTGAGCTGTCCAAACAAACCGAGGTTGCCGCCGGTGCTGTTGCGGATAATCATTCCGTTTGCGGCGTGGCCAAGTCCATCGAATCTACCGCTGAACGTGCCGTTGTAGATCGCCGTGTTGTCTGTCGTGCCACTAAGATCGAGTCCCCGAGCCAACGCGAAATTGCCCGAAGATGACATCCCAGTGAAGCCGCTGCGCGAATCAATCAGCGTATAATTGACATTGCCAATTTTCAAGCTGGCCGACGTGTTGGCAAACTCGATCGAGCGTTGGTTAGCCAGATCAAGATTGTAATTTCGGCCTGTGGTCGGAGCGGACGTTCCGTCACTGCCGCCGAACAGCAGATTCAACGACGCGGCGGCTCCGCCCACGTCAATGTTGTCCAAGATCCAAATGTCGTTGCCCGCAGCGAGCGTGAGTGCGTTGTTACTCGTCCACGCGATCGGGCCACTGACGGTCAAGTTCGCTGCCGAACCGGCTCGCAGAATCAAATCATCGCTCAGCGTGTTGATGCCGCCGACCGACAATGCTCCCGCTGTGGTATCACCGATCGTAATCGACGAAAATCCGTCTTGCAGTCGACCGAGCGTCGTGTTGTCAACAATGAACGTGCCGTTGCCCGTGCCGATTCCGATCGCCGTGCCGCTGGTTCGAGGTCGCAGCGTAATCGATCCGGTGGAAGCAACGTTGCCTTGCAAGTTCAGTGAATCGGCGATCAACGTCATATCGCGCGTTCCGCCAACGATGGCTTGCGTCGTCAGTTGATTTCCTGTCAGCGTTCGATTACCGCTACCGCCGATCGTGATCGTGCTGCCGTAAGTTTGATTGCCGCTGGTCGTGATGTTGGCGTTGACGTTCGACGTGCCGCTGACATTCAAACTGCTCAGCGTCGATGTGCCGCCGACGATTCCGTTGAACGTCGTCGCTCCGGTGCCCGTGTTAGTTATGAGACTTCGCGTGCCGCCGCTGCTGTCGATGGACCCGCCGAACGTGATGCCGTTGTTGATGGCGGTCAATGTTCGATCGTTTGGAAGCGATACACTGCCCGTGTAACTTTGTGAACCGGTGGACGTGATGTTACTGCCCAACGTAGTCGTGCCGCTACTAGTCGCGAACAGCGCGTTGCCACCGACATTGATTCCCGTGCTTTGAATGGAGACATTTCCCGAACCGTTCAGGCTCAGGCCGCTGCTGTAGGTTTGCGCTCCGGTTGTAATCAGCGAGTTGCCGTTGATCGTGGTGCCCGATGAGGTGACGTTCAGCGATGACAACGCTTTGCCACCGCCAATGCCGCCTTGCACGATGACGCTGCCGGAGCCGGCGTTGATGCTCAGGGCGGACGGAGCCAAGTTCGTTTCGCGGACGTAGCCGAGGACATCGTATTGACTGGCTTGGCTGGCCGCGAAAGTGAAAGACTTGGGCAAGTCGTTCCATTGGCCGGCGCTGCCAAAGAACTGACCGCCGCTTTCGCCTGAGGAATCCAGAGCACCGTTGGGTTCGCCGGCTCCAAAGTTGGAGTACCATCCCGGCAATGCCGTCCCGCCCCCGTTGCCACCACCGTTGCCGGACTGAGTAAAGAAGTGTTGCCCCGCCTCCGGTCCATCGACCCAAGTCCATGCGTTCGAGGACGCCGGGTTGGCGCGGTGCGCTCCGTGCCATGATCCACGATAGCCAGCCGTGATGCCTGCGATGGCATTTTCGAGTCGCGATGTGATCGTGACGAGGTAGCTGTCGCCGAGCGCCGCACCGCCGGCGGTTCCGTTGCGGGCATCCGTCCGCGCCCAGTCCCACGAATGTTGATTGTCGGGACCGTCGACGTAGGTGTACTGATTGCCCGAGTTCAAAACGCCTAGTAAGAGCACGTTGCCGCCGCCGGTGTTGAGCGTCACGCCCGAGGCCGAGGAATTGGCGAGGATCGTTTCGCCATGAACGGTCAGGTTGCCGCCGCCAGTGTCGAACGTTTGTGCAACCGCGCTGCTGAAGTAGACGTCGCCGCCGACCAACACGGACTGACCACCGATCGTTGCGGTACTTCCGTTACCGAAGGTCAGCGATCCGCCGTTGGTCCTGATACTGCTCGAGTTGATGATGTTGATCCCGTCACCCGAGTTGTCTTGGTCGGCCCACAACTGGACGTTCAGTTTTCGCGTGTTGCCGTTCTGCGTCGCGTCGATCACCGCCGTATCAGCCACTTGAATATGGCGATCCGCTCGCAAGGTCAATGTCGCATCACCCGCCATCGCACCGGTGACGATATTGCTGGTGACCGTGATATCACCGAGGTCGCCGCTGTTACCAGAACTGCCATGCGAAGGGTTGTTCGCCGTCGTCGTGACGGTAACGCTCGTTCCGGAGTTCAATGCACTAACGATGTTGCTCGCCGCCGAAGAGTTAATGATATAGTTAAACGGATCGATCAACCACATTCCGCCGCTACCATTGGCTGCACCGGCGTTGACGATAACGCCATCGGTTTCAATCACATGTCCGGAGGTTTCAATCTGTCCACCGTTGCCAAATAGTTGACCCGCGCGTGACAGCAACGTGCCAAACGCTTTGGTCACCGAGTCCAGCTTCGTCACATCCGACCACAACACAATCGTGCCGCCATCGCCTGATTCAGTCGCCGATGCATCAATGGTTGCGCCAGCTTCCATCGTGACAGTCGTGGCTTGCGACATCGTGCCGCCACCTTGCCAGTTGCCACCGACCAGCACGGTACCGCCGCCAAGCGTACCAGTCGCATCGATTGTTGAATTCTCAGCCAGCGTGATTTCATCCGCTTCAAGCTGAACGTGTCCGCCAACTGAGCCGACGGCGCTAGCCGCGGGCCCGTCGTTGTAAGCCGCAAGGCCCGCGGCTAGCGCCGTCGGCTCACGGTGTGCCGCGATCGTCCCATCATGCAGAATCTTTCCATTCGGATTCACCAGATAGACTTCTCCGCCTGACGTGGCCGCTCCCGTGGCGCGAATCATTCCCGTGTTCTGAATCAAACCGGCCGTCGGACTAATTCCACTTGCCAGCGTGTCCAGAGTCGGCTGCACATATGTGACGCCGTTATTCAGAGTGACGCTTCCGCCACCGGACAAGGTAATATTCCCGCCAATGCTCGTGATCGTTCCGTTGTTCGCAATCTGATTCGCAATCAAATGCGCGCCGCCATCACCGGTGTTGATGGTACCGTTGTTCACAATGGCCGCAGCCGAATCACCAGAGAAAGTCAGCGCTCCTCCGGCCATAAACTTGTCGTTCGCGATGTCCAGCGTTGATGCGACAAACGCGTTTGTGTTCACAATACCGCCCGAGCCTACGACGATGCCGCTCGGATTCACCACGTAAACATGCCCGTTCGAATTCAGCGCGCCGTTGATGGCGGACGGCATATCGATTGAGGTCACACGATTCAAAATCGCGCTGCTGGAGTCCGGCAGATTGAAGTTGGCCGTCTGCCCCACGCCGATGTTGAACTGATTCCAGTTGACGATCGTCCGAGTCGACGTGGCATTCACGTCCAGTTGATTGGCTGTCGCACTGATCACCGCATTCCCGGCGACGACATTGGCACCCGTCGGCAACTGAGCCATGACAGTCGCACAGAACGTGGAGTGTATCACCAAATTTGCGACTGCCACCGCAGCCAGTCGAATTGCCCGTTGTCGCAAGCGTGCCTTCCACATTCGCTCACAGAACTCACTCAACGCCCGACGGACTGCCTTTGTCTCAACTCGATATCCCAGGACACTCCGAAGAATCCAAAGTGAAGTACGAGGAACCATCTCTGAGCAGCCTTCTTTGGGTCGGAAAAATCCGACTGACAACTTCCAATTCAGACCAACTCAAACTTCATGAGGTCGTTATCTGAACAGACGCTGAGCGATCGAAGGTCACCGTCAAGGCTTGCCGGGTTTTCCCATTTACCCTTGGGAAGGCATAAACTTTTGTATCGATTACGCAGACTGGTGGCATTTTTTCAACATTGACGCATGACCGAGACATGGCAACGCTGACTATCAAGTTCCCTTTCATAGCGAATTTGGCGTGTAAGTTCCCACTAAGGATCGCTCGATAAATAACTGTCAGTTTTGAAGTGAGCGCCTGGCCGCTCACTTATTGATCGCATGATCCTAAGATGGCCGCAAAATCGGAATCCGCCCCGTTGTGATTTTTTTAGTATCTATCATGCCTTTCAGCGGCTTGCGTCCTTGACTATGGGATTTGTCAGACAACCAATGCCGGTGATCGTGATGGAAACTTCGTCGCCATTTTCCAGCGTGAAATTATCGTCAGGCACGATACCAGTTCCAGTCATCAGAAATGCACCATTTGGGATGTCGTTCTCGCGGAACAGCCAGGCAACAAGTTCTTCTGGAGTACGCTTCATCTGACTCAACTTCGTGGCATCCGATGTCACCACCGTTCCGCCTCGCCGAATTTCCAGTTGGATGTCGATGGCGTCTGGATTGAGCGGACCATCTGCCAGTAGCACGCAAGGTCCAAGTCCGGCACATTGCTTGTACATTTTTGCCTGCGGCAGATACAGCGGATTTTCACCTTCGATGTCGCGGGCCGACATGTCATTTCCGATGGTGTAACCGACGATCTTGCCAGCCTTGTTGATCACCAATGTGAATTCCGGTTCAGGAACACTCCACGCGCTATCGTATCGAACTCGAAGCGGTAAGCCTGGCCCGGAGACACGGTTGGCTGTTGCCTTGAAGAAAATCTCCGGCCGATCAGCCGTGTAAACTTTGTCATAGTGCGATGCAGCCGCTTCGGATTCTTCCATCCGAGCCACCTGGCTGCGTTTATAGGTCACGCCAGCGGCCCAGACTTCCTGCTGATCGATCGGGGCCAGAAACTGCACCTCAGAAAACGGCAACAACTTTGTATCAGGCTTCAGCAGGAAGCGCGCCAAACCGACAGGATCTGCGGAATTCAGAATATCCATCAGCGAATGACATTCATCGATCTGCGTCAGATCAAGCGGCTGAACGGTTTTGTCGTGAACAGCAGCCACACGGAAAGAACCATCATTCAGCCGAATTCGAGCCAGTTTCACGAGTTTATTCCTGCCTGAAAATAGGTTTCAAAAGTAAGTGCGTATCCAGGAGTTGCGGCAAATGAGTCATCTCATTCGTCGGGATACAATCTGAGAATCATTCGAGTTATACTGCAAAGCAACCCAAATGTTTAGTCTTCACGCTGAACACTGTCGCCGATGAAAACGGCAGGCTCCTGTCTTTCCCTGGACGTATACAGAGCATTCCAACATGACTCCTGACATCGCTCGACTTTGCAACCAAACGCGTCGCCACCTGCTACAGACGGCCGGGCTTGGGATCGGTTCCATGGCGCTGCAATCGCTTTTGGCAAAAGACAAGGCCGAGACCTCCGCATCAAGCGATTCAAAGCCGCAGTCGTCGGCCTTAACTGGCCCGAAGCAGCCAATGCTCGCTCCTAAAGCGAAACGCGTCATCTATCTGCACATGGCAGGCTCGCCATCGCAACTGGAGCTGTTTGAGCATAAGCCGGATCTGGACAAACTCCATATGCAGGATTGCCCGGCGTCGTTTCTGGAAGGCAAACGGTTTGCGTTCATCAAGGGTGTTCCCAAAATTTTGGCAGGACAGTTTTCGTTTCGTCAATACGGTGAAAGCGGACAATGGATCAGTGAACTGTTGCCAAACTTTGCATCCGTCTCAGACAGCGCCTGCGTCATCCGGACAGTGCAGACCGATCAGTTCAATCACGCCCCGTCGCAATTGTTCATTCACACCGGTACGCCTCGATTGGGAAATCCGTCGCTTGGTTCATGGATCAACTATGGTTTAGGCAGTGTCAACGAAAATCTTCCAGGCTTTGTTGTGCTTTTGTCGGGCGGCAAAACTCCCGATGCCGGAAAGTCGCTGTGGGGCTCTGGATTTTTGCCCTCGGTTTATCAGGGCGTACAATGTCGGACAACTGGCGATCCGGTATTGTATCTGAGCGATCCGAACGGCATGGATCGAAAGTTGCGACGTCGGATGCTCGACACATTGGCAGAAATGAACGCGGCCGAATTCGAACGCACCGGTGATGCCGAAACACAGACTCGAATTTCTCAATACGAACTGGCCTATCGGATGCAGACATCCGTTCCGGAAGTCATGGACATCTCAAAAGAACCCAGGCACATACTTGAAATGTATGGCGCTCAACCCGGATACGTGTCACCCGCCGAAAGCGCGGATGATCCACGAGTTCTATACAAAGGAGACGATCCGACGTTTCCCAACAACTGTCTACTGGCGCGGCGCTTGATTGAATCCGGCGTACGATTTGTGCAGTTGTACGACTGGGGCTGGGACCATCATGGTTCGTCTTTGGGAGAAAGCATTGACGAAACGCTGCCGATCAAATGTCAACAATCCGACAAACCCATCGCCGCTCTGATTAAGGATCTCGACCAGCGCGGCCTGCTGGAAGAAACATTGATTGTCTGGGGCGGCGAATTCGGTCGTACGCCGATGATGCAGAACAATGTTCATACGGAGCTGAAGAAGGGATACATCGGCCGAGATCATCATCCATATGCCTTTACAATGTGGATGGCAGGCGGTGGCATCAAGGGCGGACTGGCCTACGGCAAGACAGATGAATTTGGTTATTATCCGGTCGAAAATCCCGTCACGATCCGCGACATTCAGGCCACCATCCAACACGTCATGGGGCTAGACCCTTACCGATCCAGCTACATGTACCAGGGACTCGACAACCGCCTGATCGGGCCAACGGATGATGGTCGAATTCTGACAGATGTGCTTGGCTGAAATTGGCGGTCTGCTACTCAACCAAAGGCAACTCGTCGAATTCGTCCAATTCATCGCTGTCGCCATCGTCAACGCCATCGCCTTCAACAAAACATTCGACCAACAGGTCAATAAAGTCAGGCATGGATTCTGCGACCATTTCAAATTCAACGGTATGATGCCTGAACTGCATCACCCCCTGATGTTCACCGACCGTATCGACACAATAATAGTCGCCGTCGCCGGTTTCGCCGATCACCAGAAATGTCATCGGCCAGCAAAACTCGTGGCCATCCGGATTCAGAATGCTTTCTTTTCGCACTTCCAGATTCAGACGTAAAACCGCCTCCGGGTCGGCCAACAGTTCTGCTTCGGACACAAAGCCCTCGGAATCACTTCCGTCATCCGCCCGAGGTACTCCAAGGAGTGCTTCTGGGTAGTCGGTGATTACGGCACGGCAGGCCGACGGTATCGGAGCCTGACAAAGATTTTCCAACTGCGAAATGGCATCAGAATTCATGGAGGCACTTACCTTTAATCTTTGCCGTAGTGTTTAACTTTTTCCCAGTATTCTTCAAACTTAAAGCCTGGGCTATTGTCGCCATCATGACACTGGATGCATGTACTTTCAACTTGCTTAAGTGTCACTTTGACTTCATTGATTGCGGCTTCATCGTTTCCGGCTTCAATGAATTCGATATGGCGATTCCCCGGACCATGACAGTTTTCGCATTGATTACCACCCAGCAGACCCTGGAGCAGTTTTTCGGAATCGTCTGTGGCAAATTCTTCGTTGATGAATCCCGTTTCATATCGAAAATACTGCTCCGGCGCCCAGCCCGTGACGTGGCACGCGATACATTCTGGATCAAATGTTCGTTTCACGCCACGCAGACGTGCGAAGCCCTCGTGTTCATTGGCCGGGTCAAGACTTTCAAACGCATGTGCATGTCGCGTATCTTTCCAAATAGCATGAGCCTCCGTGTGACATTCGCCACACTTGGCGGCACCAACAAATTTGGCCCCTGAAGGATGAGGCATCGCACGGTCCAAACTCGCCACAGATTCGGATTTAAGTCTGTCCTGATATGTCTGCATCAATTGCGTCATACGATCCGAATCAGCAAACAACTCGCCGCTTAATGTGACCAATTCAAAACGAACCGGATTCTCGGCATCTTCAGGATAGAGCCCAATCACTCCTGCGGTTTTGCCCTTTTTGCCGACTTCCAGCATCCGAACATGTCCAACCAATTCCAGTTCATGTTTGCCTTCGCCGAAACCGTTCGATCGCACGATGGCATCAAGACCCGGGAAATCCTCAGCCAATTTTTGCGATTCTTCCAGCGTCGTTTGAGCCAGCAGAATTCTGAACGTGACCGCCGCCGCATCGAAGTCTTTCAGAACAGCCGTCAACGCTTCATTGGGATCACTCCATTGCATCTCCGCGTTTTCTGCCTCCTGCGGTGTCATATCCGGGATGACCGACTTCCGTATCGTATCGCTCATCACACTTGTGACGCCGATTTTCACGCCATTGATTTCGAAAATTACTGAAGACAATGGAGTCCCCAGATCTTTCGATCCAAAGAAAGTCACGTTCGCACTCAGAAATTTCAGCGGCTCCTCGCCATCACTTAAATGTTGCGACAACAGATAGCCAGGTTCAAGTTTCAATTCTTCCGGAGCAAGCCCAAGTGCGACGTACTTGAGTTCTCGCAGAGCTTCCAGAGTTGTTTCGAATTTGAATTTGGCCTGTGTACCGGTACGACGTAAAACGCCGCCACCATCGATGCCGCGAACATCCCAGCCCAGGGAACGAATTTGGTCAAACAGTGATGCTCGACGCGACATTCCACCCAACTGATCCGCCGTGCATCCGCAAGGCTCAAAGTACCCCAGTTGCTCGCCTGTAATGACCAGGGCAACTTTCGGAGTTGGCCATGTTGGAAACGTCAATGGCGCCATAGGCGCGGCGACGTGCGATGCATCGCCGTGGGCTTCCGCTGCAGCCAAGTCACTCGCGGGACTGACAATTGACACAACGGCCGAAATTTCGCTGTCGGGGGTCGTGACATTTCCAGTTTCGGATTCCGCCACGTTACCAGATTCAGCGGCGTCGCCAGATTCAGCGGCGTCGCCAGATTCAGGCAGTCCCGACGTTTCGGCGTTCTGGTTCTGCATCATAAACACGACAACGATAATCGCGGCAGCACATACCAAAGAGAGCAGTGCCAGTATCGAACCACGCATTCAGCCTGTATCCTTCAAGAGTGCGACGTTAAAGATCTATAATAATTTTCCTGTACGGACGATAGTTCCCCGTTGTTTCGAAGTGAACCCCAAACGGCCCAATTCGTCCATTTGGTAGTCCCATTCAGCGAAAACCCAACACATTTCGATCACTTTGCGTATCCAGTGATTCAACAACTTCAGTTTCGCTGAATATCTCGTTAAGCCCGCCAACTGAAAGTAGACGAAGTTTGAATGGCCGGATCGATTCCGATACGATGCAGCCGCAACTTAAAGAGATCGATCTAATACCAACTCGAAGCACCAGTTTTGAAGTTGCGTTATTCGACACTTCTCGCGATCAGTTTGGCCGAAAACAAGGGTGTCTATCATAACCCGAAGAGTCAGCGAGGGATCTGTTGTGATGCAGCCGAAACCCAAAAACTCAATCCCTCACTTACGTTTCGGGTTGGAATAGTGGGAAACGGGCAACTTCAAAATTCAAGCATCAGGTTAGTAAAACTCACTCAATCGACAGCCTGCGTGCTTCCACGAACGTTCACAAAATTAACCAGTTTTGAGCCAACTATGAGCATCTGTAAGAAGGGTATTATCCTTGCGGGAGGTACCGGATCACGACTGTTTCCGCTGACACTTGGGATCAGTAAGCAGATGGCTCCCGTCTATGACAAGCCCATGATCTATTATCCCCTGGCCGCGTTGATGCTCGCCGGAATTCGGGACGTGCTTGTGATCAGTTCACCTCGGGATCTGGGCGGATTCCAGAAACTTCTGGGCGATGGTGCGGGCTGGGGCATGAAGTTTTCCTACGTCGAACAAGCAAAACCGGAAGGTCTGGCTCAGGCGTTTATTCTGGGAGCCGACTTTGTTGGCTCGGATCACGTCGCATTAATTCTGGGCGACAACATTTTCTACGGGAGTGGATTTCAGAAGATCCTCTATTCGGCCGCATCCAATGAAACCGGTGCCACGATCTTTGGCTACGAAGTTCGTGATCCAGAACGTTACGGTGTCGTCGAATTCGACCAGCAAGGCAAAGCCATTTCACTGGAAGAAAAGCCAAAGAAGCCGAAGTCAAATTTCGCGGTTCCAGGCTTGTACTTCTACGACAACTCAGTCGTGGAGATTTCTAAGAACCTCAAACCATCGATTCGCGGCGAACTGGAAATCACGGACGTAAATTCCGAATACCTGCGTCGCGGCCAACTGCGTGTCGAAATGCTTTCGCGAGGATTTGCGTGGCTGGATACTGGCACCCACGATTCTTTGCTCGATGCCGGAAATTTCGTCGCGGCCATCGAAAAACGCATGGGACTGAAGATCTCCTGCCCGGAAGAGATTGCGTTTCGTCGAGGCTTCATTGATCGGATTCAATTGTTCAAGTTGGCCGATTCGTTTCCCAATGAGTACGGCGCATATTTGAAACATGTTGCTCGCTGAGTTTACCTTTGTCGTTGCTGAAAGATTGCGTTCATGTTTTTGATTTTGGGTGGAAACGGCTACGTCGGCAAGGCGTTTCAGAGCCATTTAACAAAGCACAACCTGCCATTTGAAGTGGTCTCTCGTTCGCAGATTGACTATTCAAACGAAGCAGCTCTGCTGCAGTTGATTCGCGATCGACATCCTGAATTTCTAATCAACGCTGCTGGCTACACGGGCCGTCCCAATGTGGATGCCTGCGAACTGCATCGTACAGAATGCCTGGCTGGAAACGCGATGCTGCCGGGTGTGATTCTGTCGGCCTGCCAAAAGGCTGAATTGCCATGGGGGCACGTCTCATCCGGCTGCATCTACACGGGAGCAAAAGCAGACGGTAGCGGATTTGCTGAAGACGATGCTCCGAATTTTTCGTTTCGTCAGAACAATTGCAGCTTCTATTCGGGCTGCAAAGCACTGGGCGAAGAAGTCCTTGCCGGTGCAAACAATTGCTTCATCTGGCGGCTGCGAATTCCGTTCAATGAAGTCGATGGTCCACGCAACTACATTTCAAAGATGATGCGATACGATTGCCTGCTGCAAGCGACGAACAGCTTGTCCCAGTTGGATGAATTTGCCGCAGCCGCCGTCGCCTGCTGGATCAGACGTGTGCCCTTTGGCACCTACAACCTGACAAATCCGGGTGCCGTGACGACCAAAGAAGTCGTCGCCCTGATCAAGCGACATGGCCTGTCACAAAAAGACTTCCGCTTCTTTGATTCTGAAGACCAGTTCATGCAACTGGCCGCGAAGACGCCACGTTCGAATTGTGTATTGGATACAACCAAAGCCGAACAACTGAAATTGCCCATGCGGCCTGTCACAGAGGCACTTGAAGTGGCGATGAAGGCATGGGCCAGGGCATCATAGCGAGCACATCAAAAGGGAGCACATCAGGGGGCTCTTTGATATATCACTAATCTCGAAAACAAAGCGGCATTTGATGCTTTTTGACTCTTGTGATGCTTTCCACTGCTCAGTCTGCGCATTCCTGTGAAGACTTTTTGCGACTGTACTGTTTATTGAGAGAAATTTTTCCTTCCACAGCCAGCGAAGTCAAGAAAGAACGCATCTCCGCTTCACCAGCAGTCTGCTTATGTTGTCAGGGCGATTAGAAACACAAATTGCGATTCATCGTCCTGTCCTCCATCGTCCTGTCAAAAAAACGTCCCCACGCACGACTCGTAAAAACTACATCGCGTCCGCCGGACTCTTTACGGCAATGCCCCGGTTTGTTCATCACGTGCGTATAAATCATCGTCGTCTGAACGTCCTTGTGCCCCAGCAGGTCCTGCACTGTGCGAATATCCGCACCACTCTCCAACAGATGAGTCGCAAAACTGTGACGCAGAGAATGTGGCACCGCGTTCTTTGTGATTCCAGAACGCTCCATCGCCACGCGAAAGGCTTTGGCAAACAAGTCCTCTCCCAACCAGAAACATCAATCGCCGAATCGACTGAAATTCAGGCAACAGTTTCGCGATTTCCTGTCGACTCAAAACAACAGGCAGTCGCTCGGGCTTATCAGCCGACACGATATCCAGAAAACCCACCTCGCGGCTTAACACATGCTGAAACAAAAACAGCAACGCCGACTTGGCCTGACCCTGAGTATTCGGAGCCACATTTCCCTCAACCGCCAGCGAAGTC
>Ga0105051_10003599_pt1 | contig 18731 bp, 5 predicted proteins | sample FRY02_FD_78383 | JGI IMG/M metagenome (GOLD analysis project Ga0105051, IMG submission 78383) | Freshwater microbial communities from Lake Fryxell liftoff mats and glacier meltwater in Antarctica - FRY-02 (megahit assembly) | ecosystem: Environmental > Aquatic > Freshwater > Ice > Glacier... | reverse complement strand
GTCGACATGTATCGCTACGTGATTGAACATCCCATCTGGATTCCGCCTGATACCCTGGCGACGCTCGATCCGCGAGCCGGCTCGACGATGGGCCGCATTTATCGAATCGTCCGTGATGATCAGGCGGCTCGGCCGATGGTGCGACTCGACCAGCTGCAGGGTGAAGCGCTCGCTGCGGCAATGGATTCCCCCAACGGGACTCAGCGAGATCTTGTTCAGCAACTGCTGCAGTGGCAAAACGAATCGTCGGCTGCACCAATGCTGCAGAAGCTGGCCGGTCAAAGTGAACGAGCCGAAGTCCGCATCCAGGCTTTGTCTACACTAGCCAACATGGGGCTGCTGTCGGCCGAACTGCTGAACCAGGTGCTGATGGATTCGGATGCTCACGTCCGACGACACGCAGTCCGAGTGACTGAATCCGAACTTCAGAAATCGCCCGAACTGGCGGCTCAAGTTGAAAAGCTGGCAGACGACACCGACATGACGGTGCGGCTGCAGGTTGCGTATTCGGCCGGCCTGATGAAGCCCGAGACAGCCGCAAAAACACTCGCTGGAATTCTCGCAGCGGAAATGGTCAATCCGCATTTGATGTCCGCTGCGGAAAGTTCACTGACCCCCGAAAATATCGGGCTCGTGATTCAGGAGTTAAAAAAACGCGAAGGCGGAACGGAGGCGATGGATAAAATGCTTCTGAACGCCGCCACCATGGGAGACGCCCAGTCACTTCGCCAGATCCTGCAAGATCTGGCGGATGCCGTGCCGTCGAAACATGCAACGCATTTTCTTCGATTGGCCCGATTCATCGAAGCGTCACAAAAGAGAACCTCCGCGGGACTTCAGTTTAATAGTGAGGAGATCGTGTCGCTTTGGAAGCCTGCGATTCAACTGGCAGCGGAGATCGCCGTCAATGAAGAAGCTCCGCCGGATCTTCGCATCGAATCCGTTGGGTTGCTCGCACAAGGTGCGTTTTTGAAGGACAGTCAGGCCGAGCTGCTTTCTCAGTTGCTTACGCCCCGCACGCCTCCGGAACTGCAGCTGGCCGCAATTGCCGCTCTTCGAAAAGATGGCAGCCAGCAGATCGCTGAACTGATTCTGGCCGACTGGAGTTCGCGTGAACCTCGGCTTCGAAAAGAGAGTATTTCCTTATTACTTTCACGATCGGCGTGGACAACAAAACTGCTGGCGGCTGTTGAAGCCCGCACGGTTTCGTCAGCCGAGTTTGAACTGCCTCAACAGCAGGCTTTGCTGGATCACACGGACGAATCCATTCGTCTCGCTGCCGGTCAATGCTTTACTCCTCGAACCACGGCAGGCCGTCAGGAAGCCATCGATCGTTACACTACGGCATTGCATGAGAACGGCGATCCCGCGCAGGGTCGCATGGTTTTCCAGAAGCACTGCGCCGGCTGTCATCGTCTGCAGGAACTTGGCAATATCGTTGGCCCGGATATCGCTGGCTATGCAGGAAAACCGGTCCAGTCCTTGCTGATCGCAGTGCTGGATCCCAATCAGGCCATTGATCCGCGGTACCAGGCGTACGTTGTCGTATTGAATGATGGACGCAGCGTAACAGGGTTGATTTCCGAAGAAGCGGCGTCGAGCCTGACGTTGCTGGCTGCGGAAGGAAAACGTGAGACCGTGCTGCGTTCTGAAGTGGAGCAAATCCGCAGCACGGGAAAGTCGCTGATGCCCGAAGGGTTCGAACAAAATGCCTCGACGGAAGATGTGAACCATCTGTGGGCCTTTCTGCGGAGTCAGCGTTTACCACCAAAGTCTCTTGAAGGAAATGCGCCGGCCGTTGTACATGTCTCTGGGAAAGGTAACGTGGCACTTCTGGCAGCCGAGGCAGAAATTTCTGGTGACGACATCACCTTTGAAACACCGTATCAGAACGTCGGCTACTGGCATGGAAAAGATGACCTGGTCGGCTGGCGTCTCAACGCGGATGAGACTCGTGAAGTCGCTGTCTGGGCCGAGTGGTCGTGTGACGCCGGAGCTGCGGGCAATGAGTTCATGATTGACGGCGGTCAACCGTCCTTGAAAGGCGCTGTTCCGTCAAGCGGCGCGTGGAGCCGCTATCAGCTCAGCTATCTTGGCAAGACTCTGATTCGTTCGGGACCGTCTGAACTGGTGATTCGGCCGGCCGCGGCACCTCGTGGAGCGATCGCCGATCTGCGAGCCCTGCATCTGGTCAGAATCGGCGGCGTTCCGCTGGCGACCGGGATGGTGGCGGATTCAAAACCGAAGGCCGGACCGACAACCCTGGCTGAGATTGCTGCATGGCTGATTGATGATCAGAACCCCGCTGCGGATCGGGAACAGCTGATCGCATCAAAACTTAAGAATGCCGCCGAGATTCTTCCGCTGATGGCCGGTGGGTTGCCCGAAGAGCCCGGCAGCAAGGAAGAGTATCGACGCATCCCGTGGATCTGGCGAGTGGCAATTGCAGCTGGAAAAAGTGGCGATCCCGATTTGATTCGAGGCGTGCTCACGGTTTCGCTTCCTCACGATGATCAGCCGTTGCAGCACTGGCAGTCGGTTGTCATCGGCGGTGGGCTGATCAACGGAATCGGCCTCGCAGGGCAGTGGCCGGTTCAGGAACTTTCGGCAGTCATCGGCGATGACGAGGCGCTGAAGAAATCGTGGACGCGATCGCTTGAACTGTCGACCAAAATGGCCGACGACGAAACGGTTCCCACCGGCACGCGTTATGACGCGCTGCGAATGGTCTCGATGCTGGAGGCTCCACGAGCACTTGCTCAACTGGAGCGATATCTGCAAAAGGATGTCCATGCTGAGCTGCAGATGGGAGCCGTCAGTGGGCTTTCTGATGTTCGTGATGAAAAAGTCGCCAGCTTGCTGATCAAAGCCTGTGGGTATCTGGCAGGCACCAATCGCAAGTTGGCCGCCGAAGCATTGACTCGCGACGAAGCACGCAGCCTGGCTCTGTTGGAAGCGCTCAATAGAAAAGACGTGCCCGCCGACATCGCCCAGGAAGCCAGCGTCCAGTCGCTGCTGCAGCATGCTTCGGAATCAGTCCGGACGCGAGCCGCCGCGGTGCTGAAATAACGGGCCCATCGCTCGTCGTGAGGATTGTCCGATAGATAGTAGTCGCCTTTCGCTCCGCGAAAGAACGCTTCTTTCGCGGAGCGAAAGGCGACTATAGGGCACTTATTGATGGAGCGATCCTAAGCTGCAGAATCGCTCCATCTGCTGCGACTGGATCGATGTTGGGCAGCGAATACGGAATTCGCAGATTCAGTCTCAAGCGTGCGGCAGGGCAGCCCGAAATCGATAGTGCAGAATAAGATCGGCAGAAATTGCCGCTGCGCGTTTTGGGGAGTGTTTTTTCAGACTGATCGGTACTGAACCAGCCATGCATACGGACCGCAAAATCGGGTTTGCCATGGGCATCCTGCTGATCGGGATCGTCGCAGCCTTGTTCTTTCGTAACGAGCCGCTGGTGGATACCAGCGTGCCCACGGTCCGTCGAGAGCGAGAACTGAACGAACGTCTGCGGGAACGCGATGTCGCTGTCTATTTGAATGACGAAAAGCCGGTCTCAGAGGAAACCGAAGAGGTCGCTGAAGAGCAGCAGTGGACTCTAAAAGATGTTCTCAAAAACATGGGAGCACGGAATAAATCATTGCCATCACCCATCGGTGCATCGAAGACACCGCCAGTATCGGAACGAGAAGAACGTTCGAAGTCCGGTCCTCAGAAATTTCGAACCGTCATGGATTCCGCAGAAGTCGATTCTCCCTCCGATGAATCTGAATTGGCTGGCCCCATATTAAGCCCCGCTGGCCCCATACCGCCAAGCCGCAAACTGCCGCCTCTGATCGCACCCGTGGAATCGAAGCCAGAAAAATTGCCCGCGGAGCCGGTTGTTGAGACCGCCCCAAACTTCGAAATTCCTGAAGAGTTTGACGAGTACATCGTCAAGTACGGCGACACGCTGTCCGGGATCGCTCAGAAAATGCTGGGGGCTCAGTCGCGGTATCAGGAAATCTATGACGCGAACCGCGATCGAATGTCCAGCCCCGATCGTCTGGACATTGGAAAGCCTCTGCGAATTCCGCGCGTCGCCGGGAACGCGCCGAAGGTTTATTGAATTCCCATCACGGGACGAATCAGCAGATAAGTTCCGATCGTCAGGATGGGGACTCCCAGCAGGCTGAGGACCAGACCGCGCGCGGCCATTTCGCCGGCCGGAATTCGCCCAGTGCTGAACACAACGGCATTCGGCGGAGTTGCCACGGGCATCATGAATCCAGCACTGGTCGCCAAAGTGGCTGGCACCAGAAGCATTCGGGGATCCAGGTTCAGAGGTTCGGCCATCGCCAGCAGAGTCGGCAGGACAGCACTGATCGTCGCGACATTGCTGGTTAATTCCGTTGTCAAAGTCAACACCGTGCAGACGACGGCCACGACCAGCCACGGCGGCATTGTTTGCAGAGGGCCCTGAAGCGACGCGCCAAGCCACGTCGCCAGCTGAGTGGATTCAAATCCTGACGCGAGTGCGAATCCGCCGCCGAACAGCAGGATCATGTCCCACGGCAATCGACTAGCCGTGTGCCAGTCCATCAGCGGAATGGACCGCGAATGAGAATCGCGTTTTCCTGACGGCAGAAAAAACAGCAACACGGCCATCAACATTGCCACGGTGGAATCCGTGATCATCTGTTTGGCGGGAAACACAGGGTCGATCGTTCCAAATGCAGCTGACAATGTCAGAGCCAGCTTTTCATAAGACTCCAGCCAGCCGGGCAGCAGCGTGACATTGCCCATCACAATCGGCTGCCGAGTGATCCACAGGACGGCCGTGATGAAAAAGATCAGCATCATTCGCAACTCCGGCGGAGTGATTCGTCCGAGCGATTTAAGACGATCGCGCAGGGCCTTCTGCAGATGAGTGTCCTGCTCCGATTTCGCAGGCAGTCCTCGAGTCAGCATGAACCAGGCGACGGACAAATAGACTACTGCAATCGGCCCACAGCTCAGCAGCCAGCTGGAAAAATAAATATCCGGAGCGTCGGGCAGCTGTTTACGGTAAATCCCGAGGGCCTGACTGTTTGTCGGGCTGCCAACCAACGTCGCCATTCCCCCCAGCGACGCAGCGTAGGCCAGCATCAGCAGCAACGGCACCGCCAGTTTTTTTGAACGCAACGTTTCTGAACCCGCGTCATCTTCATCAAGAATCTTCAGCATCGCCAGGCCAATCGGCAGCATCAGCATTGTGGTGGCTGTGTTGCTGATCCACATCGAAAGGCAAAACGTGGCCACCGAAAAACCAAGCACCATCCGCTTGGGGCTGACTCCCACCAGCGACACAATATGAAGCGCCATGCGGCGATGCAGTTGCCATCGTTCAATCCCCAGCGCGATCAGCATTCCGCCGATGTACAGAAACAGACTGTCCTCCACAAACGCCTTGCTGGTTTCCTTCGCCGACTGAATTCCCAGCAGGGGAAACAAGGCCAGGGGAAGAAGACTGGTTGCGGCAAGCGGGATGGCTTGAGTCATCCACAGTCCGGCCATCAGTGATGCGACGGCGACCAGTCGATGCGCGGTCGGTGACATGCCAGCCGGCGTTGGTAACAAAAAGAGCCCGACCGAAATACTGACCAGCAACGGCAATAACCAGCGTGGCCGCGGAGTGTCCGACGATTCTGCAATTGGCGGATCATTTTTCATGGAATCATCACCATGGGGCCGGGTTCCAGTGACAGGGACTCGCGGGATGCGAAGCAAGATGCGTTGCAATCAAAATTCAACGCAACGCAGTACTCGAGACGCAATCGGAAAATCGGGCGTATCGTGTCGCTTGCGATTTTCATTCAGGCCCTGAGAAGCATCAACAAACGTTGTGGATGTCGTAACTCTCGTTCAAATCAACCGGGAGTATCCGACGGCGGCCCCGCGTCGGGGGTTGTTCCTGCACCGGGACCACGACGTCTTCCGCGACGACGGCCACGACGACGAGGCGGTCGGCCGTCGGCTGGCCCGGATGTTCCTTCAGGATTCGCGCCGTCTTCATCATCGCCATCGTCATCGTTTGGTCCATCATTCAGAACCTGTTCATTGAGCGGCGTCTGATTCCGTTCGCGAGTTTCTGCCCCGGTGCCAAATTCGTCCAGTGTTTCGCCGATCGGAATGGTTTGAGCGTTCTTGTTTTCGTGTCGCGGCCCCTGTGACCGACGACGACCCGGCGGCGAACCTGTTGCGGCTGTTCCTTCTGTCGAGCGGACAACCGGCTGGGCACCTGCGGCGGGCTCGCGCTGATCAGCGGCAGCGTTGTCGGGATTGAGAGAGCGATCAGGTCCATTCTTTCGCTGAGCATCCCCGGATGGGCCACGTCCCCGCTCGCGCCGACCACTCGGGCGATCACGCCGCGAAGCGTCGGGATTTCCCGGACGTCCTCGTTCGCCGCCGTCTCTGTTCCCGCGGTCTTGATTGCCTTCAGCCCGCGGTTCACGGTCACGTGGTCCTCGCTGATCGCGGTTCTCACCTGAACGAGCACTGCCCGTGTTGCCACCACCGGCACTGTTGCCACCACCGGCACTGTTGCCACCACGGTTCTGTTGCCCGCCGCGGTTCTGTTGCCCGCCGCGGTTGGATCGCTTCTCAGTTCGCGGCTGGCCAGCACGAGCCGAAGGATTTCGCTGCGGTCCGCCAGTTGCAGATCCCGGTCGGGCCTCGTCTTCGGCCATTCCGTCCCGTGGGCCGCTGTCAACCGCATCGACACCCGCACCAAATTCGGGCGGCTGAAACTTGTCAATCTCGTCAGACAGCTTACGTCGGCTGGGGTATCGCTCGGGACGAGGTGGCAGCACGGGAATGTACGGCACGTAGTTTTCGTCAGAGATTTCTTCTTCGATCGTGTCTTCAGGTTCAGCAGGACTGATGAAGGCACTCACGTCAGGAGATGTTGTCCGAGGTCGTTCCAGCGGACGCATAAACCGCGGCGGATCACTGCACGGACAAGTATGACTGGTTGTCTTTGCCGGAGTCGGAGTTTCTCGGCCGCAGGCGTCGCAGTGGAAGATTCGCCGGACGCGAAGATCGTATCGGAGAGTCGGGCCCTTCATGACAGCCTTTGGACAATTAAAAAAAGCCGGGAGTGGTATGGGGACGGCAATCGAATCTTGAATAACATTCTTCGCGGTCTGCAGCGAGTCTGATCAGAACGCGTAAAAGGACTGAGCGGCCCTCGCATCTGTCACACCGCCACTTGTGAACATTCTCTGAGTGTAGCTACATCAAACATCGCTGAGGAGTGCCGCAGGCAGCCGTCTTCCTCGGTTCCGCAGATTTTGCCCGCGTTCGAGGGCCGAACATCTGGACAGTGTTCGTGTTCTTGAGCGATGCTCATGGCCTGAAGACACGACAATGATCGAGAACATGCGTCTGCAGGGTAGAAACCTGAGTTGTTCTCGCCGCGCGGCGTTGTTAGTTTGTCCTTTGCCACCGTCGGTTCAATAGGGCAGAAGAGCAAAAGGGCGATGAGATGATTGCATTCCTGCTGATCGGGTTCCTGCTGGACGAAACTGCAGCGGCTCCTTTGGTGCCACAGCAGCCAACGGTTTCCGCAGAACAGTCTCGCCATTTTGAAACGATGATTCGCCCGCTGCTTCACGAGCATTGCCTGAAGTGTCACGGACCCACAAAGCAATGGGCCGGACTGCGCCTTGATTCGCGGACCGCGATTCTTGAGGGCGGTGATTCCGGACCAGCGGCTGTCCCCGGCGAGGCTGATGTCAGCCTGCTGATTCTCGCAGTGCGTCACGTCGACGAAAACCTGAAGATGCCGCAGGATGAAAAACTGAGTGAACCCCAGATTCTCCTGCTGACCGACTGGATCAACGAAGGAATCCCATTCCCGGAAGCGTCACCGCCCGTTATTCGCCGACGAGATCCTGATCACTGGGCTTTTCGGGCCCCTGCAAATGTGTCAGCGCCAAACGTCGAAAATCATCCGTCTGCCGCTTGGGCGCGTAACGAGATCGATCGATTCATCCTCGCGGCACTGGCCTCAAAGAATCTGGTCCCGGCCGCCCAGGCGGATAAGCGAACGTTGATCCGCCGCGTGACATTTGATCTGACCGGACTTCCACCGACGCCCGAGCAGACCGCAGCGTTCATCGAAGATCAAAGCTTGGATGCGTATTTAAAGCTGGTTGATCGCCTGCTGGAATCGGCGGCCTATGGGGAACGATGGGGGCGGCACTGGCTGGATGTGGCTCGGTATGCCGATTCAAATGGACTGGATGAAAACGTGGCCTTCGGAAATGCCTGGAGATACCGCGACTACGTGGTGAAATCCTGCAACACTGACAAGACATTTGACCGTTTTATCAAAGAACAGCTGGCTGGCGATCTGCTGGAAACAAAAAGCGACGACGAGCGTGAGGAGTTTCTGGTTGCGACCGGTTTTCTTTCGATCGGTCCAAAGGTTCTGGCTGAAGTCAACATGCCAAAAATGCGAATGGACATCGTTGATGAGCAGATCGACACCTTCGGTCGCGTCTTCCTTGGCATGACGTTCGGATGTGCGCGGTGCCATGATCACAAGTTTGATCCGATCGATACGGCTGATTACTACGGGCTGGCCGGGATCTTCAAGAGCACCAAAACCATGGAGACCTACACTAAGGTCGCGCGGTGGCATGAGCACCCTCTGAAAAAGGCCGAGGCGGAGGTCATGCAGAAGGAATATGAAGCGGCTCTCGGTTCAAAGAAACAAGCCGTTGAGACGCTCGTGGCCAGTGCAAACGCGGCAGCTCAGGCAGCTCTGGGAATTGAGAAGTCTCTTCCGGAATCGCCCGAGTCGCTGTATCCCGAGGAAACAAAAACAGAGCTGGCAAAGCTGCGGGAAGAAGTGGCGGCACTGGAAAAGAATGCTCCGGAACTGCCGGCCGCCATGGGCGTGATGGAAGACGAAATCAAAGACGTGGCGATTCACGTGCGAGGCAATCCGTCACGACTGGGAGACGTGGCCCCTCGCCATGTGCCCCCGGTGATGCTCGGCCCAAAGCAACCACAATTTAACGCGGGCCAGAGCGGTCGACTTGAACTAGCCAACTGGCTCATCAGTCCGCAGCATCCGCTGACATCACGAGTCCTGGTGAATCGATTCTGGCGCTGGCACTTTGGCGAAGGACTCGTGCGTTCTCCAGATAATTTCGGATTGCCGGGCGAAAAACCAACTCACCCCGAGTTGCTTGACTGGCTGGCCCAGAGATTTATCACCGACGGATGGTCGTTGAAGTCCTTTCATCGGCTGATTCTTAATTCCAGCACCTATCAGCAGAGCAATCTTACCTCTGCCGATTCGCTGGCCGGTGATCCCGACAATCTTTTGTGGAGCCGTTTTCCGATGCGTCGCCTGTCCGCCGAAGAGGTGCGTGACGCGATGCTGTTTGTCAGTGGAACGCTGGATCAGACCATGGGCGGCTCACTGCTGAAAGTGAAGAATCGCGGCTACCTGTTCGATCACACGTCCATCGATACGACGGATTATCGCAGCAACCGCAGATCACTGTATCTGCCGGTGATTCGCAACAACGTCTTCGACCTGTTTCAGTTGCTCGACTTTCCTGACCCTGCGGTTCCAACCGGCGATCGGTCCACCACGACCGTCGCTCCTCAGGCGCTGATGATGATGAACAGCGACTTCGTTATTCAGGCGGCCGACGATCTTGCACGGCGAGTCTCTGATGCAACCGATGACGAGTCCAAAATTCGCCGTCTGTACTTGCTGACACTCGGACGAGATGCCTCACCGACGGAACTTGCCGACGACATGAACCTTCTGCAGGCCTCCCTTGCGTCACCCCCCGAAGGAGGCATAAGTCCCGCGGACGCAAAGCTGCACGCTTTAAGTATCGTGTGCCAGGTGATTCTCGCCTCGAGCGAATTCATCTACGTGCAGTAACCAACTGAGTCTCGTTCGCGCAATAATTATCGCCTTTCGCTCCGCGAAAGTAGCGTTCTTTCGCGGAGCGAAAGGCAACGATCAGACACTTATTGATCGAGCGATCAGCATTCCTCCTCAGCGAAAGACTCTCTGGCGAAATCCACTGCAAGAATGGATTTCGGCCAGAGTTCGATTCGACGATTGATTGACATTCCACGCCTGACAAAACTGAGACTGGCTCCCGTATCTTGCGAAAAATGCTCAGAGAAATGACGCAGGGAGGGTGCCTTTTCCACTTTCGTTAGAGCCCTTACGACACCTACGCAATCGTAGCTACCTGGATGGCCGCTCCGCTAGATTTCAGGTTCGTGGTCACAATCGCCGTCAGAACTCCCGTGGTGAGCGGCCTTATGGAGAACGAAATCGTCAGCGTCGTCGCGGTCGAGGCCGTCACCGTACCCACTGCTCCGTTGCTGAACACCACCGTATTATTGGCAGCTGTCAGATCAAAGCCGAAGCCATTGATCGTCATCGTAGTCGCAGTGATCAACTGACTGGTTGTGCGGAGGGTGACCACAGGTGTGATGGTCGCCACCTGAACGGCTGCTGCACTTGCAATCAAGTTGCTCGTCACTATGACGGTCATCGGACCGGCCGTCTTTGGTTTGACAGAGAAGGTGACCGTCAGAGTCGTCGCAGTCGCGGCTGTTACTGTTCCAACGGCACCGTTACTGAAGACCACCGTGTTCTTATTCGCAATCGTGGAAAATCCAAAACCACTGATCGTGATCGTGTTCGCGGTTGCCGACAGATCCACACTGCTGGAGGTCACCACTGGCGCCACCGCCGCCACCTGAATCGCCACCCCGCTGCTTGCTCCGTTGGTCGTAACAACAGCGGTCAGCGGGCCAGCCGAAGTTGGCTTCGTGGACAGAGTCACTGTGAGCGAAGTCGCAGTCGCAGCGGAAACGGTACCGATAGCTCCGTTATTGAAGACAACAGTGTTGTTGGCTGCTGTGGTGCTGAAACCCAAACCTGTGATGACCACGGTAGTCGCATCCGCCAACATTGTTGTTGTGGTGATTGTGACAACCGGTGCCACAGTTGCGATCTGCACGGCAGCACCGCTTGTCAGGCTGTTTGTGGCCACGACAGCCGTCAAACTGCCTAGAGCAGCTGGCAGAGTTGAGAAGGTGACGGTCAGAACGTTCACTGTGGCTGTGGTCACTGTACCAATCGCCCCATTGTTGAACACAACTGTGTTATTCGCCGCCGTAGGGCTGAAACCGAATCCTCTGATGACCACGGTCAGCGCGTTGAGGCCGAGGCTGGCAGTGCTTGTGGTGAGAGTTGGCGTGATTGTCGCCACCTGCACCGCGATGCCGCTCGCTACACCGTTCGTTGTGACAATGGCGGTCAGACTTCCTGCCGTCTTAGGTTTGACGGAGAAGGTCACCGTCAGAGTCGTTGACGTCGAGGACGTGACAGCTCCGACGGCTCCATTGTCAAACACCACAGTATTGTTTGCCGGGATCGAGCTGAAGTGAGATCCGTCGATCGTCAATGTGGAAGAACTTGCAGAGACGTCGGATGTGACGGATGTAACCACTGGACTCGCTGTGGCCACCTGAATTGCAGTCCCGCTGCTGAAACCGTTCGTAGTCACAACCGCCGTCAACGGACCCGCCTGGTTTGGCAACGCCGCGAAGGAAACACTCAGCGTCGTCGATGTCGCAGCTGTCACAACGCCGACCGCCCCGTTGTTGAAGGCGACGGTATTGTTGTTCGCCGCCGAATCAAATCCGAAGCCGGTAATCGTCATTGTCGTGTTTCCAGCCACGAGATTTGCCGTGTTGGCGACAACCGCAGGAGTCACGGTGGCGACCTGAGTCGCGATTCCGTTGCTGACGGAATTCGTGGTCACAGTCGCCGTCAGATTACCGACCGAGGTTGGCTTTGTGGAGAACGTGACCGTCATAACAGTCGGTGTCGCGACACTTACAGTGCCCACGGCTCCGTTGCTGAATACAACGGTGTTGCGGATCGCGGTTGCATCGAACCCGAATCCGTTGATTGTCACCGTCGTCGCATTCGCAGCGATGCTGGTCGTGCTGCTGGTGACGACTGGAATTACGGTTGACACCTGAACGGCGGCACTGTTCGCAATAGTACTCGTCGTCACGATCGCTGTAAGAGTGCCCGCCGCACCTGGCTTCACAGAAAACGTCACTGTCAGTGCTCGTGAAGTCGCTGTCGTGACGGCACCCACAGCACCGTTATTGAAGACCACAGTGTTGTTGGCCGCCACCGAACTAAACCCAAAGCCTCGAATAATGACCGTGTTGGAATTTGCAGCCAGACTCACAACACTGGTGTTCACGAAAGGAATCACTCTGGCCACCTGAAGGGCCCCACCACTGGTCACACTGTTTGTCGTGACGATGGCCGTCAGAACACCGACAGCTGCCGGTCTCGTGGAAAGCGTGACAGTCAACATCGTAGCTGTCGCGGACGTCACAGTCCCAACGGCCCCGATGTCGAACACGACGGTATTATTGGCGGCCGTTGTGTCGAATCCAAAACCGCTGATAACAACAGTCGACGCATTGGCCCCAAGATTCGCCGTATTCAATGTCAGCACGGGTCGCACGGTGGCCGCCTGGACGGCCGTTCCACTCGAGAATCCACTGCTTGTGACGACAGCCGTCAGATCGCCAACAGTCGTCGGTTTGGTTGAAAACGTCACCGTGAGTGATGTCGGGGTGGCTGAGGTGACGGAACCGATCGCTCCATTGTTGAAGACAACCGTGTTGTTGGCGGCAACCGCGCTGAAGCCTGTCCCACTGATGATGATGGTCGTCGCATCGATCGGTGCGATGGTCGCATTCAGAGTTACTACAGGAATGACGGTTGCGACCTGAACTGCGGAGCCACTTACCAGAGTGCTCGTGGTGACGATGGCTGTCAGGCTTCCCAACGTCGTTGGCTTCGTGGAGAACGTGACGGTGAGGGCCGTTGGAGTCGCCGCGGTCACTGTTCCAATGGCTCCGTTGTTGAATACCACTGTGTTCTGAGCAGCCGTTGAAGAGAAGCCGAACCCGTTGAGAGTGATCGTCCCGGCACTGATACCGAGACCTGTAGTGCTGCTGGCGACGACAGGCACAACCCTGGCGACCTGAATGGCCGAACCACTGGACGCTAAGTTGGTTGTCACAATAGCCGTCAGACTGCCGGCTGTTGTCGGAAGCTCAGACAGCGTTACGGTCAGAACTGTGCTTGTCGCGGTTGTCACTGTGCCTACGGCACCGTTGTTGAAGACGACGGTGTTGTTGGCGGCCGTTGGATCAAAGCCGAAACCGTTGATGACCACGGAACTCGCATTGGCCAGCAGATTTGTCACACTGCTGGTGACAGTCGGAATCACCGCCGCGACCTGAATCGCCGCACTGCTGCTGTTGCTGTTCGTCGTCACGCTGGCTGTCAGCAGCCCGGCTGTCGTCGGCCGCGTTGACAGCGTGATCGTGAGTGAGGTTGTTGTCGCGGCGGACACGGTGCCGACAGCGCCGTTGCTCAGCACCACAGTATTGCGGTTGGCGATCGGATCAAATCCGAACCCAGCGATTGTGAATGTTGTTGCATTCGCGGCCAGATTGACGGTGCTGATCGTGACCACCGGTGCCACAGTCGCGACCTGCACTGCCGTACCGCTGCTGACTCCGTTCGAGACCACGATCGCTGTCAGGCTGCCTGCAGTCTTCGGCTTGATCGAGAATGTCACCCGTAACCAAGTCGATGTTGCAGACGTGACAGAGCCAATGGCTCCGTTGTTGAAGACCACAAGATTCTGGCTGGCGGTTGCGGAAAATCCGACGCCGTTGAGGATCACCGTCGACGCATTGGCCGCCAGGGCAGTCGTGCGGCTGGTAACGACCGGCCTTACGCTGGCCACCTGCATTGCAGAACCACTGTTCGAACCATTCGTCGAAACAATGGCTGTCAGGCTTCCGGACGTCGTCGGCTTGAATGCGAAGGTGACCGTCAGAGATGTCGTGGTTGCCGCAGTCACAGTACCAATGGCTCCGATGTTCAGCTGCACCGTGTTGTTGATTTCCGTCGGATCAAATCCGAAACCGTTGATGATCACTGTTGCGGCGTTCGCGGCCAGCGTTGCTGTGCTGCTTGTCACCACTGGCGTGATTGTTGCAACCTGAATTTCTGCGCCGCTGCTGATGCTGTTCGTAGTGACGACCACGTTCAGTTCGCCAGCTGTGGCTGGCTTTGTCGAGAGGGTCACGGTCAGAACATTTGCAGTGGCCGTCGTGACGGTGCCGACTGCTCCATTGTCAAATGTGACCAGATTGTTTCCCGGCGTAACATCAAAGCCAAAGCCGTTGATCGTGACGCTTGACTGATCAGCCGCCAGACTGGTTGTGGCACTGGTGACAACGGGCGTGAAAATCGCGATCTGAGCAGCCGAACCGCTGGTCAAACTATTTGTTGTCACAACCGCGCTGACAACGCTGGCGGCGGTTGGAATCGTTGACAAAGTCACGCTCAGGGAAGTCTTCGTTGCCGAAGTCACTGTGCCCACTGCTCCACCGTCAAGTACCACCGAATTATTGGCGGCGATCGGATCGAATCCAAATCCGTTGATCGTCAACGTCGTGACATTTGCAGCCAGACTTGCAGTGCTGCTTGTGATCACCGGAGTGACTCGAGCCACCTGGACTGCCGTTCCACCGCTCACTCCGCCTGTCGACACAGTGGCTGTCAGGCCACCCGCAGTGCCCGGTCTCGTGGAAAACGTCACAGTAATCGAAGTCGCTGTTGCGGATGTTACGTCACCAACGGCTCCGTTGTTGAACGTCGCCAGATTGTTGCCTGCCGTGGTATCGAAGCCGAACCCGTTGATTACCAGTGTTGCTGCGTTGGCTGCGAGACTGGTTGTTCTGACTGTGACAACCGGGATCACGGTGGCGACTCGAATCGCCGCACCACTGCCAAGAGTGCTTGTCGTCACGATGGCAGTCAGATTGCCGGCTGTCGCTGGCGATGTCGAAAGGGTCATCGTAAGCGTGGTTGCGGTCGCCGTTGTGACGGTTCCCACGGCCCCGTTGTCAAAGACCACGGTGTTGTTGGCCGCGATCGGATCGAAGCCGAAGCCGTTAATGGTAAGAGTCGTCGCGTTGGCCGCAAGGTTGGTACCGGTGTTTGTGACGACTGGGACCACCGTGGCCACTTGCACCGCAGTTCCGCTGTTGACAGTGTTGGTTGTCACAATAGCCGCCAAGCTTCCGGCAGTCGTTGGTCTTGAGGACAGCGTAATGGTCAGGATGGTTTCCGTAGCCGAAGACACTGTTCCTACCGCACCGTTGTTGAAGACTACGGTGTTATTGACAGCCGTGGTGTCGAAGCCGATGCCATTGATCGTCAATGTAGTGGCGTTGGCAGCCAGCATGTTCGGTGCGTTCGACTGCACGATCGGGACGATGTTGGCAATCGGAACTGCCGAACCGTTTGAGTTTGAATTTACGCTGACAACAGCGGTCAGCGGGCCTGCATCTTCTGGATTCGTTGAATAGGTCACAGTGAGCGACGTTGCCGAAGCGGCTGTCACTGTGCCGATCGCCGAACGATTCAGCGTCACAATGTTATTTCCGACTGCCGGATCGAACCCAAAACCGCTGATGGTCACCGTTGTCGCATCACTGTCGACTCGAACGGTCGTGCTTGTGACTACAGGAATCACCGTGGCGACCTGAATCTGAGCTCCGCTGTTGACGCCGTTGCTTGTAACGACGACGTTCAACGGATCGGCAGTGACGGGTTTCGTTGTGAAGCTGATGGTCAGCGATGTTGCTGTTGCAGCGGTCACAGTGCCCACGGCCCCGTTATCGAAGGCCACCGTATTGCTGGCCGCATTTGTATCAAAGCCAAATCCGTTGATGGTCAGCGTTGTTGCGTCGGCGGCCAGACTGGATGAATTGCTGGTCACAACCGGATTCACCGAGGCCACCTGCACAGCGGTTCCGTTGCTGAGAGTGTTCGTCCTGACAACTGCCGTGAGAATTCCTGCTGCGGTGGGAGGCGTGGAAAGGTTGACCGTAAGAGCGGTTGCAGTCGCCGCCGAAACAGTCCCGATTGCTCCATTATTGAAGGTGACAGTGTTGTTGGCTGCGACCGAATCAAACCCATAACCGTTGATGGTGATGCTGGAGGCGTTGGCCGCGAGTCGCAATGACGCGTTGGAAATGACACCAGGAAAAACGGAAGCGACCGGAACTCCGGAACTGCCGGCAACAGAATTTGACTGGACCGATGCGGTCATCACACCCGCAGCTGTTGGTGGCGTCGTCAGCGTCACGGTCAGCGATGTCGCCGTGGCAGCCGAGACAACCCCGATGGCTCCGTTAACGAACGTCACAATGTTCTTGCTTGGCACCGGATCAAAACCGAAGCCGGAGATGATTAGCGTGGTTGCATTGCCAGCCAGGGCAGCCGAATTGCTTGTCAGAACTGGTAACACGTTTGCAACCTGAACTGCCACGCCGCTGCCAACGCTGCTGGTGGTCACGACCGCTGTCAGTTTACCGGCCTTCGAAGGCTTCGTCGTCAGCGTGACTGTTAATGATGTTGTCGTCGCTGCGCTAACGGTCCCGATCGCCCCGTTAGTGAACACCACGGTGTTAAGCGACGGTGTCGGATTGAAGCCAGCACCCGTAATCGTGATGGATGACGCGTTCGCCGCAAGACCTGCCGTGCTGACGGTTACGACTGGCCGGACAGTTCCAATCCGGATGAAACTGCCGCTGGTCAGACTGTTGGTGGTTACAAGGGCCGACAGGTTACCGACCGTCGATGGCCGGACAGACAGGGTGACTGTCAGCGTTGTCGCTGTTGCGGCAGTGACGGCACCGACAGCTCCGCTGTTGAATGCGACGGTGTTATTCGCGATCGTTGTGTCGAAGCCATGGCCGATGATTGTCAGCGTGGTGCCAGTGACAGGCAGAATATTTCCCGCGTTTGCCAGGACCACAGGAACGACGGACGCCACCTGCATGGCCGAACCGCTGGTCTGACTGTTCGTAGTGACGATCACCGTCTGTACACCGGCTTTGGTCGGCCTTGTCGAAAATGTGACCGTCAGAGATGTCGTGGTCGCCGCAGTGACAGTCCCGACGGCTCCGTTGTTGAGCGTCACCAGGTTGTTGCCGGCTGTAGGATCGAATCCAAAACCGCTGATGATCATGGTCGCGGCATTGGCCGCAAGATTCGCCGTGCTGCTGGTAACAACCGGAGTGACAGTCGCGGCCTGCACGGCCGTCCCGCTGTTCAAACTGTTGGTGGTCACGATCGCCGTGATGCTTCCGGCGGTTGCTGGCTTAGTGGTGAATGTGACGGTCAAAGTCGTCGTTGTTGCTGAGGTCACAGTGCCGATCGCGCTGTTGTTCAGAACAACCGTGTTGCTTGATGCGATTGGATCGAAACCAAAACCGTTGATGGTCAATGTGTTCGCGTTGGCAGCCAGACCGCTGGTATTGCTGGTCACCACTGGCGTGATGGAGGCAACCTGGACTGCGGTTCCACTGCTTTTTCCGCTGGTTGTGACAATCGCTGTCAGACTTCCTGCAGTGCTTGGTTTGGTTGTGAGACTGATAGTCAGTTGTGTCGCTGTCGCAGCAGTGACAGTGCCGACCGCGCCATTATTAAACTGCACGGAATTGTTGCCAGGAGTTGTGCCATCAAACCCAAATCCGGCGATGGTCATTGAGGACGCATTTGCCGCCACACTTGCGGTGCTGCTGGTCACGATTGGATTGACTGCGGCTACCTGCACGGCAGAACCGCTGGTCAGACCGTTCGTGGTCACAATGGCGGTCAGGTTGCCCGTTGTTGGAACTGTGCTGAACGTCACCGTCAGTGACGTCGCGGTCGCTGCTGACACGGCGCCCACGGCGCCATTGTTGAAGACTACGGTATTGTTGGCAAGCGTCGTATCAAAACCAACTCCCGCGATGACGATCGATGTCGCATTCGCTGCCAGGCCTGCTGTGCTGCCGGTGACGACCGGAGTGATCGCGGCAATCTGGATTGCGGAGCCACTGTTGATCGAATTCGTCGTCACAATTGCCGTAAGACTGCCGGCTTTGGTTGGCTTGGTTGTCAGCGAAACGGTGAGTGACGTTGGGGTCGAAGCGGTGATCGTGCCGACGGCTCCGTTGTTAAGGACCACCGTGTTGTTCCCGGCGATGGAGTCAAAACCAAAGCCACCGATTGTTACCGTTGTCGCGCTCGCGCCCACCGGATTGGTTGACAACGTAACAACGGGAGTGACCGACGCGACCTGGACGGCGGTTCCGCTGCTGACTCCGTTGCTGGTCACGACAGCCGTAAAACTTCCGGCTGTCCGTGGAAGCGTCGTGAGGCTTACCGTGAGCGACGTGTTTGTGGCTGCCGTGATCGTGCCAACGGCTCCGTTGTTGAAGGCAATCGTGTCATTCGCTGGCGTGTCATCAAATCCAAGTCCGGCGATCGTAATCGAAGTCGCATTGGCCAGCAAGGAGGCCGTGCTGCTGGTCACGACCGGTGAAACGATCGCCACCTGAACCGGGGAACCGCTGCTGGCGCTGTTTGTGGTCACGGTTGTACTGAGCGGACCAGCTTCGGTCGGGCCAGTTGTAATACTCACCGTGAGTTGTGTGGAAGTCGCTGCGGTGACTGTGCCCGCAGCACCACCGTCGAATGTCACAACGTTGTTGGCCAGCGTTGTGTCGAACCCGTAACCAAAGATCAGAATCGTGGTCGCATTGGC
>Ga0105051_10003593_pt1 | contig 18742 bp, 20 predicted proteins | sample FRY02_FD_78383 | JGI IMG/M metagenome (GOLD analysis project Ga0105051, IMG submission 78383) | Freshwater microbial communities from Lake Fryxell liftoff mats and glacier meltwater in Antarctica - FRY-02 (megahit assembly) | ecosystem: Environmental > Aquatic > Freshwater > Ice > Glacier... | reverse complement strand
TACATTCATTTCCGGTAAAGATACTGTTCCTTGAGGCTTCATAATTGTAATTGTATGTTCCCAATCTCTGTAAGTTATTTGGCCATTTTTCTTAGCAATACCAACTTTACCTTTAACAACCATTGTTGCTCCTCCTGAAACTTTAACTTTAACTTTTCCAATCCCATCTTTAACTTCAGATACCGTCCCACTTTCAGGCTTAACTTCTGGTTGTTTGTCACTATCAAAAGCTGCCATCATTACATTGATTTCTACTTCCTCTCCAGAATTTGCGATTACATCTCCAAAAGCAAATCCTTCTACTTTATTGAAAGAATAATCTCCACCACCTACTCTTGAACGAATTATTCCTATTGCATCTGCTCTTGCTGTTAAAATCTCATTTTGAATCGATGACAAAGATGCTAGTCCAGCAACTTGTGGATTATGGTCAAATGTTTTTCCTATCCAATGTAGTTCTAGATCATACGCTCCAACTTCTTCATTTTTAGTTAATGCTACATAAATTTTCTTTAATTCGTCAATTTCGTTTGGATCAACTTTACCACTTTTAGCAAACATTTTATCTACTTGTTCAAATAACTTCTCTCCTTTTTTGTCTGAAAATTTATTTATAGCAGCAACTTTTAAATTATATCCATTTTCTGATGTAGCTGTACTTTTAACTAGTAACTCTATCAGGTCTTTTCTATATTTATTGTAACTTTCCCATAATTTTATACCATCTCCTACTGGTTTAGCTACTGATTCGCTAATTCCCATTACAAACATAGGCTCATCATACTTATCAGCTCCAAGAATATCTGTTAAATGCATTCGTGTAGGCTTACACTCATGTTTTTTATCGTATTCATGAGTTATTAATTGTTCTTCTTCTGGTAAACCTGCTACATTTTTACCCTCTAAAGTAATACTTTCACCACATGCTACCATGATTTTAAATTTACAGTCATCTATAAATTTTATCATATCTCCAGTTAATTTTTCAATTTTATCTACATCTTTCATGTACATAGCAGCTTTTTCAGCAACAGCTGGATTTGATTTATCTGCTGCTACTTCAGCTAATCCATGTTTCTTTTCTTCACCTCTTTGATAAGTGTTCTCGTTTGAAATTTGAATGTTTTCTTCAATTGCAACGAAAGCATCAAGAATGCTCTTAGAAACATTCATCGCTAAAAGTGCTAAAAGTACAAGGTACATAAGACCTACCATCTTTTGCCTTGGGGTTTCTTTTCCTCCTCCCATTTTTTATTATCTTATTTTCTATTAATAAATGTTTTTTTAATTTAAAAGATCGATTAACCTTTATTGATAGACATAGCTTTTAACATGTTACCATATACCGTATTCAAATCAGTAAGGTTAGATGATAACATAGCCATATTTTCTTTGTATCTTCTTGTGTCTTCTGTTGAGTCAGAAAGATTCTGCATCATTTCAGTTACTTGAGATTGGAATTTTTCTGTCGTCTCTAAATGTGCAGATGAACCTTTCAATTGTAATTCGTAAACATTGTTCAATGCAGCAAGATTTTTAGATACTTTTTGCATTTGCTCTCCAAATGATTCACCTTCTGCTGAAGATGATGTCATTCCAGATATTGAAACTGACGCTCTTTCGTATGCTTCTGATAAGTTAGATACTTTATCTGACGCTGCTTGTAAACTTGAAACATATGAATCTGTCGCTGCTGCTGCTGAAGACGCTCCCTGTAATTGAGCCACATTTTCACCTAGAGCACGCATTCCATCTCCAAGCCTTTGTAATAGTTCACTATCTATGTTTGCTTCACCCAACATTTTATCTAAATGTTCAGTTACACTTGAATCATTTTTCTTATGAGATACTTGAGGATTATGTTCTTCATGCTCGTGGTCTAATGCATCTGAATTACCTAACGCTAATTCAGGATAAACTAATTCCCAATTCGTATCTTCGTGTAATGGTTCAAAAGCTGATAAGATAAAGATACAAGCCTCAATTCCTAGTCCACCAATTAGCATTACTGTCGCACCTGGCCAGTGTTGAATCTTGAACATCGCCCCAATAATTACGATTGCTCCACCCCAACCGTAAACGAATTTCATGATCGTTTTGAACTTTTTACTTGCGAAAATACCGCCACCGCTTGAACTCATAATCTTTAATTTTAAATTTTACGTTTATTTTTCTTTTTTAGCCTTTTTTAACGAAGTTGTATATCACCTTGTGTCTCTTCTCCTCCTTCTTTTGTGAAATCTCTTCCCCCACGTCCTAAGTGAGTCATAACATCTCTAAATCCAATATATGACTTCGCACTATCTTGGTATTCATAAGTTCTTGTAGAATTTTGTAGGTAGTAAGCTATATCTTTCCATGAACCACCTCTTAGTACTTTACGTTTCATTGATGGTGGATCCCAATCCATTGCATCATATTTGTAATCTGAGTTTAAATCATGTGAAAACTCATTCATTGATTCATCATAAGCAGTTTCACACCATTCAGCTACGTTTCCAGACATACAATATAATCCCCATCCATTTGGATTGTAAGAGTATACTTTTACAGTATGGAAACCTCCATCTTCGAAGTATCTACCTCTCATTGGTTTAAAATTCCCTAAGAAACATCCTGCTTCATTTCTGATGTATGGACCACCCCAAGGATATGCAGATAATGCTAAATCTCCTCTTGATGCTCTTTCCCATTCAGCTTCTGACGGTAATCTGAAATCATTTACAAATATTTCTCCCATTGATACTAACCAAGAATTTAATAATTGTGTTCTCCAAATACTAAATGCTTTTGCTTGAAACCAAGTAACACCAACTACAGGGTAATTATCATAAGATGGATGCCAAAAGTACATTTTAGTCATTGGATCATGGAATGCATACGTGAAATCTCTAATCCAACATAATGTATCAGGATAAACATTAATCATCTCATCAATTATAAACCTAGATCTATCTTCGTGACCACGAATAGCATTGTTTTGTCCTTTTTTATTGAAATGTCCTAAATCTAAATCTTGTCCTTGAGGGTCTTTAGTGTATGGATGTGGTGGACTTTCAAGTGTTCTGTGTTCTTGAACTATCTTTTCACCTTGATTGTCATAACCATCAGGAGTAATATTTATACGTCCTCTTTTTGCTGCTTCAATTAAATCTACCCAGTAATATTTATACATTAACTTTCTTGTATCTATTTCTTTTCTTTTAAAGAAACGTTCCGGCTGAGGGTAGTACATGTCTGCTAATAATGGAACCAATTTTGGATCTTCATAATTAATAGGTCTATCCCAATTTAAATTAAATATTTGTCTACCTAATTCTCTATCAGAAGGATCATACTCTACGTATTCCATTGTAGCTTCATCAAAATATAAATCTTGGTAATTAATGTATGCTTTAGCATCATCATCTGTCCATTCTTGATTTTTGTAACCACTAGTTCTATCCTCTGAATTGATATATATTTTATCACGTGCTATTGAATCACGAACCCATTGAACGAACTGGCGATATTCATTATTTGAAATCTCAGTTTGATCCATGTAAAATGCTTGTACAGAAACTGTTTTACTTACAGTTTGATGTAAAAAAGTCACGTCATGATCGTTCTCCCCCATGTTGTATGACCCTGAAGGAACATAAACCATCCCCATTGGAATCTCAGGATAATACATAGGTCTTACTAGTACACCAGTAAGATGTCCTGTTCTTGTACTACAAGAAGCTAGGATTAAACCTACTAAACCGATTAACATTAGTTTTTTCATATCTCTCATTTTTAAATCTAACCCTTATTTTACTTATTTAAGGGTGTCCTATTTCTTATATAACGTAACCTCTACTAAAATGGTTACAAAATTTATTCATTTTTATTACAACCACCTTGGATGTCTTGATATTTCTAGTGGAGGAATAGGTAAATAGTAACAATACCTTAGTAGTATTTCATGCGACCCTCTAGATACGTTTGATAATTTGTTTGTTGTAATGTCATAAGAATAACCAATTGTGAAGTTTGGAACTGTTGTTGGTGTATATCCTAACATTATTGCTATAGCGTCTGAACTTCTATAAGTTAATCCTGCATAACCATATTTTTCTACTATATATCTAGCGTTTATATCTACTGATGCTAAGTTTAGCTCACTTCTTAAAAGCATTTGAGCATCTATTTTTCCTGGACCTATTTTTCTAGTAGTGTATCCACCCATAACATATAGATGTCTATGTATAGGGTACAATTGATTAAATGTTACGTTGTTAAGTTCCGTTTGATGTTTTATTTCTGAACCATTTATATGTGTCACAGATAGCCCAGCGTAAAAGTTTTTCGCAGACTTATAATATATTCCAAAATTTAAATCTAAACCAGTAGATGAAAATGCAGTAGGTAATGATTTATCAAATGTTCCAGGATCTGACGTAACCCAGTTTGGTTTCATTCCGAAATTTAACATCCCTACACCCAACCCTAACCTCAACTCGTCTGTAGTTGATATTTTTATTGGGTATGAGTAATTCAACATTAAGTTATTTTGTCTATTAAAACCAATAGCATCGTGAAGAAAGGATAAACCTAATCCACCAGGGAAAAAGCGTGACATATTCCCTTCTAAATTTAATATTGCTGAATTTGGAGCGCCGTCTATCTTATCCCATTGATTTCTATATACGGATGTACCTATAAAACCATCTTCAGAACCAGTAGCAGCAGGATTAAATGACATTTTATTAAATATAAAATGCGTCAATAATGGATCTTGCTGTGCTGTTACCTGCACAGATAGTGTTAATACGCTTGTTAATAATAGAAACAATTTTTTACTCATAGTTCTTTCATTTGTTTACAGTTCTTGCATTGCAAAAAAGCAGTAATCGGCGACTAAAATAGATAAATTTATTAACATATACATGTTTTAAACAAAAAAATTCTTTTCGCAATTTATTTAAGTACTATATGAAAGAGGTCTGATTTAGGTCTAACTTAATTTTTGGTATGTTTTCCACCAAAGGTCAGGTATGTCATTTTTCATTGTCATTTCGTAATCACTATAGTTGCAAGGTACCAAATGGTGTCGTTCGTATTTTGAACTTTCAGCTGTTGGATAAGGTACTTCCATCCACCATCTCTCAGATTTGTTACTTTTATAAAATACGATATCATTCTCATATTCTTCTAAAGTTACTGAGAATTTCATATAGTCTTTTTTGCTTCCTATTGGAAAATCTCCTTTTCGTTGATTAACTCCATCAATGAAATACCATATAATTTGTGCAATCAAATGTTCACTCGTTTTAAGCTCTTTATTTGGGTAGTAATTAAATAGTCCAAAAGAAGTTAGTTTATCACTTATTCCTGAGTATTTAGCTATTTGGCAAATTTGGTCTGCGTAAAATCCATTAGGTGAATAGTGTATATTTCCATTAAAATCTGATTTGCGTATAGATTGTAAATCTAAGCTTAGTATATCTGCATTTCTTATATGTGGTTCTGCTTTTTTAAAGTCGTTATTATACTCTCCTAATCTACAAACATCAAAGTATAGTTTCTCAAATAGTTCTAGTTCATTTTTATTTGTTAATGGCGCTTGGCATCCTATATTTGAATGATTGAATAAAAAGCAAGGTCTATGTGTTAATAAATGACTTAAATATCCGTCTTTGTTTATTTTTTCTTCAGGATTACCTAAGTCAAGTTTATGGTCAATTGAGCAAATATTAATCATTTGTTCTAACTTCTCATATCCTTTATACATTGCATAAGTTAGATCTTGTGTACCACCTATAACGATTGGTATAATGTTGTTTTTTACTAGTTCTGCTAATGCTTGAGAGACTGCGTAATAGGTGTCTTCGATTTCTTTACCTGGTAATATTGTTCCTAAATCGTATAGTTTTTTATTCCAATCCGTACCTAGATATAAATCGTACAAAAAAGATCTAAAGTTTTCGCTTTTTTCATTTTTGAAATTTTCTTCTCCATTTCTAAATTCAGGCACATACATAATTGCAATTCCATCTTTTTCTAGTTTAGGGAAATTGTCCTCTGTGTGAATTTTTATTTCTTGACCGATTGAACCTTCATTATTTTTTAGTTCTACTGATACTGGTTGGAAATAAATTGAAATGTCATCCATGATTTTTATTTTAATCAAATCTACTTCATAAATTGATTACAAATTAAGATAACTTTAAAAAGAATTAAGAGGATAAAGTTGAAAACTTACGAGTATAAAAAAAAACCGAAGATTTTGTCTTCGGTTTTTATATTTATGCTATTTCTAGTTTCGATATTTTCGATTTGTTGAATTGTTCTTCTGCATATTTTAAAGTCACCTTAAATTCTTTCACATCTTGAGATGGAAGTTCGAACATAACTTCTGTTAATATTGCTTCACAGATAGATCTAAGACCTCTTGCTCCAAGTTTAAAGTCGAGTGCTTTTTGAACTATGAAATCAAGGACTTCTCCTTCAAATTTTATTTTAATACCATCAATTTCAAAAAGTCTAATATATTGTTTTACTAAAGCATTTTTCGGTTCAGTGATAATTCTTCTTAGGCTTTCAGCATCTAAAGGTTCTAAATAAGTTAAAACAGGAAACCTTCCAATTAGCTCTGGAATTAATCCAAATGTTTTAATGTCGGTTGGATTGATGTATTTAAGATAACTTTCTTCATCAATTTTTTCTTCTGATTTATTAGTGAAACCAATTGCTTTTTTATTAATCCTTCTAGCTATTACTTTTTCTATTCCATCAAAAGCTCCTCCACAAATGAATAATATATTTTTTGTGTTAATTTGAATTAATTTTTGTTCTGGGTGTTTTCTTCCACCTTGAGGCGGTACACTAACAACTGATCCTTCTAATAATTTTAATAATGCTTGTTGAACTCCTTCTCCTGAAACGTCTCTTGTGATTGATGGATTATCACTTTTACGTGCTATTTTATCTATCTCATCAATAAAAACGATTCCTTTTTCTGTCGATTCAACATCGTAGTCTGCAGTTTGTAAAAGTTTAGAAAGTATACTTTCAACATCTTCACCTACATATCCTGCTTCAGCTAATACCGTTGCATCAGCTATGCAAAATGGTACATTTAGCATTCGTGCAATTGTTTTTGCTAGTAATGTTTTACCTGTACCAGTTCTTCCTACTAGAATTACATTTGATTTTTCGATTTCAACGTCATCTTTCTTAACGGGTTGATTTAATCTTTTGTAGTGATTATATACCGCAACGGACAACGTTTTTTTTGCATCATCCTGTCCAATAACATACTCATCTAATTTCTGTTTAATCTCTATTGGTTTTAAGAGATTAACTGTATTTTGAGTATTTTTTTTCTTTACTAATTGCTCTTCAGATATAATTGAATTTGCTTGTGTTATACAGTTTTCACAGATGTGCCCTGTAACTCCTGCGATTAGCATATCAACTTCTTGTCTTGGTCTTCCACAAAACGAGCAACCCGCTTCTTTTTTTGCCATAATTAGAGTTAAAAAAGGTCATTTATCGTAAGATAAATGACCTTATAAATTGAAATTAAAATTTCTATTTATTTTGGATTTCTTAATAAAATCTCATCAATCATTCCGTATTCTTTTGCTTCTTCAGCTGTCATCCAGTAATCACGATCTGAATCAGCCCATACTTTATCGTATGTTTGTTCAGAATGAGTAGCGATTATATCGTATAATTCTTTCTTTAGTTTTTGAATTTCACGAGCTGTAATTTCAATATCTGATGCTTGTCCTTGAGCTCCACCTAATGGTTGGTGAATCATTACTCTCGAATGTTTCAAAGCAGATCTTTTTCCTTTTGCACCAGCACACATTAAAACTGCACCCATAGACGCTGCCATTCCAGTACAAATTGTTGCTACGTCTGGTTTAATGTATTGCATTGTGTCATAAATACCTAATCCTGCGTAAACAGATCCTCCAGGTGAGTTAAGATAAATTTGAATATCTTTTTTTGCATCTACAGACTCTAAAAATAATAATTGAGCATTGATGATGTTTGCTACTTGATCATTTATGCCTGTACCTAAAAAGATAATTCTATCCATCATTAAGCGAGAGAATACATCCATTTGTGACATATTTAACTGACGTTCTTCTATGATGTATGGAGTCAATGAAGACTCAATGTAATGTTCTACATGCATGCTATTAAGCCCCATGTGCTTAGTTGCATATTTTTTAAATTCGTTATTATCAATCATACCATTATTTTATCATTGTTGAATTGTAAAGATAAATGCAAAGTTGATACAATTTTCAAAAAAGGTATGAGTTTTATAAACAATTGATGTTTAATAGGTTCAAATGGATTAATTTTTATAGCTTTTATATTGCTCAATCCATTTGTAATCGGTTACATCTGTCATGATTTTCCAAAAATTTGAATCTTTAAAATAATCACCATCTATTTTTCTAATATTGTAATTTTGAAATAAAAAGAGTTCTTGTGATAGTGATGGGTTAAATTGTTTATTGCTCCAGCCATCACCAAGTGTTATGTCTATTGGATGCCTTTCATAATGCAGTTTCCACAATGAATCAACAGGAATACAATAAGTATAATCTTTAAGTGAAAATGAATCTTTCAGCATTCCACACATTATTTTTTTTTCTACAAAATAATTTTTACGTGTTGGGTTATATATACTTGGCCAATGTCCAGACGCTATTTTAATAAATTCATCTCTACTTAAGTATTTAAGATGTGTTTGAGCTCTGCCATTATCTATATAGGCAATAAACTGTGTTAATGAGCCTGTTGACTGGTAAGACACTTTAATACCAAATGCTCCGTGAGGTGGGTCTACATGAAGAAACGAGCTGGTTAAAACCAAACTTAATATAATTAGTATTTTTATTAAAATGTTCATATTTTAATTCCAATACTTAAGTATAACGAATAATATCTATTTAAGTTACCTTATTTTTTTGTTGACTTTTTTCCAGTGGAAATTTCAATATGTTTTTCGGAGTAATACAGTAGTCTAATTTAATGTCGAATTTATTAACGTTATCGATTATTTCAATCTCCTCAAATAGGTTTATCCCAATGAATAAACAATTTTTTTTGCATTTATTTAAAAAGCGATCATAAAATCCTTTTCCGTAACCAACCCTATTTCCATTTTTGTCAATCGTAAATAATGGGACAATTACGATGTCAATTTGTTTTTCATCTATTATTTTATTGTTAATTGGTTCGGGTATTCCGTAGCTGTTCAGTTCCAGTTTTTCTCCTTTTGAAAATAAATGATGTGTCAAGGTATTGTTACTGAAATCACTTTTGGGAATTGTTACTTTTATAGATGGGTTTTCCTGCCATTGTTTTAAAAAATGGAAGGTGTTAATTTCAAATGCCTTTTTAATAGGGAGAAAAATACTTATAGTTTTATTTCTTAATTCAAATTTTTCAGTAAAAAGATCAAGAATATTTAAGCTTCTTTTTTCAATTTCGTTACTATCTAATGCTTCCCGTTTATTTTTATAAATTGTTCTTAATTCTTTTTTTAACATAGAGCTACTTAGTTTAGTTACCTAGGTAATTATTTAGCACAAAACGTTTGTTGTTATCGTATATATTCTGTATTTTTGATAAGTTTTTATCAAAAATAATAAATTATATTAGTTAAATGGTTCGATTATATTTCATCTGTACATTGTTTATTGGTTCATCAATTCTTCTTAATGCTCAATCTGACTCCATAGCTATTTTAGATTTTGAAGATTTGGAATCTGAATTTAATGATGAAACTATTGAGACTTTTGGCAATACTAGAATTATTAATGGGCATTCAGTCGAGACATTAAGTAAAGGTGTCTTAGAATTTAGAATTGAGCATAAGTTTGGAGATATAGCTGGTTCTAATGGTGGTGTTCAGACTTTTTATGGATTAGATAATTCTACTGATATTCGTTTTGCTTTTGAATATGGTTTATCAGATAATTTAATGTTAGGTGTTGGTAGGAGTAAAGGTACATCAGCTTTAGCAGATTATGGTTCTCCATATAAGTCTTTGTTAGATGGTTTTGTTAAATACAGATTGCTACATCAAAAAAATGGCAGTTCTCCTATTTCTTTAGCTTTATTAGGTACAACTAGTTATACTTATATGAAACAATCGACTGATATTACTAATGTTTCTAGTTTTCCGAAACAAGTTAATAGGTTTGCATATTCATCTCAATTGAACATTGCTAGAAAATTTGGTAATCGACTTAGCTTAGCTGTTATGCCTACATTTGTTTATCGAAATTTAGTAGCTAGTAATGATGTAAATGGTTTGTTTTCATTAGGAAGTGCTATTCGATATTCTGTGAATTCAAAAATTGGAATTATTGTTGAATATTATCAAAACTTCAATACCTCTGATGTTAGAACAACCAATAAGAATAGTTTAGGTGTAGCTGTTGAATGGAATACTTTTGGTCATGTTTTTACTGTTAATTTGACAAATTCTCTTGGTTTTGGTGAGACACAATTTATACCTTATACCTTTCAAGATTGGAATAAAGGACAATTTATGTTAGGTTTTTGTATCAGTAGAAAATACAGAAAAGAATAATTTTAAAATTGTAAGAATATGAAGCGTGTTTATTTATTAAGTGTTGTAGGGTTACTTAGTTTGTCATTATTAATTGCTTGTACTAAAGATAAAACTTCAGCAGTTTCTCCAGCTTCAACAAATGTAGATACTTGTTCTGATTCAGTAAGGTATAATAAAAATATCAAAACATTTATTGATGCCAGTTGTATTAGTTGTCATTTTTCTGGTGGTACATCTCCAGATTTTTCTACTTATTCAAAGATATCGCAACATGCTTCTGCTATTTATAGTTCTATTAATTCGGGGAGTATGCCCTTAGGAGGTTCGAAATTAGCTGATTCAACTATTCAGAATATGCAATGTTGGATTAATCAAGGTAAAATAAATAATTAATTTAATAAATAAAACAAGAAATGAAAAAAGTAATATACCCAGCTTTAGCTGTAGTTTTAATGTTAACGTCAGCATTTATGTCGGTAACAAATCAGGAATGGAAGATTAAAGATGATTACTCTATTAAGTTTACGAGTAAAGATCTATCTGGAATTTTTAAAGAGTTTTCTGGTGAAATATTATTTAATGAAAAGGATTTAGCTAGTTCTAAGTTTGATTTAGAAGTGAAAGTTTCTTCAATTAGCACAGGGAATGGAATGATGAATAAAAAAGCATTGTCTAAAGAGTGGTTTGATGCAGCTCAATTTTCAGCAATTAAATTCATTTCTTCTAAAATAGAAAAGAGTGATAAAGGTTATGCTATAATTGGAGATTTAACAATTAAAGGGACTAAGAAATACACTAAAATACCAACAGTTTACAAGCAAAATGGAAGTGAAGCTAGTTTTACAGGTGTTTTTTATGTGAAAAGATCAGTTTTTAATTTAGGATCAGCGAGTGATGCTGTTCCTGATGTTTTAAAAGTTGAGTTTAGTGTTCCTGTTTCAAAATAAAAAATATAGTATGTTTAAAAAATCTTTTTTTCACAGTATTTCAGCAGGCTTAATTTCTTCAATAGCTTGTTATTTATATGTTTCAATTCTTAGGGATGAATTTATGTATGATTTCTCTGAGGTTCTCTCTATTTCAAATGTTGTAGGGGCTTGTTTCTTTTCTTGTATTTTGGCATCTATTTTTCACACATTAGCGAATCATTTTCTTCCAAAAATGGGGGACATTCTTTTTCATGTATTCTTTGCTGTAATCGTTTTTGCGAGTTTATTAGGTCCAATGTTATTTAAGTTGCCACTTGATTTTGATAAGGATTTAACGTTGATTTTTCCTACGTATGCTATGGTGTTGCACTTTTTTCCAGCGCTTATTTGGTTAACGCTAAAACCAATATTTAATAAATAAATATTTTATGAAGTATAGAAATTATTCTTTAGTTATTTTTTTAATTGCATTTACCTTTATTTCGTTCATTAAAGAGAATAAAAAAGGGGTAATTGGAAAGCATACAAAACAACATTATCCATCAGGAGTTTCAGGTGGTTTTGCAGGAGCTCCAAGTGATCAGAATTGTACTGTTTGTCATTCAGGTTCTACTCAATCAGGAGCAGGAGTTAATTTATTGGCTTTAAGTCAAAATGGAAACAATGTAACATCTTATGTCCCTGGAGAAGTTTATACAGTTTCTTTAACTACTTCGCAATCTAATTCCGTAAGAGGGTTTCAAGCTGTCGCTATGAATAGCTTAAATCAGATTTCTGGTTCTATCGCTGTACTTTCTAATGAATGCGCTAAAGTGTTAAGTGGAAGAGCTACACATAATCAATCGACATCATCTTCTTGTGGTTCTGAATGGAAGTGGGAGTGGACAGCTCCTTCTACCGATGAAGGACAGGTGACGTTTTATGTCTCAACGTTAGCAGCAAATGGAAACGGATCCACAAGTGGTGATCAGGTTTATTTGTCTCAACATGTTGTTGGAAATACCCTAGGGTTTTCTGAAACTTCGATAGAAGATCGCTATGATTTCCGTTTAGGTTATAACCAAGAATCGAATAATTTGGCGGTGAATTTTGACGCATTGCTGGTTCAAAATTTACATATCAACTTGACTGATATAACTGGGAAATCAGTTTACAATTATAGATTAGGGAATAGTTTTATAGGTGAAAATAGTTTGAGTATTTCGTTACCTAATGATCTTAAGAATGGAATGTATATTGTTAATTTTTTTATTCATAATAATGTTTTGACTAAAAAAATCTATATCCAAAATTAAGACCCTAGTCTTTTAGTCATTATAGAATTTACTTTTTTAAAGAGTTGGAATGGGTTATAAGTTCTCCATTCTAACTCTTCTAATTCTCCACCCATTGCAAAATAGTTATCTATATTACCTTGCTTAAATTCGTTGGTGACATGTTCATGGAAATTAACTGCGGCAATCCATCCTTCATCTAATTCATCTGCCCATTCTTCGTAATAACAATCATCTGAGTAATGAAAATTTAAAACATTTTCGCCTATTAAAATAAATTTATCAATTCCTTCTTGCATTAATGTCTCAATGATATCTCTTTTAAAAGTCATGATATCATTTTCAATCGCATCATTCCATTCACCGATCATTTCAATGATAATATAGCCTTCATTGTAATCAGCATATAATATTTTAATAAACAATGTGGGCGAACCTATAGAATCCCATTGTGGGTGGATATAAAAGTTGTAAATACTGTTTTGAAATTCAAACTCACTGTATTCTTGCTCATAAAATGGAGAGGCAGGATCTTCTGAAGCTACGTAATAATTTCTCCAATCATAAAAGGGTTCTACTAAATGCATCTTCAAAATTAATTTAAGATTTCTTATTTGGCACTGTTTTAGCTAATTAATTATTAACATCAGTTCGTTTAATTCAACTTTGTCAAAACGCCATAAAATAGATAGATAGGACATTTTTTAAATCAGAATATCAGGATATTTCGAAGTTAAAAATGGAAGTAGATGTCTGTTTTATGGTGAAAAGTACAAATGAAGCTATTAATTTTTATTTCGATTACTGCGTTATATTTTACGCGATAGCCCGCTATCCCTTGATAATATGCCTTGTTCTCAAAAATAAAATTTATTTTGACTTTGTTTTATTAATTGAACTGATGTTATTAGTTATTTTTACATATAAATAAAATAGCTTTTTACTCGTTTTTTAATTATTAACTTCAATTATTTTTTTATGAATCGTTTATTGATTTTTTCAGCATTTTTTTTAGTTTTATTTTCTTGCAGTAAGCATGAAGATTATACTATTAATCAACAAATTTCGGCTTTTTTAAATGACAATGACTCTACTGTTTTGTTCGGAAAAGTAGAAGTAAATCAGATTTTGAATAAAACAGGTTATAAAGAAATTCCAAAGTTTGGGAATTTAATATCTTCTGTAATTGGAGAATTTCAGCAAGTGATTCAATCTGAAGAACCAATTTATTTTGCTGTAAATGGACCTTTGGAGGTAAATGGTATACCTGAAACTGTTTATGGCTTTCTGGCTATTAAAAATGCTGACTCTTTGGTTGAAGTTTTAACTAAGAAAGGGTATGATTTTGATAAAAAAGACGATTTGTACTTATCTCAATTTGATGATGTAACAGTTGGAATAAAGAATAAAACGGCAATTATAGTATCAAAAAAAGGAGATTATGATGGCGAAGGATATATCTTAAGTGCTTTTGATAAAATCACTAAAGATGAGTCTAAAGGTGTTGTAAAAGAAATTTTAAATGCTAAAGGAGATATCGTTATTGGTTATGGAATAGAAAATGCATATATTTCTTCAAGTGCAAAAATGGAAGGCTTAACTGAAGGGTTAAAAGCAGAAGTGAAAGAAATGGTAAAAGATAGTTATGGTTTACTTTCTCTTCATTTTGAAAAAGGTGAGGCGCGTATGGTTTCTAAAAATTATTTCTCACCTAAATTGAAAGAGCAATTATTTTTCAATAAAGATGAAAATGGATCAATTGTGAAACGCCTAGGAGAAGGAAATGCAAGAATTGGTCTTTCTATGAATGTTGATATGGTTAAACTTCAAAAGTTTTTGAATAAATATTCTCCAGGATTTATTGATCAAGTAGCAAGTTTAGTTGGTGGTCCAGCTCAAATGGCTTTAATGATGGGGGGAGATGATCCTTTGTCAGGTTTGTTAAGTGGTGAATTAGGATTTGTTATGTTTGGTGAGCCAGATAAAAATGGAGCTACTGTTCCTAGTTTTAATGCTTATGTTGGTTTTGGTAAACAAGGTAAATCTTTAGCGCAAATGGCTTCTTCCTTTTTGAATCGTGATGATTTGAAAACAATTATTAATGAAAAAGGTGTGAGTTGTTTTACTTCAGTTGAAAATGAACCAAATGGAGGGAAGTTAAAATTGCCAATAGGATGCCAGTCATTCGGAAAAAAAGCATTTACTGGGTTTGTAAATGTTGAAGGTATGGACATGACCTCTTTTAATTTATCAAATGAGTATAAAGTGTTAGAACTTGTTAAGTATATTTCTTTTGAATTTGATGAAGATGGAGGAGAAATTATAGTAAAAGCTAAAGATCCAAATGTAAATGTTTTAAAGCAAGCAGTAGATTTTTATTTAAACGAGTTTGCAGATCAAATTGGAGCGATGTCATTGTAATTAAGTCACTAAAGAATAAAAATTAAATTGTATGCTTTCTAAAGATAATTGGAATCCTTTATCAACTGAAGAGAAAAGAGTTATTCTTAATAAAGGAACTGAAATGCCTTTTACAGGTGAGTTAAATGATGTTTATGTAGAAGGAGTTTTTGTTTGCAGGCAATGTGAACAGCCTTTATATTCTTCAACAGATAAGTTTAAGTCTGGTTGTGGTTGGCCTTCTTTTGATGATGAGTTAAAAGGTGCTGTAGACAAAATTATAGATGCAGATGGAAGACGAGTAGAAATCATTTGCTCTAACTGTAAAGGACATTTAGGTCATGTATTCAAAGGCGAAGAGTTTACTCCAAAAAATACAAGACATTGTGTTAATTCAGTTTCATTGAAGTTCATACGAGGGGGTAGCACAAAGGGGATAGCACAAGGGGGTTAATCCCCTTGTGCTATCTAGCTACCGGATAGCCATTTAAATACATCGAGCCCATTTACATAGAGTGTAAGTCCTATAAGTAAAAAGAAACCTACATACTGCGCATATTCTAATACTTTTTGAGGAGCTTCTTTTCCAGTAATTATTTCATATAGTAAAAAGACTACGTGACCTCCATCTAATGCAGGAATCGGCATAATATTAATAAATGCGAGTGCTATTGATATAAATGCAGTATTTATCCAGAATATATGCCAATTCCATGTAGAAGGGAATAGACTACCTATACCAGCAAAACCACTTACTTCTGTAGCTCCTTTCTTGGTAAAAACAAATTTAAATTGAGCAGCATAATCGGTTAAAGTAGTTTTCATTGTTTTAGCCCCTTTGATAAAACTTTCGCCTAATCCAAAGTGTGCTGTTTTAACTTTACTAAAATCGGCATAATCGGTTCTTTTTTGCTGAACTACAAAACCTAATATTCCTTCTTTAGGTACATTTACATTTAATGATATTGTATCTGAGCCTCTTAATAATTGAACCTCTGTTTTTGATGAGCGAGCTTTATATAGTCCTCTTTTTATGTCGTCGTAATATTTAATTGGTGTTTCTCCGATAGTTAAGAATTGATCTCCTACTTTCATTTTTGAATTATCCGCTATTTTCCCTTGAATAATTGAATCAATGGTAACTCTTTTAGCTCTTAATTCAAATGCAGGATATGCTCCATTTTCAAAAATTTGATAATCGATGTCTTCAGGTAAATTAACGATTGATTTTTCACCATTAGCATGTAAAACTTCAAGTTCTCTTTTTCCTCTCAACATGATTTCTTTACCAACATCCATTGCTTTATCAACTGATTCTCCTTCAATTGCCAAAATATTGTCTCCTGAAACTAGACCGAATTCTTCAAGGTATGGATGAATAGACAGACCATGAGATAGCTCTTCAGGTTTTAATTGTTCTTCACCATAATAAAATGCAATTCCTGCGTAAATAACAATTGCAGCAATAATGTTTACGGTAACACCACCAAGCATAATGATTAATCGTTGCCAAGCTGGCTTAGAGCGAAACTCCCATGGTTGAGGAGGTAGAGCTAATTGCTCTTTGTCCATTGATTCATCAACCATTCCTGCTATCTTCACAAATCCACCTAAAGGCAACCATCCAATTCCCCATTCAGTATCTCCAATTTTCTTTTTGAAAAGTGAGAACCATGGATTAAAGAACAAGTAAAATTTTTCAACTCTTGTCTTGAATAATTTTGCAGGAATGTAATGTCCAAATTCATGTAATATGACAAGTAATGATAATGATAGTAATAGCTGTGCGGCTTTAATTAAAATATCCATTTCTATTTATAATTTTATAATTTCTTCAGATTCGAAGAATTCTATTAGCGCTCTTTTAATAAGATGTTGTTGCTCTCGATCTTCTAGTGGTGGTAATTCTTTTACTAAATTAAAATGAGGCCAATTTTCATCATCTCTTCCTTGAAATGTATAATAACCATATGGTTCAAGAATAGTGCAAATTGCAATGTGCAATAAGTCAACTTTTTCATTTTTAGAAAAGCTTTTATGTCCCATTCCTAACTTATCTACTCCAATAAGGAAAAGAATAGCTTGTAAGTCCATCCCTGGTCCAAACTTCTTTTCCAGCTCAACTTTTAGTTGATTAAATTTAAGTTCTATTTCGTAATCCATAGTTACAAATTTACTAAAGAAGAAGGCTTGTTTTACAATCAGTCAAGTTTTTTTATTTGAAAGTTAAAATTGTCAATAATTCTCTGTCTATCTTCATTTTCTTTATCATTCTTATGATAAATTTCAATAAATATTATTCTGTTTTCTTCAGAAAAGTGAGCATAAACTAAACGTAATCCAGAATTAACTCCCTTCCCTTTTAATGTCCTACAAGCAATCTTTTTAATTTTTATGATGCATGTTTCTATACCTAAATTATCAATTCTATAACTAAATGGTGGATTTTCTGTTGGAGATAATTCTAACACCTTTTTCACAATAACTAAATCATCATTTAGGGTCCTGTATTTTTTTAAGAGTTTTTTTAAATCGCCTTTAAATTCTGTTAATTCGTCAAAAGTCATGCTTCTTCAATTTCATCACCATAATTCCTTACTGAGAATGGAGTTTCTCTATAAAAAGCTAATTCATAATTAATTTCTTCGCCCTCTTTTGACGCTAGCCATGGTATGTCTTTGTGTGAGTAGTTACTTATTGATGCAGCAGACCAATCGCTCATTTGGTCAATTACTCTATCAAGGACTTCTGTTTCACTTGCCTTTAGTTCTTCTAGGTTCGCTTTTTCTAAAGGTAAATAACGTGTTTGTGGATAGTTGTGATAATTAGTTTTGATACGTTTTAACATTCCTCCTTCTATCATTTGATTAATAATTGAATTTAATTCTTGAGGAACTGGACCATAGGGTAATTTTTTATATTTCGCACCTGTTAAATGTTCTTCATAAAGTTCGTAATAGTTAAAGTCGGAAAAATAAAGTAATTTATACAAGACCGTTTCTCCTACATTTGGTTTTCCAGCGCATTTTTCTAAAATGTATAGTAACACATTTATGAATTTGTCAACTTTTAAATTAGGTACTGAAATGCGTTCTTCTATGATATTTGTGTTTTTTATATTTTCATCTTTGATTTCTTGATGCACCACAAAGTTTTCAGACATAAAATCATCTAATGAAAAGCCTAATTCCATTGATAATAGTTGTAATTCTAGAATATTAACACTTCTATTACCTAATTCTATCTGAGCCAATGATGAACGTGATATATTAATACTTTTGGCTAAATCTTCTTGAGATAAGCCTTTGTTTTTTCTCAGTTCGGTAATTCTTTTACCTATCTGTTTTTGTGATAATTTTGTTTTCATATCTGTATATGATGTAAAGATACAAAATGTTTTATAATCAAACTTTGTATTGTTTTAATTTAGAACGGTTCAAAGGTTTTGTTTTTCATGAAATCGCCTTCCAAAACAAAGGTAAAACTTATATGTTCTTATAATCTCTTAAATGGTGTAAAAAACAAAAGGGTATCCTTTTCGGACACCCTTTTCTTACACTATATAT
>Ga0105051_10003585_pt1 | contig 18779 bp, 14 predicted proteins | sample FRY02_FD_78383 | JGI IMG/M metagenome (GOLD analysis project Ga0105051, IMG submission 78383) | Freshwater microbial communities from Lake Fryxell liftoff mats and glacier meltwater in Antarctica - FRY-02 (megahit assembly) | ecosystem: Environmental > Aquatic > Freshwater > Ice > Glacier... | reverse complement strand
TTTCTATCTTTTATCTCCAAATCTCTCTTAATCTTTTCATTTTTTCTTCTACTATGTATTTCATCAATTGATGCCAATTCTCTTATATCTATATCCTTGCGTTTATATAAATCATCATAATTTCCTATATGATGCTCTTGATTGAGATTCACCGGTTCATTTAATAATTTTAATCCATCATAATTTATTGCTTTATCAAATAAAAAAGGAACAAAAAACCACATTCCTATAATAACTACTTCAATCCCGATCAATATCCACACTGGTTTCGTTGTTAAATTAAATTCATATTTAGCATAATCCAGTAAATCTACTAACAAACATGGCAAGTACATAATAATTTTCAAAATTAATGATGACAATTTTTTTCCGGGAGCATTTTTCCTTTTATTTATTTGTTTTTTAAACAAAATATAAACAATACCAAGAACGCCAATGAAAATAAATACAGACATTGATAAACGTATCGTATTAAGAAGCGCCGTATGCATTAATAGCCATATTATTCCTCTTACACCCATCATAAATATAATAAAAAATGCTATTGTGATAAAAAATTTAAAAATAATATTCATTTCATTCATTCCTACCATATCAATATCCTCGGGTATGTTTATTTTTTCTCTAATAAAAATAAATAATATAACATATGTAAATGATATTGTTAATACTAATAATTTTGTAAATGCAGGAAATGACGTATTAATATTGAATGGATTGAAATAATAAATTAGAACTATAAATAATATATATTGTATCATTTCTAATTTTGCCAAACGAGATGGGTCTACATATATTTTACGAGTTATACGATCAATAAAACTTAAATCTATTTCTTTTCTTGAAATTTTATCCCATGTGTCACTTAAACTAGAAACATTATTAGCTAAATTTTCCGTAGTATTCGAACCATCCATAATAGTTCTTGTATAATATTAGAATAGTTTTTATTATACAATATATAAATTATAAATTTTCAAATGCAGTTTTTTTGCCGTGACAATCTCGGCATAATGCAACTAAATTATCTACATTGTTAGAACCTCCATTATCAAGTCTTATTTTATGGTCAACCTCAAACCAAGCTGGTAATTGCTTTTTGCAACCTCCGCATTTCCATCCTTGCTCCGCTGCCACATATTTTTTTTTTGTTTCACTTACTGAACGCTTAACATTTAGTGTGGTGCTCGGTATTCTTCCAGAATTTAGTATTCTATTTTCTTGAGAAGTATTATCATGTCCAAATACATTTTTCGACATATTTAATAAAGGAGTTAACATATCACTCGCTTCTTTGTCAATTGGCATATATTTTAAAATACCATTCGCATGTGTTAATAAATTTTTTGATTCTGATGGGTTTTTTTTACTATATAAATAAAGTGAAAGTCCAACAAACCCTATACCTGCCATTTGATAATATTTTTTCCAAGATTTTAATATTTTTACGTATTTACCATCATTGTATGTATTTATAATAAAAAATATAGTAATTATTACAACTAGTAGTTCTATTTTCATTTATATAATAAATATATTTAATTATATTTATTATAATGATTTTGAAAGGAAGTAAACCAACATTTATATGAAAACATCTCTTTCATTAGCTCTAAAATTATGATGATATATCCTCGTATTGATTATTGATTTGGATCGTATGTATTTTTTCCTCTTTTTCCGCAATTAGATTTAATGATTCTAATTCTTTTATTAACTCGCTAACATCAATTGGTTTTACTGAAAATTCCGGACTATAACAATATTTTAGAAGTATTCTACATATGCTGTTTATCAGGTTTTTGTCAATTACATATTTAATACTATTATCAATACCATATATTACACCATGTTCTATAAATTTTGTATAACACATTAAAAACCCCCAAATATCCGCATTTTTTGTAAAAACCTCGTAAAAATATTTCGTCTCATTAAAAACGCCATTTTCATCTACATACATTGACAATACAGATTGAATATATTCTATTATTGTATTTACTTCAAGGACGTCGTAATTAATCTCTCCAGATTCACGAATCATTTCTATCGCGTATATCTTATAAATATCATGTAATATTCTAAGAACACTCTTATAATGTCCTTTACTCTTATTTAATGTTGTATTTAACATTTTTATTGCTATTATTTTCATTAATTCATTGTGCCCTGCTTTTTTATTATATGATACCGATGATGATTTTTGCCTATTGAACTCATGCGGTAGTAATTTTTTTACATAATTATTAAAAAATATACCGGAAAATGGCATATTAAAATGTATAGAACGATTTTTGATTTCCGGAGGTATCGTAATTCCATCATTCTCTCCAGCCAAACCCCAATCAATTAAACGTGCTAATTCGCCATCATGTGTTATTAAAATATTATTTCCTTTTATATCAAAATGGTTCAATTTATATTTATTTATAGGAACTATTCCATTTTTTAATAAACTTATAAGAGCTGTATTTAATCTGATAAAAGGTTTATATTTATTGTTGGCATCCAATAATCTCATTATATAATTGTCAATCGTCATACCTCCGTCTGGTAAATTTAAAATTTTTAGTCTATTTAGATTATTATTTACATTCGACGCATTTATTCCATTATCAGTAAATAAATCGCATGTTTTGTCGAAAGATTCTAAATCAGTTTTATTTAATGCACTCGGAGAACACGTATACGTATCTGATACCAAAAAATATTTACTATTATTAGGAATAGTATCAATTATTTTTTTTACCTTATTCATTTCATCTATTTCTTTTCCTATATCTTCTTCGTACATAAGTTTTGATACATGACTGGGATTATAATTATTAGAATTATCCGAACATTTGAGAGATGGACGAAATACACATCCATATGACCCAGCATCTATTGCCTTCCCTCCATACTTGTATGTTCCTTTTTTTATTCCTTTTTTTTTTGATTTATACGTTTTTTTATTACGCATATGTATAATAGATGTATATATTATTTTTTATATAAATAAATTGTCAAAAAGGTCATTGATAACATTATTCCAATAAATACATATTTCTCTCTACGTTTCCTTTCTTCTTTTACTTTTATTGCTTTTGGTTTATAATGTTCATAATAAGCGACCATTGAATCTTCCATAGTAAATTCTGGTTTCCCCAGCGACACATTTATTTTATTGTGAATAAAGTGAACCCATTTTACGAAAGAAGGTTGTGAATCTAAATAAGGCGTAACTGGATATTTATCTAACAATTCACTAAATTTATTCCCAATTGTTGATATTGGTAAAAATAATGGTATATTCTGTATAAAATCATAGTATTTTTTTCTTATTGTTTCATTTGGATTTAATGGATATGATAAAGCAATTGTATGTAATACAAACCAGTAAAATGAACCCCATACTTCAGGATCTAACGCCATTATAATAAATGATATAAAAAGATTTACAATATAACATATAATGATGAATAATAATAATTATTGCAATAATTGCGGAACAAAGGGTCATATTTTTTACCAATGTAAACATCCAATTACTAGTGTTGGTATTATTGTTTTTAAAATAAATACAGAAGGAAAACGTGAATATGTTTTGATAAGGCGAAAAGATAGTATTGGCTATGTTGAATTTATGAGAGGGAAGTATAATATTTATAATAAAATGTATATTTCTAATATTATCTCTGAAATGACGAATGATGAAAAACAACGTATATTAACTTGCGATTTTGATACATTATGGAAACAATTATGGGGGAATGATATTAATAATCAATATAGAGGTGAAGAAAAAATTTCAAAAGATAAGTTTGAAACATTGAAAACCGGAATTAATGTGAATGATAAAGATTTTTCATTAGAAACATTAATAGCTGAGTGTAAATCTAATTGGAATGAAACCGAATGGGGATTTCCAAAAGGACGTCATAACAATCAAGAAAAAGATTTATTATGTGCTTTACGTGAATTTGAAGAAGAAACTGGTTATTCTAGGCTATCCATTACAATAATCCAGAATTTAATGCCATTTGAAGAAATATTTACAGGTTCTAATTATAAATCATACAAACATAAATATTTTGTTGCAATAATGGAAAATTTTACAAATAAACCAACGTCATACCAAGATACTGAAGTTAGTAAAATCGAATGGAAAACATTTGATGATACCATAAATTTAATTAGACCTTATAATTTAGAAAAAAAAGAAGTTTTAACACGAGTAGATCTATTATTGGAAAAACATAAATTATATAACATTAATTAATGTAAATAATATTTATGTATATATTAATTATATACGTATATATTAATATAATGGAACAAAATACACAGAAAAAAACTAAAAAAAAACCATGTCCACGAGGAACACGATATAATAAAAGAACAGAACAATGCGAACCTTTTGATAAACAAAATACGATTGTAACCCCGATTGAACCAAAAAGATCATCTATCGATAAAAATGGAGTTAAAAAAACAAGAAAAAAGCCATGCCCTAGAGGAACACGCTATAACAAAAAAACAGAACAATGCGAATCTTTTGATAAAGAAAAAAATAGCTCTGCTCTTCCTAAATCGGAGAATGCTACCGAGAATGCTACGGAGAATGCTGCTACGGAGAATGCTGCTAAGGAGAATGCTGCTACGGAGAATGCTGCTACGGAGAATGCTGCTAAGGAGAATGCTGCTAAGGAGAATGCTGCTAAGGAGAATGCTGCTAAGGAGAATGCTACCGAATATGCAGATATACCTAAACCAATTAATGAACCCATTTCTAATGAAAATAAAAGAAAAAATGAGCTGGAATTAGAAGAACGGAGAGAATTATTAGAAAATCAAACAGATTATGATTTCTTATATCCAATATTAAATGATCCTCAATTTAATATTAAAATATCTGAACGCAAAGAGTTTAATGATAATAAATATGATGGTGAAATATACACGGATATTGAAGCACACGCGGAAAAAATGTGTAACTCTGATTTCGAATTATCTCCGCATCAACTTTTTGTTAGAAATTTTCTTTCGTTTCAAACACCATATAATAGCTTACTATTATATCATGGTCTCGGCAGTGGAAAAACTTGTTCTGCTATAAGCGTTGCCGAAGAAATGAGAGATTATATGATTCAAATGGGGATTACTACTCAAATAATGATTATAGCTTCACCCAACGTTCAAATGAATTTCAGAGTTCAACTTTTCGATGAAAGAAAATTAAAATTAATTAATGGATTCTGGAACATTCGAGCTTGTATTGGCAATAAATTTCTAAAAGAAATTAACCCAATGAATATGAAAGGACTAACAAAGGAAAATGTAATAAAACAAATAAATCGTATTATTGATACATATTATTATTTTTCAGGATATCTTGAATTCGCTAATTATATTACTCGTAAAAGTACTATAACAGACCCATCAATAACGGATCCAAAAAGAATAAAACAAATTATAAAACATAATTTAACAAAGGTATTTAATAATCGTCTAATTATTATAGACGAAATCCATAATATCAGAGTTGCTGATGATACCAAGAACAAACATACAGCAGACAATTTACTTTTGTTAGTAAAAAATGTATCTACTTTAAGATTATTGTTATTATCAGCTACTCCAATGTTTAATAGTTATAAAGAAATAATCTGGCTTATAAATTTGATGAACATAAATGATAGACGTGCAACAATTGAGGTAAAAGACGTTTTCAATAAAGACGGAACATTTAAAAATGCTGAGACAGGAAAAGAAAGCGGAAAAGAATTATTAGAACGTAAAGCAACTGGATATATATCGTTTGTTAGAGGAGAAAATCCTTATACATTTCCATATCGTATATGGCCAAGCAATTTTTCTCCAGAACATACTTTTATTAATAAACCTTATCCTATATTGCAATTAAACGGAGTATCTGAATTATTACCTGTAAATGCAATAAAATATCTTTCGCTTTATTTAATCGACATTGGCGAATATCAACAAAAGGGGTATAATTACATTATTGAACGCATCAAATCTGGAAATATTGGAAACAATCAAATGCCTAATCTGGAAAATATTGAAACATTTGGTTACACAATGCTTCAACAACCACTTGAAGCACTAAATATTATTTTTCCAGATGAGAGATTAGAAAATGAATCTCCTACTTTTAATTCGGCCGATTTAGTTGGTATAAATGGACTGAAGCGTATTATGAGTTACAATGAAGACCAAACTACACACATTCGTAGCAAGTTTGATTATATACCAAGCGCTAAACAAAAATATGGACGTTTATTTTCACCGAGTGAAATCGGCAAGTATAGTAGTAAAATAAAAACAATTTGCGAACGTATCACAAATTCAATTGGAGTTATTCTGGTTTATTCACAATACATTGACGCTGGATTAGTACCTTTAGCACTGGCTTTAGAAGAATTAGGATATTCAAGAGCAGGAAGTGTAAATTCATTATTCCAAACTCCTCCTGCTAATAAAAAAAATGGATTTAACTACGTTATGATAACCGGCGACAAAGGATTTTCACCCGACCCCGATAAGGATATTAAAATGGCTACTAATGATGACAATATTCATGGAAAACAGGTAAAGGTAATTTTAATCTCTCAAACAGGCACAGAAGGATTGGATTTAAAATTCATAAGACAAGTTCATATTCTTGAACCTTGGTATAATATGAATAGGATTGAACAAGTTATTGGTAGAACGATTAGAACGTGCAGTCATAAAGCATTACCATTTAATGAAAGAAATGTTGAAATATACTTGTATGGTTCGCTAATGAAAGATAGAATGACAGAAGAAACCGCGGATTTATATGTATATCGTTTGGCCGAGATTAAGGCAATTCTTATTGGTAATGTTAGCCGTGCATTAAAAGAAATCTCGATCGATTGTATATTAAATCATGGACAAATTAATTTTAGTGAAGAATTTATGGAAAAAAATAATGTCAAACCCGTAAATCTTAAATTATCTAGCGGAATTACATTAGAAAATTATAAAATTGGCGATAAACCATATTCATCTATATGTGATTATATGGAATCATGTTCGTTCCAATGCCGCCCTACAAAAGAAATAACAACCAACGATGTCCGCATGGATACCTATAGTCAAGATTTTATAATGATAAACAACGACAAAATTATATACAAGATTAAACAATTGATGAGGGAGAGATTTTTCTACAGGAAATCTGAACTAGTTACATTGTTAAATACATTAAAACCATACCCGATAATACAAATTAACGCTGCATTACACCAATTTATTGAAGAAAATGAATTCATTATAGACAAATATGGACGCACTGGAAAATTAATTAATATCGATGATTTATATTTATTTCAACCGATTGAATTGAAAGATACCAAAATTGGTATTTATGATAGAACAACCCCATTGGAATTAAAACATGATAATTTTGTCATCAAATTACCAAATGATATAAAAATGAGTGAAGCAATTACAAATGTAAATAAAGAGATTAAGAGTGATGATAAAAAAAATAAGGATGAAGATGAGAGTAAAGATCAATCAAGTGATACTATAAAGATGATTATAAAAAACATTAATTCAAAATATAAAATTGGTACCACAAAGCAAGAATTACTAAAGGGAGAAAAAAATTGGTATATGCATTGTAAATTAGCGATTGATTTTATGATTAAACACGAGTTCACTGAACCTTTATTAAAATCTTTATTAGTAGAACATATCATTGATGAATTATCTAGTAATCATATAATTACTATTTTAAATGAATTGTATGAAAATACAAATTATGATGAAATGGAACCAATTCCATATGTAAAAGCATATATCAAAAAACAAATATTGAATGGAGATAAAAACATTAAAGGGTTTTTATGGAAAGATAAGAAAACCCAAGTTATTATTGTAAAACATTCTAGGGAAAAATGGCACATTGCCGAAGCAGAGGATATTAAAGATTTGGCACAAGTATTAATTAATAATAAAAAAAATATTATATCAAATTTAAATGACTTAATTGGATTTATTAATAATTTTAAAAATGAAGATTATGTGGTTTTCAAACTGAAAAATATTACGAATCAACGTGATTCCGGCGCGCGGTGTGACCAAATTTCTTTAAAAGGAAAATCAATTGAAACGTTAAATGTGATTATTGGTAGTAAAAAATTTGATAATAAAAGCCTGAATGTTCCACAAAGAGAGATTTGCATTATCCAAGAATTTTATTTACGTAGTTTTGATAAAGATAGAAAAAATCAAAAACGTTGGTTTTTATCACCACCCGAATCGGTCTTGACCGATATTGAAAAATTTTCATCTTCTATTAAGATAAAAAAAAATATATAAAAATATATAAAAAATATAAAAATATATAAAATAAAAATATATAAAAAATAAAATTGAATAACAATTTAAAAATAATATCATTAATTAATATTAAGATGTCATTATTCACGAATACAAAAAATAAATCGAATGTTGTTAATTCATCAAATGAACCACTTTATAATTTAATTTTAATTAATAAGACTATACACGTATCTATTAATAATGTTGGAAGTAATATAAAAGAAACATTAGAAAAAGTTATCGCTTCACAAATAGAAGGAAAATGTATCGTAGAAGGATACATTAAACCGAACTCTATCGAAGTTATTACATTTTCAAGTGGGTTAGTTAATAGTTCTAATATTATTTTTGAAGTTATATTTCAATGTTATGTATGTTCGCCCGTAGAAGGTATGTATATTAATTGTATTGCAAAACATATTAATAAAGCAGGTATTCGTGCCGAAGTAAAAGAAATACCTTCACCTGTTGTTATATTTATTGCTCGAGACCATAATTATTCATCTCCATTATTTTCACAGGTTAAAGAAAATGATAATATTACTATTAGAGTCATTGGACAACGATTTGAGTTAAATGATACATATATTTCCATTATTGCCGAAATTGTCGATTCTTCGTTATCTATTAAACAACCTAACGCAAATCTTGAAAAATCTCAGGTTCAGCCAATTACTACTAAAAAAAAATTAACGATTAAAGTACGAAAACCGCTTTCTATAAGTGAAAATGTAGTTTAACCCTGATTTTATTTATTTTTAAATTAATATAAATACAAGAACTATTATAATATAATGTCATTAAATTATTTAAAAGAACGTATCGAAACTATGCAAAAATATCATCAAATCGAAATTTTGAGAATATTAAAAAAGTATTCTTCCGTGAAAATGAATGAGAATAATAATGGAACTTTTATTAATCTTACTGAATTACCAGAAAATGTAATTGGTGAATTGGAAAAATATACAAAATATGTTGACGTACAACAAATTCAATTAAAAAATATTGAAAGTGAAAAAAATAAGATTGAACAACATTTTTTTACTACATAACTACCAGTTAAAAGATAATAAAGATTTACTCATTATATATTATATAATAATGAGTAATTTTGAAACAAATCCCATTGTATTGATCCCTTTGTTAAATAAATACATGTTTTCTAGTGAAAATATGAAAAATGGTTATCATAATACAACTATTATGCCGATTATTAAGAAAGAAATTCCTGTAAAAATATATAATTCTTTTATTCCTTTTCAAAAAGATAAATTGTTTTGGTGTTTTTTTATTATATTAAAAGGTTTCGATGAATATGAAATGAATCACTCAAATTTTTTTACAATAGAAAAACAAATTAAAATAGAAGCAGTGGAAAAACTTAAAACTATAAAAGATAAACTTAAGGTTTTAAAATTAAAACGCACTCAGCTTGAAGATGAACTGGTTAATAAACAAACAATTACAATTAAAGGATTATACGCTCTTTGCTTAATTCATGATATATCTGTTACATATATTTATCAGCGTAAATATTGTGAATTATTTTCATCCGAGACTGGAAAAAAGGGCATTATTATACAAAACGATAAAAAAGAAAATATGTTAAGATGGTCTTCAAATGAAAATAATGATGGCTCTAACATAATAGATGATTATATTAAAAAAATAAAAGATGAATACTGGTTGATTATGAATATACAAAAACCATTAAATGCACCATCATCATACTCATTAAAAGATTTACATATAATTTGTGGAAAATTACAAATTGAAGTAAATAAAATTATAAACGATAAGACCAAATCTAAAACAAAAAAGGAATTATACGAAGATATATTAGAACATTTATAATAATATTTATATAATCAAATAATTTATATATTATTTTTAAAATTGAATAAGATGATATAAATATTATCACTTATATTTATATAATAAACCATGGCATATACAAATAAACCTCCTATAACCAATGCTGATAAATCTAGTTACAAATCCGCAAAAAATGATATAACACGTAAGGACGACACTCGTAAGGAGGAGACTCGTAAGGAGGAGACTCGTAAGGATGACACTCGTAAGGATGACACTCGTAAGGACGACACACGTAAGACCGACACACGTAAGACCGAGACTCGTAAGGCCGACACTCGTAAGGCCGACTCAACTACAGAAATAAATAAATTACTAAAAGAATATCTTACAAATATTACAAAAGATAACGTAGATGAAGAAATGGAATTAGAAGTAAAATTTGGAACTATTAGTAGTAAAAAATTAACAAGGATTAATTACAATAATATTATTAAAAAACTATTATCACTTGGTTTTACAATTGAAAATAATATTTATTTACTTCGCATTCAAACTGAATATTATAACGCAAGAACGCGGGTTACTAATCAATCCAATATTAGAACTGAAATAAATGGATTACAAAATATACGAAAATATTGTCAAACAAATCGTCTTGATACAATAGAAACAGGGGTATCTTATATAGAAAAAAAACGATTCAGTAATACAGACAACCCTCATTCTGTTGACATTAATGATTTTAATTTTCGTATTTCACTAAGCAAAGAAAAACGTATTAAACCAAATGACCAAAACATTCGTACTATTCTCGATACATGGGCTGAACAAAAGAAAAAATTTAGATATTTAAATCGGATAAAACTAAAACATTCAATATTTCCGGTTGTTATCGACTTGAGTATTGTGAAACAACATTATACATCCGAATATAATATTCATGATTCTGGCGTGTTTAAATCATTTGAAAAATATGAGGCTGAAATAGAAGTTATAAATAGTTTAGTTGGTATTGGAACACCATACAATGAACCAGATATATTAAATACCCGTGTATTAAAGCCAGTTATCAAATATATTCTTTCCGGTATTCAAGAATCAAATTATCCTATCAGTTTTATTGAACAACAATTTGTTAAACAAGAATATATGAAATTATTATGGGACAAAGAATACGATGAAAAAATTGAAGTTACATCATCAAATTTTGTCGGTCCTTCATCATTTACACTACAATTAGAAAATATAAAACCTATGAATTCTGACGTATTTACGCCAAATATTCGTGAAAATTTTTCAGTTACTGATAAAGCAGATGGAGAACGCAAATTACTATTTATTTCATTAATTGGTAAAATATACTTGATTAATACGAATATGGATATTCAATTTACAGGAACATTATCAAAAAATAAGGAATTATGGAATACATTATTAGACGGAGAACACATTCTGTATGATAAGAAAAAAAAATTCATTAATTTATACGCAGCATTTGATATATATTATGTTGCTGGAGAAGATATTCGGTCTAAAGCTTTCATATCCGCTTCAGTTGATGATTTACAAACAAACTTTCGTTTGTCAATACTTGAAAATATAATGAAAAAAATAAATGCTATTTCTATAATTGGCGAATCTTCTCCAGTTCCTCTAAGAATTACAAATAAACGTTTCTATAATACAACAACTAGTCAAACAATTTTTCAAGGTTGCACTTTTATTTTAACAAAAATTCACGATGGGTTATTTGAATATGAAACCGACGGATTAATTTTTACACCCATGAATTTCGGCGTTGGGTCTAATAAAGTTGGTGAATATGTCATACCCAAAAAAAAAACGTGGGATTATTCGTTTAAATGGAAACCATCCAATTATAATACAATTGATTTCTTGGTATCAGTTAAAAAAAATGATAACGGAGAAGAGTTTATTGGAAATTTATTTGAAGCTGGCACTGATACTACTTCTACAACCCAAATTCCTGAATATAAAACATTAACACTTCGTGTAGGGTTCGACGAATATATGCACGGGTATATAAATCCTTACCAAGACGCGATCGAAGATAACATACCAGCTTATCTAAATTATCAAGAAACCAAAAAAAATAAAGATAAAAGCTATATACCAAAACAATTTTTCCCAACTGAACCAAGCGATAAAAACGCCGGTATATGTAATTTATTGCTCACAGGTAATATAAATGATAAACAAATGTTCACTGAAGAAAATGAAATTATTCAAGATAATATGATTGTTGAGTTTCGATACGATATTACACGAGAAAGTCAATGGCGATGGGTTCCTTTGCGAGTTCGTTATGATAAAACCGCGCAATTATTAAATGGAGAAAAAATGTACGGAAATGCATACCACGTCGCTAATAGTAACTGGCACTCTATTCATAAACCAATTACGCAAATGATGATTATGACTGGGGAAAATATTCCAATAGAACTAAACGATGATGATGTTTACTACAATAAAGTCAATGGAATAAGTAAAACAGGAGCTCTTCGTGATTTTCATAATTTATATGTTAAAACTGCACTCATTAAAAGTATTTCTAAACCAGGTGATACATTAATTGATTTAGCCGTTGGAAAAGGCGGAGATTTTCCAAAATGGATTGATACCAAGTTGAAATTCGTGTTTGGTATTGACATTTCACGCGATAATATTCAAAATCGCCTCAATGGTGCTTATGCAAGATATCTTAATTATCGTAAAAAAAACAAGGTTATGCCTTCGGCCTTATTTGTAAATGGAAATTCCAGTGTTAACATACGTAACACAACAGGCATTCTAGTAGATAAGGATAAGCAGATTACAAGAGCTGTATTTGGACAAGGGCCCAAAGATGCAAAATTATTAGGTCAAGGCGTTTATAATCAATATGGTGTAGCTTCCGAAGGATTTGATATTTGCTCGATTCAATTTGCCATTCATTATATGTTTGAAAACCAAGAAACATTACATAATTTCTTACGAAATGTTTCTGAAGTAACCAAAGAAGGCGGCTATTTTATTGGAACTAGTTATGATGGAAACAAAATATTTAATCTTATTAAAGGCATACCAGAAAACGATAGTAAAGTAATTATGGATACTGGAGAGGAAAAAAAAAAAATATGGGAATTAACTAAACGTTATGGAAATAACGAGTTTAATGATGATGATTCCTGTGTTGGATATGCAATTGATGTTTATCAAGACTCAATAAATAAAACTATACGAGAATATTTAGTTAATTACACTTATTTGACTCGTATATTGGAAAATTATGGGTTTGTCTTAATTAGTCCTGAAGAGTTGAAAACATTAAATTCAAAAATAACTACAGGAACTGGTTTATTCAGCACCTTATTCACTCAAATGAATGATGAAATCAAGAACAAGGTAAATATTCGCGCTTTTTCATACGACAAAGCACCATTAATGAGTGACGAAGAACGTACTATTTCATTCTTAAATCGATATTTTATTTATAAAAAGGTGCGTAAAGTTAGTAATACAGAAAAGGTATCACTGGATTTACAAGATAAGCCAAATGTTTCTATAAGTGAAGTGACTAACATTAAACCAAAAAGCACCATTAAACGTAAGTTAAAAGTTTCTACGAAAAAACCAGCAGAAAGTGAAAAACCAGCAGAAAGTGAAAAACCAGCAGAAAGTGCAAAACCAGCAGAAAGTGCAAAACCAGCAGAAAGTGCAAAACCAGCAGAAAGTGCAAAACCAGTAGAAAGCGCAAAAACAGCAAAACCAAAAGTTTTAAAACTTGGCCGAACTATTAAAATTAAAAAAAAAATAGATGAGACTAACCCATTGTAATCAATCCCCTTTATGCTTCATATAAAAATAGACAAGGGTCTAAATTACTAATTATAATAACTACATAAACATATCATAACATTATATTTAATACGAATGAGTTTTTTTTTACTACCTAATATTCAATATAATGAAAATTTACATAAATATATACAAACTGAAAATTTATTCAAAAAATATAATTCTTGTATTCAAATAAAAAATAATCAGGTAAATGATACGTTTATGATAAATAAAACATTATACAAATATTTAAGTATAATAAAAGAGCAAATTGATAATCGTACCAATCAGTGGGATAAATATAAAAAATATACAAATCCATATGAATATATTCATTCTATTATACCAAACACTAAACAATCAATTTCTACACTAAAACCAATCTCGCGATCCTTTTTTAAAATGATCGAAATTTGTCATACATTATCATTAATTGATTTACTTCCTTTGACATCATGTAAAAGTTTTCATTTGGCCGAAGGTCCTGGCGGTTTTATTGAAGCACTTACTTTTATGAGAAAAAATACAAAAGATACTTATTATGGTATGACTTTAATTGACGAGATCAATCACAATGTTCCTGGATGGAATAAAAGTAAACATTTTTTATTAAATAATCCAAATGTAATTATTGAAAAAGGAATTCAAGGCACTGGAGATTTAACCAAAGCAGAAAATCTCAAATATTGTTATGATACATACAACGGGCAAATGGATATTATTACTGGAGATGGGGGATTTGATTTTACACTACAATATCCAAACCAAGAACAAATTAGCACAAGGCTAATAATGTGTCAAATCGCATTCGCCATTGCTATGCAAAAACCAAAGGGAACTTTTATTTTAAAAATGTATGATACATTTACACGTTTTTCCCTTGATTTATTATACCTATTATCTAATTTATACGAACAAGTATATTTTATTAAGCCTAATACGAGTCGTATCGCAAATTCCGAAAAATATATTGTATGCAAAGGATTTCGCAATATAAATACATTTGATATTGTTATAAAATTTTATAAAATTTTATTAACCAACGATTCCATTATTGGGACATTATTTAATTTTGACTTACCTTATTTTTTTACAAATAAAGTTGAGGAATATAATTCTATATTAGGACAACAACAAATCGATTCCATTGTATCAACTATTTATTTAATTGATAATGTAAATAAATATGATAAAATAGAACATATGAAAAAAAAAAATATACAAAAATGTATTAACTGGTGTCAAATGCACAACATTCCATGTAATATTATTTTACAAAATAATAATATTTTTCTTAATAGCGTAAATAGAAAATTTATATAATTTTTCGAAAATACATAAAGATATATATGTATTTTTATTTAAATGGATAAATATCTAAATATTTTTAATTTAATAAAAGGTGAAAGAAAAAAGGAAAGATTTGATATTATTTTAGAACCATTACAAGCAATTACTCAACTCGCTTTTATTTCTTTTTGTCCAAAGGGCAGTAAATTAACCATATCTAATAATTTACTTTTTATACAGGAGCCAAATTGGTTTCAAGGATTGTTGCGGTCTTATAATAACGATGTAAAAGAAGATTTATTTTTCCTGTTTAATGCGATTATTCGGTTTAATAAATTTTATATTTTTATGAAAAATGAAACAAATGAAACAAATGAATTTTGTGATTTATTTGACCTATTAATACAACTAAGTAAACGCGGAGTTGATAAATTGATGCAAACCTATTCTACGACCGACCAGCCATCCTTACTACATACATTACAATTATATCGTGTATTACTGGATAACCCTAATATTTTGTCCCAAAATGAAGAACACGTCCTTAATAAACGTCATTGCGATAGTAATGTTAGCGGCATTGGCGTTAGTAATAATAATGTTGATGATATTTTTATTAATATACGTACAATTTATTCAACGCATGAATTTATTATTCTGTATCAAACATTAATTCTATTAGAAAAAAATCCTCAACACTATGATATTTATTTACAGGGAATCAATACAATGTTTTCTATAAATTATAATAAAATTCAAAAATGGGTAAGCGATAATATTGTTTTTTAGGTTTATTCATATCAACTCTCTCGCTTGTATAAATATAATACATTATTTACTCCAATCGAAAATAATTGATGTTTTCTACAAACTTACAAAAAATTGAAAATAAAAAATACTTTTATACAATACGATAACAACCAACCATTTACAATCATCATGAGTTCATCTATGATTAGCACGTCCAACTCTATTCACATCGCAAATGAGATGTATGAACGAGAAAACAATTTCCGAGAAAAAAAACAAGTTATAATTCCTCCTATGCGATACGATTTGGCACAAGGAAACAGCGACTCAGTTATTCAACATTTAAATAGTTTAAGCATTTCACTTACATGCCCCTCGGCTAAAAAAGTTGAGATTTTCAAGCAAGTCCTCCTTAATCGAGGAAAAAAACACCTCACCACCATTGGATACATTCCAGCTCCACCAAATTCAAATATCACCCGTCAAGTCATCGGCAAGGATGGATATTTCTTTAAGATGACTACCGCACTATGTAACGTGGACTTCATATGGCATGACGTTCCGAATAAAGTGTTTCTCTTCTGGGGATCTTCTACCTTCAATGTCGTCAAGGCACTCAACTCAATTCGATGGCGCATCCACAAAAATTACTTGCACGAACACGAGTTAATCTCGAAAGGTATCCATTATGATGTAGAATATATTTCTGACGATGATCTCAACGAAGAAGATGAAGACGACCGCGCGGATGCCTAGTTACACATATGCTTTAATAAATTATAAAAAAAACCAAAGATGAAAATCTTTTTTATTTTTATTTTTTATTTTTTATTCTAATATACAAATACTATAATCGGTCGTCGATTGTAACGGACAATGATTTTTTGAACCATTTTTTCTATTAAAAACAACCTTTTGTGGTTTATATTTATTAACATAAGAAGGACTTGGCTCAGTTTGATAACGTCCGTTATTAATATTTACCGCGCCTGAAGCAGAATTGTATGCTGCACCATTATTGTTTAATGTATTATATTTTAGACGAGAAATACGCGAACCAGACGATACACCGCCGTCTTGGGCATATTGTATATTGCTCGGTTTATAAATTGTTTTATTACATTTATTTTGGTATTGATTCATAGCGCAATTTTTTGCTTCATATACTTGCGCTCCTATAGGAGAATCAGTAGGATTTATAGGAATTCCTGTATTTGAAAAATATTTTATTGAACTTATTCTTTTAGTGCTTACATTTTGTGGATAAGTATAACAACGAGATTGTAAGTAAGCCGCCGATGTATCTTTATATTCACCCTCAGATACATTTGTTTTACATTTTCGGCAGAGTGAGATATCATTTATAACATTCGTATTTATTGACGCCGCGCCATCACATGTATTACACTGAATCGCCGTCGAAACAACCTTACTACTACTACCCGGTCGATCCATCGGCATTCCAATCGCCGTATTTCTATTTTTACCTAAAGTTGATTGATATTGCTTACGCCATTGTGCTAATGGACGTGCCATAAACCTTGTTCCACTCATTGATGACGGAAATGTATATACTGGTAAAATTTCTTGATAATTATTCATTTATATAATATATATTATTTCAGTATATATTATATATTAACAAGTCCCATTATATTTATAGTTTTTGATATTCTTTATTATAAAGAAAACACTGATTTATACCAATTTCCGTTTAGATTTTGAATTACATTTTTATTATTTTCCCTATAAAACATTATCCATATGTCGCAATTACCGCTACCGCAAATTATATATTTACATTTTGACATTATAATTGTTATAGCTAAGTATTTTTTTGAAAATTCATAATTTTGAGAGCTCATTACTTTATCAACTGTATCATTACATTTTTTCATATGTCTTATTTCATCATTAAAATAAAAAGAGTTATTTGGAAACTTATTTGTAATTAATTCTATAAATTCGGTTTCATCACTTTGAACTAAAAAAACTATTTTTGGATTTTTTTCTAGTATTTGATAAGCATACATTAAATACTCATCATAACTACATTTTTGTGTTTCAGTCATTTTATCATTTCCTCTATAAAATAATACACAAATATTTTCATAGATTAAATTATATTTTTCTTCTATAGTGTTAATAATTTCATTAATTTTCACTGATGGAGAAAAATATTTTTTAATTAAAGGAGTTATACATCTATAATCTAAACCAGAATAATCAGCATGTTGGTAACTCCAATGATAATTTATAGGATGTATTATATTAATATCTGTTACATTATTATAATTTTCAAAATAATCAAATGTAATATCTTTATTTCGATTTTCATCATTTTTATACCAACTAAATTGTTCAGAACTATCTATAAGAGGAAATTTTCTTTCCGAATTAATAAAATCTACAATATCACTTAGTTTTACAGAACAACAAGAGAAAAACCCAGAATTATGTGTCAATTTAATCATATTATACTATTAATAATATCTTTTAAATTATAAATTGTATTAACTTATAAATTGTATTAACTTATAAATTGTATTAACTTATAAATTGTATTAACTTATAAATTTATTAACTTATAAATTTATTAACTTATAAATTTTATTATTTTCAGATATTCTTATTGAAATACATACTGATACTTTGATTTTAAAAAATACGGCGTAGACGATGCACCCATATATTTAGAAGCAGTTGTCCCGAATATTTCTTTA
>Ga0105051_10003578_pt1 | contig 18802 bp, 17 predicted proteins | sample FRY02_FD_78383 | JGI IMG/M metagenome (GOLD analysis project Ga0105051, IMG submission 78383) | Freshwater microbial communities from Lake Fryxell liftoff mats and glacier meltwater in Antarctica - FRY-02 (megahit assembly) | ecosystem: Environmental > Aquatic > Freshwater > Ice > Glacier... | reverse complement strand
GTTTCATTTGTTGTATTAGAAGTGGGAAGTTGGTCATTAGATGCAGGTCACTCTCGTTTAGGTTTCACAGTCAAGCACATGGGTGTCTCAGAAACAGTTGGTCAATTCGATAAATTTGATGTGAAAATCACAACACCAAATGCAGATTTCACTGGCGCAACTTTAGAATTAACGGCGGAAGCAAAAACAATCAACACTTATCTTTCAATGCGTGACGATCATTTACGTTCTGCTGATTTCTTTGAAGTTGATAAATACCCAACAATTACTTTCAAAAGTACTTCAGTGAAAAAATTAAAGGGTAACAAATATGCAATCACAGGAGATTTTACAATGCACGGTGTTACAAAAACAGTTGTTTTAGCTGCTGTTCATGCTGGAACTACAAAAAACAGAGCTGGTGCAGACTTAGCTGGCTTGAAAGTTACAGGAGTTATCAAAAGATCAGAGTATAATGTTGGAGCAACTTTACCAAATACAGTTGTAGCTGACGAAATTTACTTGAACGCGGATTTAGAAGTAGTTAAAAACTAATCACGAAAAACCAAGAAAAATGAAAGCGTTTAAACTAATTGTTTTGTTTGTGTTACTTTTTCAAGTAAGCAACTTAACTGCTCAAAATTGGATTATTTCTGAAAATTATAACATTGCTTTTTCAAGTAAAGACGTAAGTGGTGTCTTTAAAGAAATGTCTGGTACTATTGTTTTTGATGTTACCAAACTTTCGAGTTCAAAATTTGACTTAAAAATTAAAGTTGAGTCAATAAGTACAGGCAACGGAATCCAAAACAAACACGCAAGGGGAGACGAATGGTTTGATGCAGATAAATACCCTAACATTGAATTCGTTTCTTCTAAAATGGAAAAAACAGATGCTGGGTATAAAGCAATAGGGAAATTAGAAATTCACGGCGTGAAAAAAGATTTTTCTATTCCATTAACTTTTGTCAAGAAAGGAAATAAAGGTACATTTGTTGCTAAATTCAGCATTGACCGTACAGACTTTGGAGTCGGGAAAAAAGGGAATGACGTTTCAGAAACTTTAAAAGTGGTTGCTACAATTCCTGCGATTATAAAATAAAGATTATGGTAGTTAAATACAGTTTACTAGGACTCTCAGCAGGCGGTTTGTCTGGACTTGGAGCTTATCTCTACGGTTCAGTTTATCAAGATTTAACCGTTGTCGATTATAGTGGATTTATTCCAACAAGTGCCATTTTTATTTCTTGTTTCGTAGGATGTATTTTAGCCTCAGTAGGTCATGGTTTATTTGTGAAATTATTGCCTAAATCTGGTGATATAATTTTCGGGTTTCTTTTTGCAATGATTAGTTTCGCAAGTATTGTTGCTGTTTTTAAAGCAATTCTTCCCGATAGCGACGACGAAAGTTATTATTACCTGGTTTATGGTTTTGCTATCCCAATGCATTTCTTTCCAATAGTTGTCTGGAACACCTTGAAACCACTATTCATAAAAAAATAAATTACTCTTTTAACAAATTAAGGCTGTCTAGCAAGGGCAGCCTTAATTATATTCATAAAAAAAGCTTAATTTTAGTAAAAATCACAACGTTTTTTGATTTTTTCCGTTTAGTTAAAAGGAATCGTGAAGAAAAATTTTCTTAAAATAATTTGTTTGTTAGGTTTGGCATTTGCCTTTCCTGTCTTCTCACAGCTCACAACTAACACTGGACAGAGTCCGCAAACCTTGGTTGAAAATGTGCTGATTGGTCCAGGTGTTTTAGTTTCAAACATTATGTATAATGGAAGCCCTTCTGCGATAGGCTCATTTTCAGCAACAAATACTAACCTAGGAATTGGTCAAGGAATTGTACTCACAACAGGTACAGTTATAAATAACGGCAATGGCCCGCAAGGTCCAAACAATCAGGCAGGGTGTGGTATGGATAATAATACTGGCGGCTCAAGCATTCTTTCTAATTTAATTGGAGGAAATCCACCCCCGTTAACCTATAACGCAGCAATTCTTGAATTTGACTTTATACCATTTTCGGATACCGTAAGTTTCAATTACGTTTTCGGTTCAGACGAGTATCCAGAATTTGCACCACCAAATAATTCGGGTTACAACGATGTATTTGGATTTTTTATTACTGGACCAGGGATTTCTGGAATGCAAAACATTGCAAGACTCCCAAATAACAGCATTGTTTCAATAAACAATGTAAATGCAATAACAAACTCACAATTTTTCAACTTTAATGGCGACGGAAATGGAGCACCTTACAATAATAATCCATTCTACATACAATATGACGGTTTTACAGATGTTTTAAAAGCAACTTCACGCGTTCAATGTGGAGAAACCTATCACTTAATAATAGCTGTTGCAGACGTGGGCGATGGAGCTTGGGATTCTGGAATTTTTCTAGAGGCAAATAGCCTAAGTTCTGAAACACCTATCGATATAAGCTATGTTTTAAGTGACACCTATTACAATAACCCAGCTTGGATTGCAGAGAGTTGTGTTACGGCAACAGTAACTTTAACTAGAGCAAACAATTTAAATACGTCTTTAACGATTCCAATTATCGTCTCAGGTACAGCTACAAATGGTGTTGATTACACTCAAATCCCTGCAACAATAACATTTAATCCAGGAGAAGCTTCTGTAAGTTTTCCTGTAAATGCGGTCTTCGATAATGTTGTTGAAGGGTTGGAAAGTATTAATATTTTATTTCAACTTTCAGATCCCTGTGGAAATATTACACCAATTGGAATAAATTTATATATTCAAGACATTGAAGGTTTAACTGTAACTATTCCAGCGCCTTCAGTGGCTTGTCCAGGTGAAAATATCCAATTGATAGCAACTGCCTCTGGTGGAATTAATCCCTACAATTATTTATGGAACACGGGTGAAACAACCTCAACGATAACAATTGCACCCAATGCTTCTGGAAATTACTCTGTGATTGTGACTGACGCATGTATAGGTGTTGCTGTATATGACACAGTGTTTGTTCAAGTCCCTGTTTACACACCAATTGTTTTAGCTACAATTGCTGACATAGAAGAAATCTGTCCATTTATTCCGTATGTGCTAATAGCAAATGTGAGTGGTGGTTCTGGAATTTATACCTATAGTTGGACAAATGTAGCCAATTCCGTACTGAGTGTAAACAATTCGCTTCCAGTCAACCCAGCAGTTTCAACAACTTACTTTTTGACAATAAATGATAATTGTGGCTCATCGATTTCCGATACAATTATGTACATAATTACTGCCCTACCTTTGATTGTAACGGTCAATCCTCCAATCGAAATTTGTCCAGGGGATAGTGCTTTTGTTTATGCAACAGCTTCTGGAGGAATTGGAAATTACACTTATCTGTGGACACATAATGGTGCAACAACAAATGGAACGTGGGTAAAACCAAATCAGTCAGGTTTCTATGAAGTTAAGGTTGCTGATGATTGCAATACCTTTACAATTTCTGGGTTTGCTCCAGTTGTGGTGGTGCGACCAATTGCAGACTTCAATATTTTAAGTGGGAATTTAATGGAAGATTTACCAATATCTTTCCAAAACACTTCGCAAAATGCGGTTGATTATCAATGGTTATTCAGCGACGGTGGCTCCTCGGCTCAAATGCATCCCAGTTATGTTTTCGATACAGCAGGAATTTATTACGTCACTTTGATAGCAAAAGATGCAAAAGGTTGTAGAGATACAATTACCAAACAAATCGTGATCAAAGAAGAACTTTACATTTATATTCCAAACTCTTTTATTCCAGATGATGACCGATTTAATAATTTCTTCTTTGGAAGTTTTGTTGGAGTTGCTTGGATAAAAATGGAGGTGTTTAATAGATGGGGACAATCCGTTTATTACACGGAAGATCTTACTTTCAGATGGGACGGAAAATACAGAGGAAAGAAAGTGCAAGACGGAACTTATATCTGGAAATTAATTTATAAACCTAATCGACAAATTGAACAATTGATGACTGGACATGTAAATGTGTTGCGCTAGTTTTTCAAGCTTTCCAGATAAGCGGGATTTACGTCCATTCCTAATTCTTTCGCTTTTAAAGCATACTCCTTTGCTTTTGGACGATTATTTAAAGCTTTGTAAGCAACAGAAGCGTTAAACCAACTAAACATGTAGTTTGGATTTAATAGGATGGATTGATTTAAGTCCAACAGAGCTTTCACGTGATTTCCTAAATTGACATTTGTAGTTCCACGGTAAAAGTAACCATCGTAACTTGTTGGAAATAATTTAATTAACTTGGTTGAGGAATTAATTGCTGATTCAAATTCTTTGTTATTTACTAACTCCGAACACAAATTGGAAAGTGCAATTTGACTTTTTGGTTGAATTTTTAAAGCTTTTTTAAAATCATTGATTGCATCCTTATGATTGCCCATTTTTATAAAGGTAATTCCACGATTTACGTAAACGTCAAATGTAGTTGAATCTCGCTCCAAAGCCATTTTATACATATTGATAGATTCTTGAAACTTGCCTTCCAAGGCATACATATTCGCCATGTTGCTATAAACTAGGGGGTCTTTGACACGCGCTCGAACCAACAATTCATAATCTTTAAACGCTAAATCCATTCTTCCATGCTCACGCAAATAATTCCCTCGGTTTTTATGAGCTACTTCTACACCGTTTTCTATCACTGTTACTTTACTGCCTTCTTGAATAATTTCGTATGGATATTTTTCTATCACATTTGACCAAAGCGTTTCGGAATTTGTCCAAACTTTAACTTGATTGTAATTTTGAATTAACAAAAACAGGGAATAAATCCCAAGGAGCGCTGGAATAAATAGTTTGTTCTTACTTGCTTTCTGAAAATGAAAGACCAAAGTCAAGACTAAAAAACTTCCACCAATGTAAGGAACATAGGAGTATCTTTCAGCCATGATTGCCGAACCAACGGATATAAATTGAAGAACGAGTGCAATTGTTAGTACAAAAAATCCCATTCCAAAAACGTAAACTGGAAGACTTTCTTTCCTTTTAAGATAGAGATAAATCAGTGGAAAAAAAACTAAAACAAATACGATAAATGGAGCTAAATAAAAGATTATTGGCAACTCTTGATTTTCACCAAAAGTCGGGTAGGGGTAGAAAGCGGATAAGTTAATGGGCAAGAAAAATTTTAGCCAATACATTAGAAAACCGTATGAAGCAAACATTAATCGTTCAAACATCGTGAATAGTTCAAACTCAGCAATTGCCCCAGTTGCTTGAATTTTTACAGCATTCATACCAATCCAAATGGAAAGAAGCAGAAACGGTATTTTCTCCAAAATCGCATGTAGTGAAAACCTGCGTTTGTAAAGAAAATCTAGTAGGAAAAACACCAAAGGAAGTGGAACCGCCATCGCTTTACTTAAACAAGAAGCAACAAATAAAACAAAAGCAAGAAGTAACCAAAGAATTTTTTGCTTCTCAATGTAACGTACGTAACTAAGCAAGGACAACAAAAAGAAAAAAGTATACAACACGTCTTTTCGTTCTGAAATCCAAGCCACACTTTCGACGTGCATCGGATGAATACCAAAAAATAAAGCACCGAAGCCAGCAATGTAAAGTGAGTTTTTACTCCATTTAAAGAGAAGGAAAAAAACCAAAATGGTATTCAGTAAATGAAGAAAAAGATTCGTTTTAAAGTAGGGTTGAATATCCAACTCGGCGTTGGAATAGTTGTAAGCCAAAGTCAGCATCGTTAAAGGATGATAATTTAACATCACTTGTGTTGAGGGCTCAAAAAGTAATTTTAAACTATCTAAATTTGTTGTTTTTACCAACGGCTGATTGACAACATATCCTAAATCGTCCCAATTAGTGAACTCTTTTTCTGGTGAAAATCCGGGTAAATAAGCACTAAAAGTCAAGGCAATAATTCCAAGTATAATAAACCATTTAGTGCGGAAAGATGGTGAATCAGCCGAACTTGTTTTTAATACTTTTTCCGCTATTTTCTCCGAACGTTTTTCTTTAACTTTAGTCGACTTGCTGGTCATTTTTAATCATTAGAAATAATTTCAAACAATTCATTTAAATTAGGTGAAATGATTACTTCAATTCGTCGATTTTTTGCTTTATCTGTTGCGCTAACAGGGAAAAACTCGCCACGTCCAGCGGCCATAATTTGACTAGCGTTCATTTTAGAATTTGCCAATAAAATTTCAACAACAGAAGTTGAACGTAAAACGGAAAGTTCCCAATTGTTTTTAGGAGAAGCTTGGCTATTTAATTTATCTGTATCCGTGTGACCTTCCACAACGATTTCTAAATCTTTTTCTGTTTCTAAGGCTTTGCCTAACTCGATTAAGGCAACTTTACCTTCTGGTTCAACGAAAGTACTGCCAGATTTGAACAACAATTTCGCCTCTAAACTCACATAGATTTTTCCGTTTTTCTGAACAACCGTCAACCCTTTGTTCTCAAAACCAACTAAAGCATTCGCTATTTTTGCTTTTAGTAATTGAACAGTTGCATCTTTTTTACGAATTGCTTCTTCCAATTCATTTACTCGTTTTTCACGTTCTTTCAACAAAACTTCTTTTGCTTTCAACTCTTGATCTAATTTCAAAAGTGTATTCTCTTTCGATTGTAGTTCTTTGTTTTTCGCTTCTAGTTCTGATTGTAAAGTAGCCGTTTCTTTGGCGCTTAAATTTTTCAATTTGTCAAATGACTTTTCAAGGGATTCGTGTTGCTCCAATAATTGGGTATAGTCGCGTTTCAAAAAGCGAATTGAATTTCCTAAAGTCGTTGTATCAAGTTTTAGTTTAGAAACATCTTTACTTGCAATATCGTATTTTGAGCCTAAATCTTTTGAAGCAGCTTCAAATTCATCGCTACTTTTTCTATATTTTTCAAGTTCTTCTGCACATGTTTTTTCACGAGCCACTAATTCCTTGTATTTTTTTGAAGGAACACATCCACTCACTATTGCTATTAAAACAAGCGCTTGAATGGTTACGTTTAAAATTTTCATAATTTATGTATTTAGCACAAATTTGAAAAACATTAAGCGATTTTTAGCCAAGCCTTATTTTACTTTTAAACATTGAAAATTTCATAAAAAGAACAAAAATTCTTTTTAATTACTAAGAGATAGAGAATCTGTAAATTAGAATTTTAATTTAGACTCAATTTTGAAAACCTAAATTAAAGTATTAAGGAAAACAGCGGTAACCACAGAAATTAATACAATTGCATTTTTAAGGAAGTTCTGTAATCTTTGATTTCTTCGCGGTTAATTTTATGTTCTGCATTTTTAAGAAGATTCAATAAGTACAACAAATTTTCTTTGTCGTCAATTTCAATAGGATATTCATTTCCTTCTTCGTCTTCTTCAAATTGAGCTTCCACACTAAACGCTTTGTTTTCTTCCAAAAACTCATACGTCAAACGCAATACTTTCACCACTAAAGGATCTTGCTCTAACGAGGCAGATTCACGTAAATCTTTTAAATCTCGAATTAAAGTTGGTGCTTCTACACCGTTTTGTTCAACTTTAGAAATAATAGCATTCAATTTTTGATTTGCAAGACCAGTTCTCATAAAAATAGTTATTTATGGGAGCAAAGTTAATGAGATTACTTGAATTATTCACAATTGAATGGGGAACAATCGATAATTTGTTTGGTAATTCACTTTATATAAAATGTAATTTTGTAATATGCAGTTCTTTTTACAAGCTTTCGGTATTGGATTTTTGCTCAGTGTCATGATTGGACCTGTGTTTTTTGTGTTATTAGAGACAAGTATTACGAAAGGTGTTAAGTCTGCATTGGCTCTGGATTTTGGTGTTTTGCTAAGCGATGTAATGTATGTTGTGTTTGCAGCGATTTTTGTCGATCAACTAAAAACATTAGATTCTGGAGATAACAAAATTATTTTCGGTTTTGTCGGTGGAACTATTTTTATCGGTTATGGTCTTTACAATTTATTCAAAAAACAAAACGGTGTAAAAAGCCTAGAAAATCCAGAGGTCTTAGAACTTACCGCCTCGATAGCTGCAACTCCTTCTCAGACAAAAGATTATTTCTTACTAGGACTTAAAGGATTCTTATTGAATTTGGCAAATCCATTGGTGATTTTTTATTGGATGAGTGTAATGTCTTTAGCAACTCAATTTTCTCCAATATATTCTAGTTTTCCTTGGGAATTTCTATTCGTAAGTATTGTTTTTATTTCCTTTTTCGGTATTGATGTTTTAAAAATAGTAGCGGCAAAAAAATTGCAACCCTTGGTTACTACCAATCTTTTGAATGCACTTAATCGCTTGATAGGAATCATTTTTAGTCTTTTTGGAATTTTCTTAATTCTTCAAAATTTTATTAAATACTTGTAACACATTAACAAATTTCTAGTTAGTAAAAGTCTTATTTCACTTATGAATTTTAAATACCACATTTTATTTCTATTTCTTTTTATAACGCTAAATTTTTCTTTTGGGCAACGTGAAAAAGTCTTGAAAGAAAACCTTTCTCCAAAATCAAGAATTTACTGGGACAATCAAAAGAAACATTTACAGGCTATTGGTTCGTTTTATATTAATGAAGATAAAGTTGTTTTGAATAAAACTGAAAAACATGGTCTTTGGCAATTTTATTCTTACGATGGAATTTTGGAAGAAGATCGTATGTATTACCGCAATCGTATTCATGGAAAACAAATCGTCTACTTTCCCTCAAAAAAGATTAAGACTCAAACTTTTTTTACCTTCAACGTTCCAGACTCTACTTTTAAAGAATTCAACGAAGTAGGGAAATTAATCGTTTCTGGAAATTATATTTTGGGAAGTCCTGATGGAAAATGGGATTATTTCTACAACGAAGGGCGCACTTGGAAAACCGAGGAAGTAATTGACGATGTGATTTATTTGCGCGCTTTTTGGGAAGAAGATTCCTTACATACACAAACAGTAAAAGAGGGAAATGGATTCATTAAATCGTTTTACACAAATGGTGTAGCTAAAGAATTATACACGTTTAAAGATGGCTTAAAAACAGGAATTTTTGAAGAACGAACGGCAAATGGTGTGCTTTCAGTAGCCGGAGAATTCATTAAAGGAAAGAAAAATGGACCTTGGGAATACTACTTTTTTGATGGAACATTGGAAAAGAAAGAGTCTTTTGTAAACGATTCTTTGGATGGCGCTTATGCTGTTTATTATGCTGATAGCAAAGTGGACACGGAAGGAGCTTATGAATTAGGAAAAAAATCGGGTAAATGGACTTGGAACACCGAAAATGGAAATCTGGAAATGACAGGTTCTTTTTCTGCTGACAAACAAGATGGAAAATGGGAATATTTTTATCCCGACGGTGGACTTTCGTACACCGCATTTTTTGATAAAGGAAAGAAAACGGCAACCTGGCGCTATTTATATGAAAATGGAAAAGAATTCAAAAAAGGAGATTTTGTAAATGACCAAAAAGAAGGATTGTGGCAAACATTTTATGAAACAGGAACCTTGTTAATGGCTGGAAGTTACCACCAAGGAAAAGAAACTGGAGAATGGAAAAACTTCTGGGATAATGGTAAATTGAAAAATAAATCTAGCTTCAAAAAAGGAATGTTGCAAGGTAAATGGTTTTCTTTTACACCTGACGGAACATTGGTTTTAGAAGGCCACTATAAAAAGAATTTGCAAGTCAAAGAGTGGCGCAATTATTACAACAACGGTCGTTTGAAAGAAGTGAATCATTATAAAATAGTTAAGCGTAAAAATTATGCGAATGGTGTTGCCGTAATGGGAATGCGTGAAACTGTAAGCGAACCAAATGGTAAATATGAAGCTTACTCGCAAATAGATTTTCAAATCAAAGCAAAAGGGAAATATAAAAAAGGGATGAAGAATGGCACTTGGTACGATTATTATCCAGGTGGCGTTGTTCCAACTATTATTTCAGAATATAAAAATGGCAAGCTCCACGGAACGTTTAAGCAATTAGGTCGACGTGGCGAGGTGATGCATGAAATCCAATATAAAAATGGGTTGAAGGATGGACTTTTTACTATTTACACACCTAATGGTCAAATTGCAGTTCAGAAAATGTTTCGTCAAGGACATGAAATGAAAAAAATTGAAGGCGGAAATAGGATGAATCCATGACGTTGCATAATTCCAGTTTTTTATCGATAATGATGTTCTTCCCCGCTACTTCTATTTAAGGATTTCCGAAATTTAACTGCAAAACGAGTTGAGTATAAATCTGAGAATAAGTGTTTGACATGAGTGAATCATTAATTGATTACAATTTTCATTAAGTTCTCTCAGTCAAAATTTTCATTTGATTTTCATTGCAATTTAACAAAGCATTAAAAATACAGCTATTTATAGGAACCTAAGAACAACAAATTATAAAAATCTATTCTTCAATATTCTCTTGCTCGGGAAGGAAAGAAGCCACGATATTCGTTAGTTCCACAAAATCATCAACCGATAATTGTTCTGGACGTTCAGTTGCAAATTTTACAGGTAATTTATTGGAAAATAATAATTGTTTAATTGAATTTGTAAGTGTTTTTCTTCGTTGATTGAAAGCCATCTTTACTACTCGGAAAAACAATTTTTCATCACAATCCAACTTTTGTCTTTCATTCCTTGTACAGCGAATCACACCTGATTTTACTTTTGGCGGCGGAATAAAAACGTGTTCATCTACTGTGAAACAATATTTTATATCGTAGAAAGCTTGGAGGAAAACACTCAATATACCATATTCTTTTGTTCCTGGTTTTTCTGCCAATCGAACAGCAACTTCCTTTTGGAACATTCCCATAATTTCAGGAATTTGATTGCGGTATTCTAAGCATTTAAATAGAATCTGAGAAGAAATGTTGTAAGGGAAATTTCCCACAACACAAAAAGGCTCGGTTCCCATAATAGGTTCAATCTTGATGCGTAAGAAATCGCCATAAAAAATAGCATCTGCTTGCTCTGGATATTTAACTTTCAAATAATCAATGGATTCTTGATCAACATCCAAAAATTTTAAATTCAATCCTTCTTTAGCAATCAAAAATTCAGAAAGTGCGCCCATTCCAGGTCCAACTTCTAATACATTCATACACCCTTGATGGTTAGTGAGTTGATCTGCGATTTTCTGACAAGTCGGTTTATCTTTTAAGAAATGTTGACCAAGGTGTTTTTTAGGGCGAACAAAGTCGCTTTTGGGTTTATTTGAATTCTTCAATGACATTCAATAAGGTTCTGAAAGCTGCGAATCGACCTTCGTATCGCTGAGCATGATCTTTTTGTAAACGTGGTGCGTGTTTTTTGTTGTATTCATCCATTAATTCTTGGCTTGGGCAAGCATATATTACAGAATAAGCAATGCCGTTTTCGTCATCTACCAAAATTTTAGAAATACGACTTTCTGTAAAACATTTGGTGGCCATTACTTCTGGAATATGTACCGAACGCATCCAAATTAGCCAATCCTCAGCAACTGTTGGTTCGATACTAACCGTAACACTATATAAAATCATGGTGTAAAGTTAGGTTTTTTTCGTTTGTCGTGTTTTGAAATGGCGTGCTTAGTTTTGTTCAAAAGCACCATTTGCATCCACCACTTCAATTACTTCTCCTTTACTTCCGAAAATCAACACTTTGTTTTTTGTGGAAAGTGGCGATTTTAATACCAAAAACTGTTGCAATGCCGACTCAAAATTGAAATCAATTGTTCCAAAGTGATAATTTTGAATCTTAAAATTTACGCTTTGTTTTGGAGGAATTTTTCCAAAATCAAAACCTGGCAAGATGAAAAAGTGATCTTCCTTAAATGCTTTAAAAGTTACTGTTGTCTTTGGAGATTGAACCAATGAATAACATTTTCCACTTGGTCTATCTTCCCAACATAAAATAAGCAACGTATATTCTGATCCATTTTTCAATTCAATTGTATTCGCTGCTTTTCGATTTGTTAGTATAGAAGTATTTCGTAAAGTGGATTTTTTTTGTTCCGTTAAATCTAAACTTAATGAAGTGTCGTAAACAGCCGCATAATGTAAATCTCTATCTGTTTCTAAATCACTATACAACTTTTCAGCAATACTATTTTCAAATGCTTGCCGAACGTAAACCGATAAACCTGAACCGTAGTAACTTGGATCTGATTCTAACTTCGGAATTGAATCCATGGAACGAATCACGGAATCGATTTCTTTGCGTTCCTTCACTGAAAAATACTTCAAAGCCGAACCTTCATGAATAAATTCTGGTTTCATAGAAAAATCATAATTGAAGACAAAAAACAAAAACGCTATTAGAGAAATCGCAAGGAATCCAAAAACAAGAGTACTTTTTGTTACGCTCTTTTCTTGAACTTGAACTGATTCTTTAAACGCGTATTCTCCTGTTTTAATACTCGATTTAATCCCAGCTAAACTCTCCAATTGCTGTTGATTCAGTTTCATTTTTTGTAATTGTAAAAGCACCCAATTTGCTAGTTTCGCAGTACAAAAAGGATGTTTGAACAAAACAAAAACTCGTTCAATAAACTCAATTTTTAACGTATTCGAGTTAGGAGATAAAAAAGAATGAATTTCCAAAACTGAATCACAAAGTAATGCGTTGAATTTGCTTTCAAACAATCTCCCATCTAATTGATTTTTAATTGAATTAAATTCAATATCTAGCTTATCTTTAACTTGATCATAACATTTTTGTTCAATGTAAAAGCATTGGTCTTTTGTCATTAACTCAAAAAATGAAAAAACATTCGACCAGTTTTCAAAGGTGAATTCTGTTTTATTCTGCGTTAATTTTAGGTCAAAAAAATGGGAAACATACTTTTGAAAGTTTGTAAATAATTGATGTTGTTTCCATTTAAGTTTATCCTTAAATGGTTTAGAAACTTTACCTGAAATCAATAATTCTTCAAGTTCCTCGTGTTGCTCAATCCAAGAATTAAAAATGCTTGTTTGTTGTGTTTGAAGATTTACGAAATCAACCAGTTCTTTTTCGCTCCATTGGCTAAGCTTATGCTCCATCACTTTTCGAATGAACATCTCTTTTTCTTCAAAAGGATGAACTTCAACACTGTTTACTAATTGATTGATAGAGATGTATTGCACTTTACAATTGACTTTAAGAATGTTAAAAAACGAAATTGATTCTCAAAATTACTCTAATTCTAATTTTTTGCTACATTTGTTAAAATTATTTAAACTCATTTTATGAAAAAAATATTACTTTCTTTAACAGTTGCACTAGTTGCAGCTTTTAGTTCACAAGCTCAATCTTGTGTTCCAAACCCACAGTATGCTGATTCTACTTTAGGAGCATGGCCAGATACCATTCAAAATTTCCCTAATGCAACGCAAAATCAGTTTTATTCTACAGACCTTAACTTTAAAGTACCAGCAGCGGTAACAGCATCATTAGATCCAAGTGGAAACTTTGTTGGTTCGCCAATTGTAGGATTCGTTGTAACTGATGTTGTTGGATTACCAGCAGGTTATAATTACGTGTGTAACCAATCAAATTGCCAATATCCTGGTGGTGCTAACGGTTGTGCAAATGTATTTGGTACAACAGGAGTAACTGGAACTTATGATGTGGTAATTAAAATTACTGCAACGGTGGCTGTAACTTTAGTTCCTGGTTTCCCTCCAACAAACGTTAATCAAGACACAGAATTTGTGGGTTACAAAATAGTAGTTGGTTCAGCTGGAACAATCGAACAAATTATTGCTCCAATTATTGTTTCTCCAAATCCAGCAAATGATGTGATTAAAATTGAAGGTATTTCTGCTTCTATGAAAGCATCAAAAGTTGAAATTACTAACATCGAAGGTAAAATAGTTGCTTCTAAAGAAGTTGCTAACTCTTCAAACTTTAGCTTCGATTTAGCTGGAATGAAAGCTGGAATTTACTTTGTAAACGTTACGCATGCAAGCGGAGTTGAAACGGTAAAATTCATCAAAAACTAAGAATAAACTTCTTAAAATACGAAAGGGTGTGAAATCAATCACACCCTTTTTTTATATAAAAACAATTTGCTAATAAGTTCCTATCGAATCTTCACTTTTAATTGTTGAGAAAATTGAATCATTTGTAAAAATTCATTTCGTCGACATACGTTCGAACAGGTTCAGTCAGCAAATATCGCACATCTTTTCCTTCCTTGATGGATTGGCGAATAAAACTAGAAGAAACTTTCATTACTGGTGCGTCTTCACAAAACTCAACGTTAACGTGCGATTTATAGTCATTTATCAAATCTGCGCTCATCGCTACAACCTCTAATTCTTCTTGCATCGTTAAGACACGTGGATAAACGTAAATCTTATGTTTTTCCAAAATCACTTCATGGTTGAACCATTTGTGGAAAGTGCGTAAATTATCTTCCCCCATGATTAAAGCAAAAGAATCGCTCGGGTATTTTTCTTTCAAATAGCTTAAAGTAGTAGTTGTATAACTTGGTTTTGGTAAATTAAATTCAATATCTGATGCACGCAATTTGGTATTGTCATCAATGGCAACTTTCACCAATGCCAAGCGATGAAAATCAGGTAATAAAGTCGATTTATCTTTCAAGGGATTTTGCGGTGTCACAACCATCCAAACTTGGTCTAAGTCGGTAAATTCCGCCATGAAATTGGCAATTACCAAATGCCCAACATGAATGGGATTGAAGGTTCCAAAGTACAATCCTATTTTCATAACTTGATAAAATCTGTTAGTATTATTCTAGTTTTCTCTATCGTTTCTTCCAACACACTATTTTCAATAATGACATCAAAATATTTTGCACTTGCTAATTCTTGAATAGACTTCCCCAAACGTATTTGAATTTTTTCCTCACTGTCCGTTTTTCTATTACGTAAACGTTGTTCCAAAATAGCCAAACTTGGTGGTTGAATAAAAACAGCCAAAGCTTGGTCTTTAAAAATCTTTTTAAGATTCAAACCTCCTATAACATCTACGTCAAACACAACGGTTTTTCCAGCAGTCCAAAGGCGTTCAACTTCAGTTCTTAAAGTTCCATAAAACATATCGCTGTAAACTTCCTGCCACTCAATAAAGTCATTTTGCTGAATTCTATTTTTAAAATCAGAAACAGATAAAAAGTGGTAATCTATTCCATTTACTTCCTTTCCTCTTAAAGGACGACTACAAGCAGAAACAGAAAACGCTAAACTTTCCATTGTATTTAACAAAGCATGAACGATGGTTGTCTTTCCTGCTCCTGATGGCGCTGAAAAAATAATACATTTACCCATTTTAAACTCACTCATGTTACAACGTATTCAGCACCTGCTCTTTGATTTTTTCGAGCTTGTCTTTCATTTCTACTACCAGCTTTTGCATTTCTGCATGATTGCTTTTACTTCCCAACGTATTTATTTCTCTACCAATTTCTTGCGAAATGAAACCTAATTTTTTTCCCGACAAGGGTGTTACCATAGTTTCTAAAAAATAATCCAAATGATTTGCTAAACGCATTTTTTCTTCAGAAACATCTAATTTCTCAATGTAGAAAATCATTTCTTGCTCTAATCGATTGTCGTCAATTGATTTCGTTTCTAGTTCCTTTAGTGCTTTTGTCAATCTTTCTTTAACAGCTACAATTCGGTCTTGTTCGTAATCTTCAACAGAGTTGAGTAGACTTCTAATTTCTTCAATACGGTTAGTGAATTCTTGTTGCAACGCTTGACCTTCCGTTTGTCTGAAATCGTACAATTTTTCACACGCATTTTTTAGTAAATCCAGCAAGAAAAGTTTCTCTTCGTCTGAAAGATCAGCCATTTGTTGATTCAAAACTTCAGGCATTTTCAGCACCAAGGACAAATAATCAACAGGTTGTTCTCCCCAATTTTCGTTGATTGTTTTCAGCTCATGATAATATTTTGTTGCTAATTCGTAGTTTATCAAATCGTTAGAAGCATTTGTTGCGCTTTCAATGTAAATTCCTAAATCTACTTTTCCACGGTCTAAATTTTCGACTACAATTTTACGAATATCTGTTTCTAGTTCGCGATAGGTGGAAGGAATTCGCACGTTCAAATCCAATCCTTTACTATTAAGCGAACGAATTTCGATGGAAACTTTTTTTGATTCGAAAACTCCGTTGCTTTTCCCGAAGCCTGTCATTGATAAGAGCATAATCTTTTAGATTGAATGTGAAATAAGAAGTTAGAAGGTACTATTTTAAATTACTTTGGAATTTTAGTCTAGTAATAGATCGGCGTCGATTCCTTCGTTTTGATCCCTGATAAAAAGAGCGATTTCGCTTATGATTTGGTGTTTTCTGTCTTCTCTACCATCCAAATTTTCGGCGTAATCTTTTAAATACAATTGCGCTTCCAATAATTGATGTTCTTCAAAAGGTCCGCTTAGGTTTTCTATTATTGTCAGACATTCTAGCGCTTGTAAGAAATCTTCCTCCGTTGCCAATGAGACAAACTCTGCAAGAAATTCACTGAAGTCGAGTTTGCTATTCCAAATAGTGGTCAGTAATTTTTGACGAATCTCGGGATTTTTCTCAGTGCGAATTGCTTCTACTAAATCTTCCGTCATTTCTTGATCTTGCACACTTGAAAGTAATTCTAAAATCGCTTTTGTTAAGGAATTATCACTTTTTCTAAGCGCTTCAATCAAACTTGGCAAAACACTTTTATCGCCAATAGTTTCCAATACTTTCAATGCTCCGAGAGCTTTTGCTTGAGAACCGCTATTTAAGTCTGCGATTGTTTCAGCTATTTTTAATTTTAATTGCGCTTTTGTCATAAATCGAATAAGCGACAAAGGTAGTGTTTATATTGAAAAGGTATGATTGGGGTTTTTATGTGAACACTTTTAAAATTCGTTTTAAAGATAACTTGAGAAAATTTATGATTGTATTTTAAATTCGATTTTAAATTTAACGAAGACGCATGGTTAATGTATTTAATTACGCTTCTTATTTTTCTTTACTTTTTCAGGAAAGCGATAGCCTCCGACGATTTTAATGCTGTAGAAATATTGACGGTAAATTAAATCTGAGAAACGGATGGATTTATTGTCGAAATCAGTTAGTAGAAAAATGAAATATTCGGGTTTAGAATAACCGCCCATTAAACGAATGTCATAACGTGGAGCCAAGCCTAAAAAGCCACGTGGAGATTCGGAAATGGTATAAAATTTAGATTGGATTACACCTCCAAGACCTATCCAGCCCGAAAACTGCCAATTTTTTATGCGGTCGACATAGGCATATCCAGGGATTATTCCAAAATCAAAAGAAGACAATGTGGAAGCTAAGGTTTTTGAATTTGCTGGATTTTGTAGCGCCTCAGGAATTATGGGAACACCATTGTTATCTGCACCAAAAATATTTATTGTTCCTTTCACATACCACGTCCGAACACGTTGAATGTAATGTGCTCGTTTTCCAATCAATGCATTCATTTTAAAATTCTTGTCACCAAAATACCACGCATTCAACGAAAAATTTAAAGTACCAGTTGAAGATTGATTTAGATTTGGTTTTTCTTGCGTCAATGTGGAATCCCAGCGGTAAGCATCTTGAATGGAATAACCCAAAACAGACTTGAATTCAAAATCGTAGTAGATTTTCTTAAATGAGAAATCTAGCCCAAGATTAAACTGTTTTGTTTTACCATATTTATCTTCAGAGCGAAATGAACTCAAAATTGGAAATCCAATGCGCATTGAGAACCATTTATAAGCAAAACCAAGCCCCAAAAATAGACGAAAGTTGTTTTTATATGCCAATTTCCCTATTTCTGACGAATATGGATAGCGCACAAAAAAAGGAGCCGTTGTGTATCCTAAATCTGCAAAAACAACTTTTCTTTCTCTAAAATTTGCGATTACCAAACTATCTTCTTGCGCAAATGAAGTTTGAAAATTGAATAAAAGAGCAAGCGAAAAAAGATGTAAAAAACCAAATTTGAAAAAAGAGAATTTCTTTTTTTCTAGTAATACAGCCGACTTTTTTGATTTGTTCACTCTTATTAAGTGCTAAATTAAAGTTACAACTGCAACTTATCGTTAGACATTCATTTTTCCATTGCAAATATAGCTTTTTCACACCCATTCTACTTTCAAGGTTTTTTATAAAATTTTTGGAGGAAATAATAAAAGACACAAACATTAAAGCTCGTTTTTTTTAGAACTAATTTTTTTAGAATTTGACTTTCTAAAAAAAATTGGCTGTTAAATCCAAATTCTGCTTTCTCCATTCAAAGTCACATCTTTCTCCTATTAAAACCATGTAGGAATTGCTTGTTCAAAATTTCGGCTTTTCTTCACTCACTGATTTTTCAATTAAATCGGGACGTTTCGCTTTTTTTAAACGTGAAATGAACAATTATTGAAATTTTCTCCAAAAAATTGTTAATAAAAACATGAGTATTAATTCTTGTTTTTCATTTTTTTTTTCAATTTTATAAATGCAAAGTTGCAACCGCGTAAAAAGAAGAAAAATTTGACCTGAACACTCCTTTAAAAGAAGTAGGGCGTTTTTAAAAATTACAATATGAAAAAGTTAGTTTATGGAGGATTATTTTGCTTAATAACTTTACATTCCTATTCACAAGGTCAATTCAAAGTGCGAAATGACGCGTTTATTCAAATTGGTTATACAGGTTACAAAACATTAACTTTTGGTCAAGGCACTGGCATCCCAAACAACGGTAATTTTGCATTTGAACACTGTACTGGTTGTACTCCAGTAGGTCTAAATCTTTGGAAACCGTGGCCAACTGCAAACTGGTCTAATTATTTACTGTTTATCCGAGACGATGGAAACATTGGTGTAGGCAACGTTGGCGATATTTCAAATAG
>Ga0105051_10003577_pt1 | contig 18805 bp, 14 predicted proteins | sample FRY02_FD_78383 | JGI IMG/M metagenome (GOLD analysis project Ga0105051, IMG submission 78383) | Freshwater microbial communities from Lake Fryxell liftoff mats and glacier meltwater in Antarctica - FRY-02 (megahit assembly) | ecosystem: Environmental > Aquatic > Freshwater > Ice > Glacier... | reverse complement strand
TGCGGCCACCCTGCCCGTCATCCACGCTGGCTCGGGCATCGTCCACGCCCACGCCCAGGAAGAGCTCGCGCGCGTCGCGACCCTCTTGCAGGCACCGATTACGACCAGCTGGGCCGCCCGCTGCGTCGTCGACGAGCGCCTGCCCGAGGCCGTCCCGATGCTCTTCGTCGAGGCCGTCAATACCGCCCGGCGCGAGGCCGATGTGGCCTTGGTGCTAGGTTCACGCCTCGGAGAGACCGACTGGTGGGGCAAGGCACCCTACTGGGGTCTGCCCCAAGACCAGCGCCTCATCCAGGTCGACATCGACCCAGAGATGCTCGGGGTCAACCGCCCGACGGATCTCGCCGTCCAGGCCGACGTGAAGGCCTTCTTGCGAGCCCTCGCCATTGAACTCGAGGGGACCCCGCTGCCGCCCAAGCAGGCCGCGAGCCGGCGGGCGCAGCTCGACAAGCTCAACGCGATGAAGGTCGCGCGGCGGGCAGAGCTCGACAAAAAGCTCGAGGATCGCGCCACCCCGATGCACCCGGCCCACATCCCGACGATCTGCGACCGCGTCTTCAACGACGACGCGGTGCTGGTGGTTGACGGTGGCAACACCGCGATCTGGACAAACTTCTATCATCAGGTGCGCAAGGCCCACACGGTCCTTGGAACTGCAAAGATGGGCATGCTCGGCGCAGGCGTCTCCCAGACCCTCGGCGCCAAGGTCGCGTGCCCGGATCAGCAGGTCTACTGCCTCATCGGCGACGGCGCGATGGGCTTTCATCTGCAAGAGATCGAGACGGCCGTTCGCAATGACCTGCAAGTGATCTGGATCGTCTTCTGCGATCGCCAGTGGGGCATGGTGAAGATCAACCAGAGCTTCATGCTAAAACCCATTAAAACGCTCGTCTTCAAGAAGCTGGACCCCAGCGAGACGGTCAATACGGATCTTCACGAGACCCGCTTTGACGACATCGCCCGCGCCATGGGCGCCCACGGCGAGCGCGTGGCGGACGTGGCCAACCTTGAGGGCGCGATTCGCCGCGCCCTCGCGTCCGGAAAGCCCGCCGTGATCCACGTCGACGTCGATCCGACGAAGCACATGTGGGCCCCCGATCTCAAGACCTTCAAAGACATGCACCAAGAGCCGGCAGGTAAGTGATGGCAAAAGACACAGCGACCACGCCCGCCGTCTTCATCACGGGGGCCTCTGGCTATCTCGGCGCCCTCGTCGTGCGACAGCTCGCGAAGGAGACGACGAGGCCAATCATCGCGGCCGATGTCGTGGACGTCCCTGCCGCGGCGCGTATCGCGGGGGTGCAATACCAGACCCTTGATGTACGCGACGGCGCCGCGGTGGACTGCGCGATCGGCGCCCAACCCGTACACGTCGTCGTTCACCTCGCGGCGATCCTCTCGCCACCCCGCGATGGCGGACGCGATCTCGCCTGGGACGTTGACATCCGCGGCACCCGGCACGTCCTCGACAGCTGCGTCGCGCACGGCGTCGCCAAGATCATCGTGACCAGCAGCGGCGCGGCCTGTGGCTATCACGCAGACAACCCCAAAACCCTTGACGAGGACGCGCCCCTTCGCGGCAATGAGGTCTTCCCCTATAGCCACCACAAGCGCCTCGTCGAGCAGATGCTGGCGACCTTCCGCATCGAGCAGCCACAGCTGGCGCAGCTCGTCCTGCGGCCGGGGACAATCCTTGGGGCGGGCACCAAGAACAACATCACGGCGCTCTTTGAAAAGCCCGTCGTGATGGGGCTCTGGCACAACCGCTCGCCCTTCGTGTTCGTGTGGGACGAGGACGTCGCGCGCTGCGTGACCGAGGGCATAATTCGGGATGATTTCTCGGGTATTTACAACCTCGCCGGCGAGGGCACCCTCGGTCTGCGCGAGATCGCGGGGCTCTTGGGTAAGCGCTATGTCGCGGTGCCGGCAGGGCTCTTGAGGCGCGGGCTCTCATTGTGGTCGCGCTTTGGGCGCGCTCCGTATGGGCCCGAGCAGGTGCTCTTTTTGCAACACCGGCCAGTGCTCGATAGCCGGCGTCTCCGCGAGCGCGTCGGTTTTGCCCTAAAGACGAGCCGGCAGGTCTTTGATATCTATCGGGAAGGGTCGTCCGCCCGTGGGTAAGACATTCACCCATCAGGTGGTCGTCATCACCGGCGCCGGGGGCGGGATCGGCCGGGCCCTAGCCCTCGCCCTGTCCGGCCGTGGGGCGCGCTTGGCGCTCCTAGACCGAGATCTCGACGGCCTCGCCGGGACCATCGACGCCCTGCCCGCCGCCGCGCGCGAAGACGCCGGGACCTGGGCCTGCGATGTGACCGTCGCACAACAATGTGACGACGTCATCGCCGGGGTCATCGCCCGCTTTGGCGGAATTGACATATTAATAAACAATGCCGGCATCAGCCAGCACAGCCTCACAAGCGATACGAGCCTCGACGTCCTACGTCGCGTGATGAACGTAAACTTTTACGGCTCGGTCCATTGTACGTTGGCGGCGCTCCCAAGCATCAGGGCGCGCCGCGGGATGATCGCCGTCATGTCGAGCGTGGCCGGCTTCGCGCCCCTCGTCGGGCGCAGCGCCTACGCGGCCAGCAAACACGCGCTCCATGGCTGGTTTGATACCCTCCGCAGCGAGCTCCGCGGCACCGGCACGGGCGTCATGTTGGTCTGTCCGAGCTTTGTCCGGACGGACATCGACCGCCACGCCCTCTCCGGTGATGGAGGCCAAGCCCTCAAAGATAAACCCCTTGTGGGAGATCTCGCGGCGCCCGAGGCCATCGCCGAGGCTATCTGTGACGGGCTGGCGCGACGCGAGAGGCAGCTAGTGCCCACCAAGATGGCTTGGAGCGCCCTGTGGCTGAACCGCATCGCTCCTAGCCTCTACGAGCGAGTCATGTTGAAGAAACAGGGCGCGGCCTATATTAAGAAGAGCGGCTAAGGGGCCGGGCTCGACGAGAGAGGCGCAGGGGACTCGCCGGGCCCGTCGACGCCGCCGATTCTACGGCCATTTGCGTGGACGACCAGGACCATCAACTCAGCGCAAACTCATTCGACCTGAAGGCAGCTTGGCTCATTGTCTGCTTCGAGGGACGCGACAACCCCACCCTGCGAGTTTTCACGGGAGAGCGGGCTACTCGGCCAGTGTGGCGGGTATCATCGGCTTCCTCGCCACCAACATGACCCCGCACAGCGCGGACTCATAGCGCTGAAAGACCCGCCGCATCCCGAGGATACGCCTACGCGCGATCGGGTTACGCGCGATATTGAGGAGGATCCGAAGCGTTCCACCGACACCCTCATCGCGGACCATTTGGCGTGGTTCCAGCAGGTGCATGGGGCTTACCTCCTGCGTGACGACTTCGAAGCCCTCGGCCTCAAGCACCGCACGCCACTCTGAGATCGTGAGCGGCCGGGCGCCCACCCGGATAGCCTCGGACAGGTCCTTCATGATGGTGTCTTTTGTGCCTTCCGGCATGTCGTCGGGCCTCAGGCCCATCTCGTGGATGCCGTAGCGGCCGCCGGGGGCGAGCACACGAAAGGCCTCCTGGACGATACGGCGTTTGGCGTTGGCGGGCTGCATCGTCAGCATCGCTTCGCCATAGACGACGCTCGCGTGACCATCCGCGAGGCCGGTGTTTGCGGCGTCACCCTTTTTTCCTTCAACGACCGTCGCTGTCTCGGCGGCGAGGCGCCGGACGAGAGCCACCGCGTCCCCGTCGCGGTCGACGCCGACGTAACTTGCCGGCCGGCGTGCCAAGGCGAGACGCGCCGTCGCGCCTAGGCCCGGAGCGAGCTCCACGAGGCGATCCCTGGGGCCGATAGCGAGCCCATCAAGCATCCGGCGGGTGAGCGTGAGACCGCCGGGCCGCAGGACCTTTTTTCCCATACGCGCGAGCAACCAATGTCCCGGCATCTTCGCGGCGTCGAGCTTGGATCCCGGTAAAACTGAATCATTCTCAAGGGCTTGCATGGTGAACCTCCTGTGGCCGTGGCCTAGCTCTGATACGATATTGATAATCATCATCAACAAAAGAATGCGCCCGGGCCCAAGGGTTGTCAAGACGGGAGCGCATGAATTGACGCGCGTGTCCTTGAGTGAGCCGCCCGCTTCGGGATTCAATCCCGTGTGCGCTACCGGGCCGACGTCAAGGACGCGAAATGCGACGAATGGAGCCTCTTCCACGGCTGTCGCGATCGCATGGCGGACCTCGGCTTAGGGTGTGGCGAGGGTCGCGGCCATCCGGTCTCTCACGGATTGCGGTGCGGCGGCGACCACGCGCTGGAGACGGCCAGCGGACGCGACCTTCAAGCGCACGAGCTGTGGCGCGTGGTCCGTCAACCAGTCTGACTCGTGTTGCCCCAACCACACGACGAACCCCGTCGTCCCTCGGCCAGCAAGCATCTCAGGTTCGCGCAACGGCGGACGGCGTTCACGGCGTAATGTCGTTCACATAGGCCCGATCGGCGTCGTCTGCCACTCGACGTACTCGTGGATGCCCTCGGCGCCGCCCTCGCGGCCGATGCCGGACATGCGCATGCCACCAAAGGGTGCCTCGGGGGTCGGGCCCGTCGCGGTGTTGAGGCCGACGTGCCCGAAGTGGAGCTTCTCGGCCACGCGCTCGAGACGCTCGGCGTCACCCGAGAAGACATAGGCGGCGAGCCCATAGTGGGTGTCGTCGGCGCGCGCGATGGCCTCAGCCTCGCCGTCGAATGTGCCAATCGCGATGACGGGCCCGAAGGTCTCCTCTGACGACGCGACGGCCATCGGCGTGACGCCGAAGAGGACCGTGGGGGCGAAGAAGGCGCCGGCGCCGAGATCCGGACGCAACGTGAGGCCCCCGGCCAGCACTCGGGCGCCGCGATTGACGGCGTCTTGCACATGGCGCCACACTTTGTCATATCCCGCGCGATCAATGAGGGGGCCTACGTCAACGCCGGGAATCGCGCCATCGCCCAGCGTCAGCTTGGCGACCCGCTCGGCCACGCGCGCAGCGAAGGACTCGGCGACGCTGGACTCGACCAGCACTCGGTTCGTAGACACGCAGGTCTGGCCAGCGCAACGGAATTTGTTGGACATCAACTGATCGGCGGCGTGCTCGAGGTCCGCGTCGGCGAAGACGACGAAGGGGGCGTTGCCGCCGAGCTCAAGCGAGAGTTTTTTCATGTGGGGCGCGCATGCCGCCGCCAACCACTGTCCGACGGCCGTCGAGCCCGTGAAGCTGACGACGCGGACCGCGGGATGTTTGCAGACGACGCCGCCGATGGCTGGCGCGTCGCCAAAGACGAGGTTCAGGGTGCCGGGCCGGACCTCGAGCTTATGAAGCAGGCCAAAGAGCGCGATGGCCGAGAGCGGTGTCTTCTCAGCTGGTTTCACGACCACGGGGCAGCCCGCGGCGATGGCCGCCGAGAGTTTTTTGGCCAGCATCGCGAGGGGAAAGTTAAAAGGCGTGATGAGCGCCGCGACTCCAGCCGGCCGTGCGTAAATACGCCAGTCGCAGCCGCGCAGCCTCTCGCTCAGCGTGCGTGGGGCTAGGGCGTCCACGTGGCGCGCCGCGTCGCGGTAAAATCCCACGGCATAGCGCACCTCACCCGCGGACTCGGCCAGCGGCTTGCCGTTTTCGACGGTGATAATGCGCGCCAGCTCGGCGACGTTCGCCTCGTGGGCGTCCGCGATCGCGTGCAGGAGCGCCTTCCGCGACTCAAGGTCTGGGGCACCCGCGGCGAGGGCCCGCGCGGCCGATCGCACGGCCAGCGTCGCGTGGTGCGCGCCTAGTTTGGGTAGGGTCGCGACAGGCTCTGTCGTGGCGGGGTTGTGCACCACAAAGCTGTCTGCGGTCGTCGTCTGAAATGCGCCGTCCCAATAGCCACCAAGGACTGATAGCAGAGGAGATTCAAATCGTTTCATGGTGGCCTCCTAAAGGCAAAAGCTGCTGTACAAAGCACGAGCATGGGGCTGGGCGTGAAGCCGCCCATCTGTACGATATGAAAAGATCAAAAGGTCGACGGGGTCGAGGCACTCACGAGCTCGCAGGGCTCTTCACCGATATTGCGAAAACGATGCGGGGTGGTGCTGTCGAAATAGAAGGCGTCTCCAGCGCGCAGCACGCGCGCCTTCTCACCGACGGTCACCTCGACCTCACCGCTGATGACGAACCCACACTCCTCGCCGCCGTGCTGCAACATGCTTGGCCCTGAATCCGCGCCTGGCGCGTAGTGCTCATGTAACATCTGTATGGCCCGCTTCGGCACCGCCGCACCCACGAGCCGCAGGGATACTCCGCCGGAGCCTATCTCAAGTAGCTCGGACGCAGCCTGAAAGGGGCTGGGCTGCGGGGCATTTGCAGCAGAAAAGAACGCCGCGAGGGACAACCCAAGCGCGCTGGCTAGTTTGTGGAGCGATGCCACCGACGGGCTCACGCGGTCTTGCTCGATCTGGGACACGCTCGCGTTCGTCACGCCAGCACGCCGCGCGAGCTCGCGCTGGCTGATGCCGCGGCGCTCGCGCAAGAGGCGAAGGCGTGGCCCAACACGCTCGTCTGCGGTGACCGGTGAGGCCTCGATGGGACCGTCCTGCTCAATATTCCGAACACTCATGAACGTGCCTTAGCAGGGGACCCCGCCAAGATCAAGGCATCTTATCACCTTGCCACCATGCAAACCGCCTGCTAGTGTCCTTTTAACTTAACACCCCCTCTAAAGGTTCCCATGGCTACAATCGCCGCCGACTCCGACTCTACTCGTACCGTTCCATCTGCCGCACCGAACGCCGCCGAGGAGCTCCTCGCCCGTCGGGCTGCGGTCGTAGCTCGTGGGGTCCCGCTTGGGTCTAGTATCGTCGTCAGGTCGGCCCATGGCGCCGTCCTCGTCGACTATGAAGGCAACGAAATTATCGATATGGCCGGTGGTATCGGCGTGATGAGCGCGGGACACTGCCACCCTGACGTCGTCGCGGCCGTCCGGGAACAGGTTGGAATTCTTCAGCACACCTGCATTCACATCGCGACCTATGAGCCCTACGTAGCGCTCTGCGAGCGGCTGGCTCAGCTGCTGCCGCACGGCGATTATACGAAGGTGATGTTGGTCAACTCCGGGGCCGAGGCTGTAGAAAATGCGATTAAGATCGCCAGACAAGCCACCGGGCGCCAAGGAATCCTGGGCTTCACAGGCGCTTTTCACGGCCGGACCCTCCTCGGGATGAGCCTCACCTCGAAAGTAGCCTACAAGACGGGCAGCGGCCCCTTCGCGCCGGAGATCTACCGCCTCCCCTACCCCGACCGCTTCCACGACGGGGATGGCCTCAGCGAAAAGACATTTGTAAATCGCGAGTTAACACGACTGCGCGAGTCCTTTGCGAACCTCATCTCCCCGACGACCCTCGCCGCCATCCTCATCGAGCCAGTCCTCGGCGAGGGCGGCTTCGTGCCGGCGCCGAAGGCCTATCTCGAGGGACTCCGTAGCCTGTGCGATGAGCACGGGATCATGTTGATCTTCGACGAAGTGCAGACTGGATTTTGCCGCACTGGGGCCTGGGGTGCCTACCAACGCCTTGGCGTGACCCCCGACATTTCGGCCTGGGCCAAGGCCATGGGCGGCGGCATGCCCATCGCCAGCGTCGTCGGCAAGGCGGCGGTCATGGACGGGGCCGTCCCCGGCACCATCGGCGGCACTTATGGCGGCAACCCGGTGGCCTGCGCTTCGGCTTTGGCGACCCTGCGTGTCATGGAGGACCTTGATCTCTGCACCCGCGCCGACACCATTGGCGCATACGTCAGAAAACGTTTTAAAACCCTTGGCGCTCACTCGTCCCTCGTCGCCGATATTCGTGGCCTCGGGGCGATGGTCGCCGTCGAGCTCTGCCACGAGGGCGACCCAACGCGCCCCGCCGCGAGCCAGACGAAAAGAGTTATCGAGGCCTGCCAAGGGCGGGGCGTCCTCGTCATTGGGTGCGGAATCCACGGCAACGTGATCCGCGTGCTCTGCCCCCTTATTATTACGGACGACCAGCTCGCTCGCGCGCTCGACGTCATTACAGAAGAAATTGAAAGGATTAACTCATGAGTCGCTTCGCAATCGCAGCAATGCAGATCCAGGTCAACGGCGCCGGCAAGAACTACAAGACCATGATCGCGAGCATCGACAACGTGATGCTCGTCTTCCCTTGGGTCCAGATGATCGTCTTCAGCGAGCTGGCCGTCGCAGGACCCGCGGCCGCCTTCGCCGAGCCCCTCCCCGGCCCGACCGAGCGCGCATTCCAAGCGATCGCCAAACGCTACGGGATTTGGCTCATTCCCGGCACCGCCCATGAGAAGGCCATTGACGGGCTCTTCAATACCGCATCAGTCATAAACCCTCAGGGTGAGGTCGTCCTGCGATATCGGAAGATGTTTCCCTTCTTGCCCTACGGCGTCGCGCAGCCCGGCACAAACTTTGCCATCTTCGACGTGCCAAATGTCGGGCGCTTCGGCCTCTCCATCTGCTATGATATCTGGTTCCCAGAGACGTCGCGCACCTTGGCCTGCATGGGCGCAGAGGTCCTCATCCACCCGACGATGACGGCCACCATGGACCGCGACGTCGAGACGGCGATTGTGCGCGCGACCGCGGCGACGAACCAGATGTACGTCATCGACGTCAACGGTATCGGCGCCGGCGGCGTCGGCCGTTCGATGATCGTCGGCCCAGAGGGCGACGTCATTCATGAGGCGGGCAGCGGAACCGAGTTTATGCCCATCGAGATCGACCTAGACCTCGTCCGCCGGACCCGCGAGCGCGGCCTACGCAACCTCGGACAACCGCTCAAGAGCTTCCGCGACGCGCCGGTCCAGTTTCATGTCTACAACCCCGCGTCACCACTGCGTAGCGGTCTCGCAGCCCTCGGCCCGGTCATTAAGGCTGGACGCCCAGGAAACATATGAACGGCATCATCGACCTCGCAGCTGACGTGGAGTCCGGTGGCCAATCAGCCGCCGCGAGCCTCGCTGGCGCGCCCCGCCTGCGGGCGGACCTCTGGAACGGGCTCCGGGACGCGGTGCGCCGGACGCATCGCAACACAACCCCCGAGCGAAGAGACCAGCTGATCGCGATCTGCCAGTCATTGTGCGAACGCCTCTCCTTCATTGAGCCCTACTACGCATTCCCTGGGCCGGACGTCGTGCCGTGGGTAAAGGCGATGCTGGCATCGGACGAGGCGGCCGCGGCTGACACGCTCGAGCGAATCTGTCGCATCCTAGTCACGGGTTCCTATCGAAAGGTCGATCTTGGCTCGGCGCGAGTGGCTGATTTCTTAGACCTTCTCCGCAACGATCATCAGGCCTTCCAGCTCGCGCGTGCCGAGACGCGGGCCCGCCCGTACTTTGAAGTGCTCGTGGTCGAAGATGCCCCGAAGGGCGAGTTCGACGTCCTTCGTCGGCGCCTGCGCGGCCTTCGCGCTCCGGATGACCCCTTTGTCTACGAAGCGATCCACGTCACGTCGGTGAACGACGCGCTCCTCGCGGTCCTCGTCAATCCGGACATCACCACGGTCGTCACCCGCTTCGGCCTCCCGGTGACGTCATCACTCGCCGTCAGCCCGTGGCTCGACTCGATCTACAAGATGCTCAACATCGACAGGGCTGCGCTCCTCGCGTTGCGGCCCGGACAGCGAATCAACGAGCTCGGACGGTTGCTGCTGCGCCTGCGGCCGGAGCTGGACCTCTACCGCGTCACTGACGCCCCGATTGAGGGCGTCGTAGGCGAGGGTAGTCGCTCGTTTCGGCGCGTCTTCTACCAGGTCGAGGATTACCAAGACCTCCACGTCTCGATCTTGCACGGCGTCGCTGAGCGCTACGCGACGCCCTTCTTCGATGCGCTCCGAAGCTACGCCGAGAGGCCCACCGGGATGTTTCACGCCCTGCCAATTTCGCGGGGCCGGACGATCGCCAAGTCAAACTGGATCAAGGACTTTGGTGATTTCTATGGGAACCGCCTCTTCCTCGCCGAGACCTCGGCGACGACGGGCGGTCTAGATTCGCTGCTTCAGCCGACGGGCTCTTTAAGAGATGCCCAAGACGCAGCCGCCCGAGCATTTGGTGCTGAAAGAACTTTCTTCGTCACGAATGGCACATCGACGGCGAACAAGATCGTCGTGCAAGCCCTCATGCGACCGGGAGATCTGGTCCTACTAGGCCATGACTGCCACAAGTCGCACCCCTACGCGACGATTCTGGCCGGCGCCTTTCCCGTGGTGTTGGACGGCTACCCTCTTAACGAATTCTCGATGTACGGTGGCGTCCCCCTGCGACGCATCATCGAGCGCCTCCTGCTCCTTCGCGAGCGCGGGCAACTCGACCGCGTCAGGGTGCTGCTGCTGACGAACCTCACGTTCGATGGAATCACCTACGATCCGTATCGCGTCATGCGCGCGGTGCTGACCATCCACCCAGGGATCACCTTCCTTTGGGACGAGGCGTGGTTTGCCTACGGTGGCAGCTCGCCCCTTCTGCGCCAGCGCAGCGCGATGGAGGCGGCCAAACGACTCGACGCGGACCTCCGTGCGCGCAGCTATGCAGCCCAAGCCGAAGCGTGGCGAGAGACCCATCAGGATCCTGATGTCGAGGTCATGCTGTCACGCGAGGTCTTCCCCGACCCCCGCAAGGCGCAAGTTCGGGTCTACGCCACGCACTCGACGCACAAGACCCTCACGGCCTTGCGCCAAGGATCGATGATCCACGTGTTCGACCGAGACTTCGAGCGGCGCGTTGAGGATCCTTTCCACGAAGCGTACATGACGCACACGTCGACGTCGCCCAACTACCAGATCCTCGCGTCCCTCGATGTGGGCCGCCGCCAGGTCGAGCTTGAGGGCTACCGCCTCGTCAGCGAGAGCGTCGACTTATCTCTCCTGCTTCGCGAGCGAATCCGTCGCGATGCATTGCTCTCAAAATACTTTGGAGTGCTCGGGCCCGAGGATATGGTCCCGCCTAAATACCGCGAGAGTGGCATTCGCCGCTATGTGAATGCCGACGGCACGATCGGCCCCATCGAAGACGCGTGGAACCAGGACGAGTTCGTCTTGGACCCGACGCGCATCACCCTGCACGTCGGTCGCACTGGCCATGACGGAGACAGCTTCAAGCGGCTCCTGATGGACAACTACTCCATCCACATCAACAAGACCTCGCGCAACAGCGTGCTCTTCCTCATCCATATCGGCGCCGCCCGTGGCACTCTCGCCCACCTCGTGAAGGTCCTGACCGACATCGCCGAGAAACGCGAGCGTTGGATTGACCACGCCAGCCCGGCGGAGGCCGCGCGGTTCCGAGCGCGCGTGCGGTGCCTGAACGAGGACCTGCCTCCCCTGCCCGACTTCAGCGCCTTCCACGACAGCTTCGTGCCAGAGGAGCTACGCGGGACCGGCGCCGGCGACATCCGTAGCGCGTATTTTCTCGCTTACGAGCCCGAAGCCACGACCCACGTCGAGATCACCAAAGAGCTGGCCGAGACGGTCAGCAAGGGACGCGTCCTCGTCGCGGCATCCTTTGTGACGCCCTACCCGCCGGGATTCCCAGTCCTTGTGCCGGGGCAGATCGTCTCACGTGGCATCCTTGATTACCTCTTGGCCCTCGATACGAAAGAGGTCCACGGCCTGCATCACGAGCTCGGGATGCGCGTCTTCGAGGACTCTGCCTTGACCTCAACCACCGGGCCTGAGCCAAGCGCCATGCGCCGGCTGCGCCGCGAACCGGAGACCGCGAACGTCGCGGTTGAGGCCCTACCAAAACCAACCACTGCCCCGCCTGCGCCCAAAGCGTCCGCCAAAACCCAGGAAAAAGTATGACTACTGTCCTTAAGAACCTCTCCGATGTCCGCCGCCACTTCTATCGGAATGACCGCCCCGTGCTGTTCTTCAGCGCGACATGCTTTAACCTCATCGGGATGGACGAGTGGGTCCGTGGCTTCAGATTCGTCAACTATATCGATTGCTTTGATGGACACCACCCGAACATCATCGCCCCCCCAGAGACGGCCCACCGCCCCTTCACCAGCATCGAAGACATCAACAACTACTTGCTAGAGCACAAAGATGTCGTCGACTACGTTCGCTCGGTCAGTGGCCGTAAGCCTCTCGGCGTCTTCCTCATGTTCGACGAGCGGACCGAGGCCCTCTGCGAAGAGCTGGGCATCGAGCTCTGCTTCCCGTCCGCCGCGTTAAGGCGCGAAATTGATGACAAGATCTCCGCGACCCGTATTGCCGAGGCCGCCGGAATCAAGTCCGTTCCGCACATCCTCGCGAAGATTGATTCGTATGAGCAACTACGGTCTATCACGAAACATCTCGGCGAAGAGCTCGTGATCCAGACGGCTTTCGGCGACAGCGGCCACACGACCTTCTTCATCAAGGACGAGGCCGATTTTGCGAAATGCAAAGACGACGTGATCGAGGCCCCTGAGGTCAAGGTCATGCGCCGCATCAACTGCCGCGGTTCGGCCCAAGAGGCCTGCGTCACCCGCCACGGCACCATCGTGGGCCCGCTCATGACAGAGCTCGTCGGCTTCAAAGAGCTGACCCCCTACCGCGGTGGTTGGTGTGGCAATGAGGTCGTCGTCGACTCTTTTGATGCGGACACCCGCCAGCGGGCCCGCGCGATGACCGCGCGCTTCGGCGAGGAGCTGAAGAAGATCGGCTTCCGTGGCTACTTCGAGCTCGACTTCCTGCGCGACCTCGACACCAACGAGCTCTACCTCGGCGAGGTAAACCCGCGCATCACCGGCGCAAGCGCCATGACGAACTTGGCGGCCTTCGCGCACGCCGACGCGCCCCTTTTCCTCTTTCATCTCCTTGAGTTCTCCGGAGTCGAGTACGAGCTCGACGTGGAAGCCATCAATGACCGCTGGTCCGACCCTGCGAACATCGACGGCTGGAGCCAGATGGTCATCAAACACACGACCGACAGCGTCGAGATGGTCACAGCCGCGCCCAAATCGGGGATCTGGCAGCTGGACGAAAACGGCACCGCGCACTTCGTCCGAGAGCAGACCCACCGCCGGACCGTCGAGTACGCGGACCGGGCATTCTTCCTGCGGATCACGCGACCAGGCGACTGGTTCTACGAAGGCGCCGACCTTGGTATCCTGACCCTTCAGGGGCGGCTGATGGACGACGAATTCGCCTTGGAGGAGCGCGCAAAGCGCTGGATTAACGCCATGCGAGCCCACTTCCATACGCGCGCAGCCGGGGGACTCGGTCCAATCGTGTCGGCGCGTGTGGCCGAGGTCGCCAACTTCAAGATGCTATAACGTGCGGCTGATTCTCCGTTCGGTCGCGGAAGAGAGGCCCGGGCGCGCCTGGGCCAAACATTTCGTGGCCTTGTGGCCAGCGTACCGCAAGTGGTACCTGTGCGAGGGCGAGGCTGCTCGTCCCACGTACTTAGCGTGCGAACGGGCGCTGCTCGACCACATGCCCGAGATCGTGCCCCTGTGGCGCGATCTCGTGCAGCTATCCGGCGGCACCGACCTCGCGGCTCGGTGTCTGTCGGGCTATTGCCCGCCTCCGTATATGTCCGGCTGTTCGCAGGCGGTCTGGCTGCGTGACGAGCCAATGCTTGTGCGCAACTACGACTACCTACCCGAGCTATGGGAGGGGCTGCTGCTCCGCACACGTTGGCGCGGGCAGACCGTGCTCGGCATGAGCGACTGCCTCTGGGGCATCCTTGACGGGATGAACGAGTCCGGCCTCAGCGTCTCCCTCGCCTTTGGCGGGCGGCGGGACGTCGGCGTGGGGTTCGGCATCCCGATTGTCCTGCGCTATGTCCTCGAGGTCTGTAAGACGGTCCCCGAGGCCGTCGCTGTGCTTAAACGCGTGCCCTGCCACATGGCCTACACGGTCACGCTGGTCGACCCGTCTGGTGCGCACGCGACAGTCTTTCTCGCCCCTGGCAAGGCGCCGGTCCTCTCTGCCCGGCGCGTGGCCACGAACCATCAGGGGCAGGTCCACTGGCCTCAGCACGCAGTGGCGACGGGGAGTGTCGACCGGCTCACGGTCCTCACGAGTCATCTCCATCGCGACACTGAGACGGCCGAGCGCTTCGCCTCGCGCTTCCTCGAGCCACCGACGTGGAGCAACGCGCGAGTCCATGGTTGGGGCACCCTCTATACGGCGCTCTACTGGCCGCGACGACGCGCGATGGAGCTGCGCTGGCACAGTCATGTTTTGTTACAATCACTCGACGCGTTCGTGCCCGGTGCCCTGACGGTCATCCACTAGCCAGCATCTCTCCCAGACCTTCGAGCCGAAATCATGCGGGCGAGGCACGCCGCGTTTCGCTTCCGCAAAGCCCCTCTTTGTGCGAACTTGCGCGAAATGTCGACGAGCCCCAACCAGCCGAACGAGCGAAACGAAGACGCAGACCTGCCGACAGACGGCAGATCTGCGCGCGCCTTAAAACAACGCGCCGTCACGCGCCAACGGATCCTCGACGCCACCGCCGCGATCTTTGCCCGCGATGGCTTCGTGTCCGCGTCCGTCGCCGATATCCTGGCCGACGCCGGCGTCTCACGCGGGACCTTCTATAGCCACTTTGAGTCGAAAGAGGCCGCCCTTGGCGCCGTCCTTGAGAGCTTTGTCGCCTCGCTGGCGGCCGTGCTCCACCCGGTGACGACCCGCTCGCCTGAGGCGGCTCGCGACGAGCTCATCGCCAATATCACCCGCGCCATCGCGCTCCTCGACGATTCGCCGGCGTTGTCGAACATTATCTTCAGTTATGCCGCGGCCTTACCGCCCGAACTTGGTAGGCACCTCGATCGTTTTTTTGACGGGGTGGTCGCACTCATTGTCCGGGCGCTGACCGCCGGCGCGGGCCTCGGACTCGTGAAGCGTGGGGACCAACGAATTCGGGCTCGGCTCATCCTCGGCGCCTTCGTGGAGGCCGCCCGGCCGCCCGCGGCGCCGTCAAATTCACGCCCCCCGCGCGATGACGCCTCCCGTGCGGCGCTGGCGCTGACGATGCTCGACTTCGCCCTCTCGGGGGTGCTTTTAGACCCGCGCTCTATCGCGGCCGTCTTCGAGCGGGGCTAGGCGCTGCAAGCGATCACGGACCTCAAACCATCGCCTCGACCGCATGACGGCCGGAAGACAGCGCGCCCTCAATACTGCGGTCGGCTACGCCATCACCCGCGCGCCAGAGCCCGTTGGCCAGCTTTAAGAACGGGGCCGGGGGCCCGTCCCAGCGCGGCAGGGCCCGGGCGATTGGCGTAACGGCGACGAGTCTCCAACCCGCATCGGGGAACCACCGCCCGAGCTCGGCCGCGATCTGAGGTTCCAGACCAGCGTCCGCGACGCCATCATGGGAGACGGACACGAGGTGGCGTCCCTCGGGCGCGAGGGAGGGCGCGACGACGCTCAACGGGGCGATGTGGTGGATGACCGACGCCGACCCGGAGAGCGTAAGGATTGGACGCGAAAGCTCTTTCGGTAAGACGTCGGGGGTGTAGTAGACCGTCGTCGTCTGGTACCAGCCCGGGCCTTGGCCGACCGTGTCCCCCATAAGGCGCGCCGCACAATCAGGTTCCACGCAAAGGAGCACGCGGCCTTTCACGTGCTCGCCATCAACTCGCAGTCCCCCGTCTTCGACTGAATCGACCGGGGTCCCAAGGCGCAGGCGATGGCCCGGAAGTCCATCAGCGAGGCGAGCCGGCAACGAGCCCATGCCGCCCCGCGGGATGGCAGCGTCGCCGCGCGAAAAGAACGAGAAGAGGCGCCGCAAGAAGCTCGCGGGGGCCGAAAGCTCGCGGTCGAGCAAGACGCCGCCAAAGAAGGGCACGAAGAAGCGCTCCATGACCCTCTCGGACATCCCTAGGTGTTGCAAGTATTGACGTGTGTCAAGACCCGCGGCGCGCGGGTCGTCGCGGTGGATCCCGGCGCGAAGACGCGCGACGCGAAGCGCGTCTTTGGGCGGCACGGCGTGACGCCAACCGATTGAAAACACGTCGAGAGGGCGGCGCCACGGGTCGATCGCGCGCGACCACCGGACCCCCTTGTCACCTTCGATTCGCACAAGGGCTCCGGGAATGAATCGGCCGAGGTCAAGGGCCTCGACGTGTTCTTCCAACGACGGGTAGCTGGTGAGGAGGACCTGAAAGCCACGGTCAATCGCGAAGCCGTCGACGATGTCGGTCGCGACCCGCCCACCGAGCCGGTCCGCCGCCTCAAAGAGGGTCCAATCGAGGCTTTGTCGCTTGGTCTCGACGGCCGCCGCGATCCCCGTCAGTCCACCACCGACGATGAGAAGGCGGGGCACTAGGACACCTTGAGGGTGGACAGGCCTCCATCGACGACAAAGACCTGGCCCGTGACCCAAGAGTTCGCAGGGTCCAGCAGCCACGCGATAGCCGAGGCGATGTCGTCTGGCTCACCGAGGCGGCCGAGGGGATGCATCTTGACGCTGGCCTCGATGAGGCGCGGGTCCGTCGCCAGGTTGCCGGCGAGCGGAGTCCGCGTCAGGCCAGGCGCGACGGCGTTAAAACGAATGCCGCGCCGCGCGTAGGTCGCAGCGGCGGACAGGACGAGCCCCTCGATTCCGGCCTTGGTCGCCGCGATGGCCTCGTGGTTGGCGAGGCCGATGCGGGCCGCCGCCGTCGTCGTGAGGACCACGGACGCGGGTGCCGCGCCTCGCGCGAGGTGGGCGCCCGCGGCCCGCACTGTTGCAAAGGCGGTCGTCAGGTTCTGCGCCACCATCGCCGCCCACTCGGCCGGGCTCGTGCGGTGGGCGGGCTTTAGCAAGATCGAACCCGCGAGATTGACGAGCCCGGTCAGCGGCGCCTCGCCTTGGGCCTCGCCGACGGCCGCCGTCACGGCGTCCATCTCCCGCGCGTCCAGCACGCGCGTCGTCAAGCGCTCGGTCGGTAGCTCGGCGGTAAGGCGCTGCAGCTTTCCTTGGTCGCGACCAGCCGCGATTACGGCCGCGCCGCGCGCCAGCAGGCGTTCCACTAGGGCTCGGCCGATGCCGCTTGAGCCACCTATGACAAAGACATGTTCGTTCGACGATAAGTTCACAGTGTTCATGACCGTCAAGATCGGCACAGTCGCCGAATCGTCAAGCCCCCCCCGCGGGCCTCCCGACGGGGCGACCTAAGCCTAAGAGGGGCGCGCAGATTGAACGGCGAGTCCCGGTGTCTATACCTGCAACGTGAAAGTAGCCTTCGCCGAACCAACCCGAGCGCCGTTCGCTCTCACGAAGTATCTGGAGTCACTATGCCTCTTCGCAATCGCCTCACCACAAGTCTCGTTGGCGCCCTCGCCTTAACCTCCGCCCTGTCAGGCAGCATCGCCCGCGCCGAGACGCCGACGGATGTAGAGTCCGAGGCGCGCCGTTTCGAGTCGGTCCTTGAGATCGGCGCACGCTCCGAGGCATCGGCCCGAAGAGCCGGGGGATGGTCTCTAATCGGGCTGGGTGTCGGCGCGATGGCCGTCGCGCCGCTAATGATCGGCAGCGACGACCAAGACGTCACGGACGCCGGCTGGTGGACCCTCGGTCTCGGCGGCCTGTCCGCCGGCTTCGGCATCTCGATGCTGGCTATCACCGGCTCGCTGGAAGATCTCCGTGAGGAATGGCGTAACGACCCAGCGCCGGCGGGCGAGCGGCTAGCCCGCTTCGAGGCGACCTTGGCTGAGATGGCCGACAGCGCCCGCGACGCGCGCGTTGTCACTGGCGTCGTCACCACGGTCCTCAGCGCGGGGCTCCTCGGCTGGGGCTTTTACGAAGCCGGGCGCGACGACTCCTGGGACGGGGGCGAGCTCAGCCTCGTCATTACAGGCGGCTTCGGGCTCGCCGCGGGTCTCTACTCGGCCATCGCTGGCGAGACCCAACTCGAGTCGCTGCAGGCGGCCTGGTCCGAAGGCCGACCCGGCTCCGCCAGCACCGTGTCTCTCAGCCCCACGTTCGGACTCGGTCCAAACGGCGGCTTCCTTGGTCTCGCTGGCGGGTTCTAAGCGTAACGACGCCAAACACAAAGACTACTAACAACTTCTGACCCACGCCGATCAGCGGTCCTCCGCACAGGTCTTTCGTCCGACCGCTCGATGTGACTCGATGGAGACACACACGTCGCCGAGATTCGAGATTTCCAGCGCCAATTACGTCGGGCCACGCAGCCGCGTCCTCAGATCGTGGCAGAAGAACACGATTGACCGAGAGCCCCCGTGTATACAAGAGTCGTTATTCCGGGGCATTTCGTGCAAGGCGCAAGCCGTTTGCAATTTGGCCGCGACCGAAGACCAGCGCACGCCGCAGACCAGCAGCTAGCGGACCGCCCCTCGCAACGCTTGATAATCCGAACGCGCGATCGGCTCGGGTTAGCGTGGCGCACTGGTTCACAGGCCCGATGACTTTGACCTCGGTCGACCAAGCCAGCTCGCCCCCTCCGCCCGACATGTCATAGAAACCCCAGGCATTCGGCGCGCGTGTCGCGACTGGGTAGATAGTGAGACCGTCAAATTTAGACCAGTCTCCGGCCCCCGGGCACACATGGGCGGGGACGGTCCACGCGACCTCGTCGATTCGGTCACTGCCGGCGTAGAGCGTCTCTTGACCTGCGCGCGCAGCATACTCCCATTCCTCTTCAGTCAGGAACCTCGGCCGCCTGCTGAAAGGCGATCCATGGTTACGAACCTGGCTTGGGGAGGCCGATGACCTCAAAGACAATGAGCTGTGTGCCATGGCGGATCTTTCTGGCGTTGACCGTTTGTAGAGCGGCCGCCAGGCGCTGCATGTTTTCGGGCTGTCGAGGGTTGGCGTGAATCTGGTAGAGACGACGGGTCTTGGTAGTCCGCACG
>Ga0105051_10003558_pt1 | contig 18863 bp, 9 predicted proteins | sample FRY02_FD_78383 | JGI IMG/M metagenome (GOLD analysis project Ga0105051, IMG submission 78383) | Freshwater microbial communities from Lake Fryxell liftoff mats and glacier meltwater in Antarctica - FRY-02 (megahit assembly) | ecosystem: Environmental > Aquatic > Freshwater > Ice > Glacier... | reverse complement strand
GTTAGTTAGTTAGTTAGTTAGTTAGTTAGTTAGTAAAAATATTCAAAAAAATTAGGTGAAATGTAAAATTAATTTATAAATTAGCAAAATAAAAGTTCAAAAAGCATTTAAAAGGAGTTTGTGTTTATTAGATTTTTCTGTAAAAAATGAATTTTTAGAACTCCCCTTAAATTAAAATTGTAGAAAAAATGGGGATTATTAAGCTTTTGACTAATCCCCTTTTTTCATCCTTGATCTGAATAGTAATCGTAATAAAAATTGATGTATAAAACGCATTATTTCTTTTATGACTATCCTTGTCTTATTCCCAATCAAAATTTATTTTCTATTTTGAAATTTACTTTATTAACAGCATAAATCTTTAGTTTCTAAGTTGCATTTTTTTGTAAATAGAGGAATTGGTTTTCGTCAATAACAAGCCTAAATTCTGTCGACCAAATCAGCTGCAATGGGAACAAAAATATAGCAAAATAAGTTCGATTAATATTTTACGTAGGGATTATGAATTGTCAGCAGTATCAAAGTATTTTAGTTATTTGTCCCGTTCCAGTTCCAATGTCTCTAACTTCACTGTTGGCTAATCGTCCCCAATATTTTTATAAACCGTACATTTCATTTTAATGATTAAAGCACCACTTCCTGATTTACTTGCGTAATGAACAGGAAGTGCAACTATTATTGAATCCTTTTTTCTTGAAAAACACAGAAAATATAAAACATTCCGTGAGAAAGCGAATGGGTCTCCATATTTTGTTTAAAAGTTTTATTTTAATTATATTTTTTGGATTCCGTCAGAACTTCGGGATATTTATCGGCAAGTTGAAATGCCCATAAAGCCTCAATAGTTGATTCGGCTCCAGAGTTTTTGTTCACATTTGTACTCGATGAAATACCGTCAAAACAAATTCCGTTTGTCTTATCATATATTTTTTGTTTAGCGGGATTATTTCCCACATACCAGGCAAGAATCTGTCCAGCTTCGGTCAAATATTTAGGGTCGTTATTAATTTTATACATCTCAATAGTTGCCCAAATCATCGGTCTTATCCCATATGATATCTGGGCAAAACTTGATTTTTTTATAAGATTAATTGTCGTTCCATTTTGTTGAATTTCAAATGATTCTAAAAAACTTTCTTTTAGAAGATAAGGATAAAAATTGTCGACTTCTTTTTGTCCAGCATCGATCCAATTTTGTTTGTTTAATGCTTTCCCAATTTTCAATAAGGCATAAGCTTGATCGCTGCCATAAGCATGCCAAGTATTTTCATAACTCAAAAAAGCTCCATAAGGAAATTGAGTTGCATTTCCTTGCTGCATTAAGATGATTCCATTAGCTAATTTTTCAATAATTTTTAAAACATCAGCATCTTGGTTTTCAGCATACACATTGTATAATCCGAGCATCATAATGGCTGACTGATCAGTAGCTGAACCACCTGGAAGCCATTTTGGAACCGTTATTCCATTAATAATTTCAGTGTCTTGGGGCAAGTTTCCAAAATCTCTTTTAATATTTGATACTAATTTATTAATACAAACTTGTATTCTTCCTGCTAAAACTGCATTATTTGTTTTATAAAAAGGATACGCTTCTGATAAATGCCATAGTGCTCTCCAGGACCACCAATCAGGCCTTGCAATACTTGTACTATAGGTTTTGTTTATGGTGAAATTATTCTGTAAAAAATTATAAAAATAGCTGTTATCCGCTTGCATCTGCAGAACGAATTCGGTTAGTTTTGAGAGCCTATCTTGTTTCTCAACATTTGTCGAAATATCTGGTTCTTTCAAATAGAAAAGTGCTCCTCTAGAAACATCATCCACACAAGTAAAACCTTCTCCTTGTGCCGAAACGGGTTGGTAAGACGGATAATCTGCATAAATCCCAATTGTTCCAACTTCAACACCATTTGCCATTCTTGCTTGTTTATAAAGTACTTTTAAATGGGCATCGTTTGTCCAAAATAAAGAGACAATTGGAGGAGTTGGAGTTACTATAACAGGCGGAGTTGGAATTACAACAGGTTTTACAACATCTGGTTTACTACACGAAACCAATATGAAAATAAGAATTAGAATGAAATTCACTTTGCATAATATTTTTTTCATATATGTTTTTTAACGTTAGTATGAATTTTGTTTTTGCATTAAATACTCCATAAGAAAAAAAGGTAATTATTGAAATCTGCCAAAAACTAATTCCTGTAAATCAAGCCACTGCTGTAGGACAAATGAAAATGCAGTACGGATTTCAATTTCATTAGATTAGAAATTTTATTTTTTGGGTGCATACCTATAATCTACAACAATACCGTTTACCAACATTTTTGAGCCTTTATAAGTAGTTTTACCTCCAGATGGAATACAAACAATTACAGCCGAATTTATCGGGGAAATTTTTATTTTCGAAGAAATAGAAACATTACGGGCTATGAAAAGTCCTGAAACGGCATCATACAAATCCACTTTTTTGCCTGAAGATACTTTTATTGAAACCGTTTTAGTTGTTGTATATGGATTATAATATAAGAAAGTGGGGTAAGCTTTTTCATAATAAAAATCAGTCGCTAATAAATTTAGTTGCAAAATTCCTTCAACATTTGTAGTTCTAATTATACTCCCAAAAATACCCACATGCCCACTTCCATAAACACTAAGTTGAGATTCTTTAGGGTTTTCGCCAGCAACCCAAAGCGGTCCGTCACCTTGCGCAACGGGAGCTTCTATATTTTCGTATTCGGCTTGATTTGATTTTTTAGTTATTCCTTCATAAGCAATTACTCCTTTGCTAACGCTCGCCGCAAGTTCTGGAATAGTTTCATGATTATCCGGCATGTATTGAGGATAGAAAAAACGGGAAGCATTGGCTGCGTTCAACATCCATTTACCAATTGCTGTTGCATACGATTGATTGTAACGAACCATTGGGACTAAAGGCCAAGCAGCATCATAGGTATTCATCAAAAATCCATAACCACCGTGATCTACCGTGCTACCAACAATTCCTGAAATATCGATTCCATTCCAGTTGCCAACTAATACACCCCAACCTTCTCGACATATTGCAGTTCCATCAAAACTCCAACCTAACATTTTATTGGTGTCAAACGTAGTGTCTTTTTCCGCATTAATTCTTGCCGATAAATAAGCTCCAAAAGGCATTAATAATTCATACGTTGGGTTTTTTGGTTGTGATTGCAAGGCAGATAATGCGCTAATTGCTCCTTTTAAATACCTTTCGTCTCCAAATTTTTTATAAGCAGCATACAAAACCCAAGCGTGACCAGCGGCAGCATCTGGTTGTGCGCAGATATTGTTTTTCATTGGTTTCATTTTGCCATAATCAAAATAAGAATAGTCATAATTTCCATTTAATATCGTGTCGGCTTTCAGAAATTTTTCGGCAATACTTTTTGCAATTTCATCAAAACCAGGTTGGTTTGGATATTTGGAATATACCGCATAAAACAAGAGATTTGGATAAACATCATACCACCAGTCGCGACCATAACCACCTCCTAACAAAGCCACTTCTGGACACGTATTATTCATCATAATATCCCAACCAGTATCCTTGTTGAAATAATTTTTTAACATCCCAACATAGTCCAAATTTTGTTGATTGCTCTTGTCAATCCCTACTAAACTTCCTCCTAATGTTGCTCCCATTGTGGCAAGAGCTTCGTGAAACATTCCCTTATTGTGGTTTGGACCTTGTCGTACATCGCCCATTGCAGTGTACATTCCTACAACAGTTTGCGGGTAGTTTTTTTTGCTATCCTCTTTCCAAATCAATGGCCAAAATTTTCCTTTGGCATTGAAATCATACACTGTACTATCAAATTTAATTGCCAGTTTTTTATAATCGATGATTTCAAAAGGTTTTGGCAAATTGGGCATTTGGTCAACACGAGCAATTTTTTGTTGCTTGACTTGGGCTGCTGCATTTATTCCACAAAGAACAAAAAACAGGGATACGAAAGATATTTTGAAAATAGAATTCATTAGTTATTTTTGATTACAGTATTAAAACAAATAGGTTTTGCTTCATCAACTCTTGCGTGAGGGATAGAAGTGGAAATCCTCCCGTTTTTGCGGGAGATTGTAACGAATAGCCCGACCGTAGCTTTTGCGAAGGTCACGCCCAAATTATTAAATTAAACCAATTTTTCAGCAACTTCACTTAGCACTTTACTATCAATTACGGGTTCGTCAGGTGCAATTAATTTTCCTTGTGCAATAATATTTTTGGCTACGAATATGGAACCTAATTGCAAAATAGCCACGATAACAATGGCATATCTAAGAGCGATTTCCGTAGAAATGGCATACGCCAATACTAGAAATGTTCCTGCTCCTAAAAATCTCCCTACAAATAATCCGGCTTCGTGGTTCAAAATATAAGCAAACTCCCCTCTTTTTTCAATTTTTGAAACGATATCAATTACTTTAAATTGGATTGGGAAATAAGCTAAATCCATTAATGGTTTGGCAATTAATAACAATAATATAAATAAAATCACTCCAGTTTGATTGAATAAAATGGCATTGATTACAGCTCCTAAAGCGAATAAAACTAGACCTGCGGTGAATATTTTTATTCTATCGGATGGTTTTGAAAGGCGGCCTAAAATATACATAATTACAGCCGCAATTATTGCACCTATTGATTGCGCTGTTCCTAGAGCACCTTCTTTTCCTAATAATAACATAATAAGCATTGCGGGTGCTGTTACAAGAAATCCTTGAACCAATCCTTTTAATAAAGATAAAGACAAAAGTTTATACCATAACTGATGAAATTTAAAAAATATATATTGCTTCTGTTCCGGGTTTTTGAACGTACCTCTAAAACAAACGATTGAAGCCAAAACAGTTACAATAAAAACTACTCCAGTAATGATGATATAAGCGTTGTGAATTTGGCTTGAATCGCCGCTTGATTCAATAAACCAACCAATAGTAATGGGGATAATAACCGCAATTATGGTATAAAAGAAAGTTTCTAAACCGTAGTAATAATTCCGATTCGTGTCGTTTGTAATGGCTAATGCCAAATAATCTCGGTTAGACCAATAAAAGCCAAAAGATAATCCCATTGTAATTCCAGCAAAACCAATACCTACCAAATCAAGCGTTTTTAAGGACATCATAATCATCATCGAAACAGCGCTCAGCATCATCCCCGCAGCATACAATTTTCTTATATTGAAATGCTTTAATAGATACCCATTTAGCAAAAATGTTAATGGAATTCCAGTATAAATGGTTAGTTGATAAATTACAACTTTAACGGGATCATTCGAACTTCGCATAACGTAAGCTGCTACAAAAATATCAATTACTGGCAAAACGATTGCGTATACAAGGTTTGTAAGTACTAATATTTGAAAATTATGGCTCTGGCTTTTAAAGTGCCCAATTTCTGTTTTAAGCTTTTGTAGCATTAGATAAATTTTAAAAGTGAATAAATTTCATTAATAGAAAATTGTGCGCCACAAACAAACTCATCCGAAGCTCCATAATAAATTGTAATTGTATCGCCGTCAGGATGCACAATGTGTCCGTTTGTAAATACTACATTTCCAAAAAAACCAGTCAATTCATATTCTGCAGTGGGAACCATAATAGGGCTTTCTGTACGTGCAATAACCTTGGATGGATCTTCTAAATTCATTAGAAAAGCACCGAGGCAATATTGATGTTCACTATTCGCACCGTGATAAATTTCTAACCAGCCTTTTTTTGTTCTTATGGGTGAAGCTCCAGCACCAACTCGCGCAGAATCCCATAATCCTTTTCTTGTTCTAATAATACATTTGTGATTACCCCAATGAATGCCGTCAGCTGAGGATGTCAACCAAATATAATTTCCTCCAATTTCAACACTACTCGGACGATGCAAAGCATAATACATTCCGTTAATTTTTTCATCGAAAATGGCGCAATCTTTATTATGTGGAGGCAAAATCATTCCGTGTTTTTCAAAGTTTTTCCAATCAGTGGTGGTGCGCAAACCCACTCCTACTCCATTATCTGAAACTGATGTAAAGGTGAGATGATACGTTCCTTCTATTAAAGAAACCCGACAATCTTCTATACCAAAAGATTCTAAAATTCCTTCTCCAACCAATGTTGGATAATTTTCTGGCTCATAAAAATTAATACCGTCATCGCTACTTACTAATCGAAGATGTGATAATGTCGTTAAATAATCAACTCCTTTATAGTTGATTATTCTTGCATCTCCAGCATCTAAATCTGGGTCATCGGAAGAAATCTCGATAATTTGAATACCGCCAGTTCCAGTTAATATTGGAAATGAGATTATATTTTCTTTTTGTTTAGGTCGTTCAGCAACTCGCACTATTAGCCAAGTTTTTCCCTGAAATTCGAAGACTCCAGGATTGAGAAGACAGGTGATTTCTAATCCGTCTCTACTGGCAGGCAAATCTTTTGGTGATAATAATGGGTTTTCTGCAAACCGTTTTGCTATGTCTTTCATAACGAATGTATTTTAGTTTTTAATTTTTTGGGGTTCAATTTTTTTATAATCTGGATCCATTTCTGGGGTTCTTAATCCTGCAACCTCATTTGCCATTAGAATAAATACATTCCAGCATAATCCTCTGGTTGAAGGCCACCACGAATCAGTTGTTGTCCATTTTGTAGGAATAAATTCTTTGCTGTAAGGCCATTTTGGATTGAGATTAATTTCAGCCCAAGCTCTATTTTCCATCATCTTTTGTGCATTTTTCCAGCCGTGTTTTTGTCCTACAACGTAAGCACAATATTCGGCTCGCATCCAACTACCTCCATTGTAATAGATTCCGTCATTTGTGCCATCGCTATAATTATCTTTTCCGAATTGATCAAAAGGTTGATAATCTCCATTCAAATAGGAATATCCTTCAACTGTATTGGTTGCACGAACGCAAATTGGAGCAGTAGTTCCTAATTTAGGATGTGGCGAATTGGGCACTTTATTTAAAAAAACGGTATGATTTAAATGATTTTGAACCATTTCATCTGTCAATATTGGGCGATTGAACAACCACAATGAAAAAAATTCAGGTTCTAAATCATTTAAGGTGATAATATCCGGGAAATTTCTATCAAAAATCATATGACCTCTATTGGCATCATAAAAATTTCTATATTCCTTTTCTGCTTTCTGAATGTATTCTTCGGAAACATCATATCCCAATTCTTTAATTGTTCGCAAAGCAATGGCTAGCATTCCTTGGTTTACACCCAAACGATCGGTTTTAGGATCGTATTTGATGATATCTATTTGAGATAAAGTAAAATGCGATCTACAAATTCCATCTTTATCCCCATCAAACTCATTTAAAACATACTGTACCGCTTTATCAATTTTATCAGCAGGAAGTGTCACACCAAAACGGCGTTTGTTTAGCATCGCCCAAATCAAAAATTCAATTGTAGCTTCATTATCTTTGGCTTCAATAGTTCCCATATAAGGAGTTACTATAGTTGCAATTGCACCATTTTCGGTTTGAGTTTTTGCCCATCGATCCCAAATTTTAAGATTCAATTCTTTATTATAACTCGAAACTGTAGAGAAAAAAGAATCCCGATTATACATATCTGGGGAATAGTTCATATTAGGAACATTAAACGGTGCAAAATCATCTACCGCCGTTATCCAGGTCAACATATTGAAGTTTGCATACAACATTTTTTCAATTTGACTTCCTTTAAACTCCTTTGCTTCGGCAAGTCTTGTTTGCGATGAAACCACAAAATCGTGATGATTTACCCAAGGTTCTACAAATAGATAGGTTGTTTTAGTTACTTTTTCTCCAATAGGGATTATGTTATAAGGTTGTTTTTCGGGTTCATTTTCTGTAATTTGAAAATCTTTAATTTGAACCATTTTATCTTTTAAATCTTGAGCACCGATAAAAAGTGAAACACTATCTTTTTCTAAATAAGGAACTAAAATACTGCCTTTGAAAGCGGACCATTCACTTGTAGTAACAGGAAATTTATCAATGTATTTGACTCCGTTTTCTAATTCAATGGTTTTTTTTCCATTTTTAATTCTAAAAAGCTTTAATGCTATAGGCGCAGTTCCTTTTGCGAGAAAAGAAATTGTATATACTTTTTGATCCTTGAATGGAGCAATCATTTCTATTCCTGCCTTTTCATTGGATTTGTAATTTAATGTAATTAAATCCGGTTGCTTTATTATTTCAACATTCCCGATTTTTATAAATGGGTCATTCAGTACAATTTTCAAATCTTTTCCTGCATCCAAATTATACATTTCGCCAAAAGTCTGCTTAATGTAATGTTGGTTTTTTTCTTTTTCATCGGCAGTCGGCAGGGAAACTAAATTTACATCAGGCAATTTACGCATACCTACAAAACCACCTCCGTGTCCATTGAACCGACGGCGAGTGGTACGAGTATATTGATTTTTGTAACCAGCATCCATTAATAATCCTACCACCTTATTATTTGGTGTAACAAAACCTGCTGAAGGATACATTTCGTGGGCAAAACCACCCGGAAAATTATCGTATTCGAATGTTACATATTTAGAGGGTGTTTGTGCGGGTTTAGTAGTTTGCTCTAAAATGTAATATAAAGTAGGCATTCCTGATTGAAACAATTCAATGCTTTTTTTAACAATAGTATTGTTTATAATTTGATACGTAACGGTAATTGTTAAATCTAAATCAAGTTCAGTGATAAAGGTTTTTCGGCTTAAACGAATGGTTTTATCATCACTTGTCCATTCGGCTCCTTTCCATCCTTTTATTTCAATTTTTTCACTTAAATCAGTATTAGCAAGTAGTAACGAAAACTCTTCGGTGTTTTTTACCAACAATTGGCTTCCGCTATAAACATCAACGTTATAACCTAGTTTGTCATCGCCAACTACCTTCAAATTGATGTTCTGACTTCTTGAAACCGTAACAATAAAACAGAATAGAGAAATAAAAAATTTTAGGGCAATTTTATTCATTGTTTGCGGATTTACCTTTTTTAGTATATGCGTAGCTATTTTTTATTTGGTTTCTAGTTTTTTCGTAGATTATAAAAAAGAGAAGTAGCAAATTTTTACTATTTAAATGCTACTTCTCGCAACTACAACTAACCCAAATTAAACTTAATATTATTTTTCATACCCTGCATTTTGAATTAAAAGCCCAGCAGAAGCATCAATTTCTGATTGTGGTATTGGATAAAGCATGTGTTTATCTTGGAAATTTTTTCCGTGGGCAATCATAATAGTTTTTGCAATTCCCCATCGTTTTAAATCAAGCATTCTTTGGTTTTCAAAACCAAGTTCTGCTCTTCTTTCTGATATTAACCAGCCTTTAATAGTAGCTTTATCAGCAGATGCTGGTCTGTCAACCAAAGTTCCAGCAGGTGGAACAACTCCTAAAGCATTTACAGAATTCCTTGCTCTTGCTCGAACTTGGTTAATTATAGCAATTGCTCCAGAATAATTAGCGGTTTCATTTAGAGCTTCAGCTTTCCATAATAAGGCATCAGCATAACGGATATATATTTTGTTCGTTGGAGCGTCATCATTTCCTTTGTATTGACCATCTAAACTGCCCAACATTTTATTGACGTTACGATTGGCAACATCGACAGTATATAATTTTCTTGGATCATTGGCTTCAAATGAATTCAAAAAATCAGTACTCGGAGCAAAAAATCCCCAATCTAAAGGTGCGCACATCCCATTACCTCTTCTTGGATTTGTATTAGATTGATGGTCATAAACGAAGATATCTTCATTTTCAGCAAACTCAGAAGAAGCTCTAAAACTATTAAAGTAATTCGCATTTAAACTAAAACCTAACGGAGCCAACTCATCAACTAATGGAGCTACTTCGGCCCATTTTTGATTATACAATGCTACTTTTGCTTGAAGTGCAATTACAGCACCTTTTGAAGCTCGCCATTTCTCTGTTGTAGAACTGTATTTGCTACTTGGCAAAAGCCCTTTGGCCAATACTAAATCTTCTTTTATTCTATCCCATACCAATGCTTTATCAGCTCTAATTGCATTAGTGAAAGCTTCTTGATACGTTTGTACTGGTGCTAAAATTAAAGGCACATTACCAAAATTTGTAACTAATGAAAAATAATAATAGGATCTTAAAAAATAAGCTTCTCCTAAAAGTTGATTTTTTCTTGCAGTTGTGATTCCTGTTATCACTTCAATATCAGATTTTGTCAAAAAGTTAATTGCAATATTAGTTCTTTTGATCCCTTCGTAATTGTATTTCCATATCCCATTTGGACCACCATTAGTGGAAGTAAATGTATAATTGTTAACTTCATCCATCCAAGTTTGATCCCCATCTGGACTCCATTTTTTCTCCATATCATCAGATGCGATGTCTTGTATAATGTAATCATTCTGAAAAACAAGACCTTCACCCCAACCCCATTCGGATAAAATGTTCAACCTATTTGAAAGAAGTTCGTAGGACGAATTAACTGAAAGTTCTACGGAGGTAATTGTAGGAGTTGTATTTGCTTGATCTAATGTTGTTGTACCTATTGGATCAGTAGTAAGATTGTCTTGGCAGCTTACTAAAAATACAAGCCCAACTATAAGTGGTGTTATAAATATTTTTTTCATAATATATATTTTAAAAGTTGAATTAAAGTTTAACTTGAAATCCTAAAATAAACGCTTGTGATTGAGGATAAGTTCCTCTGTCAATCAATGATGTAGATTCAGGATCTAAGCCCGTATATTTCGTAATTGTAAATAGGTTCTGACCTGATGCATAAAGACGCAAATGTTTTAAACCAATTGTTTTTACATTGAAAGTATAACCAATTTCAATGTTTTTCAATCTTAAATAAGAAGCGTCTTCAACAAAAACACTCGATACCTCTCCGCCCCCATTATTATTAAAAGTCAAACGAGGAGTTGTATTGCTAGTACCTTCGCCATTCCAGCTATCTAAAACTGATGTCATCGAGTTGAAAGGACGGCTATCATAATTTAAAATTTGTTTCAAGTCATTATAACGGTCAACACCTTCTACACCTTGCAATAAGAAGGAAATATCAAAATTTTTGTATGATCCTGAAAATGAAAAACCATAGGTCACCTTTGGAATAGGATTTCCAATGACTGCTCTATCATCGGCATTAATTTGACCATCTTTATTTAAATCCTTGAATTTGATATCACCAGGTTGAGTACCATTTGCATTCGAGAATAAAGTTGTGCTTACCTCAGCAGCATTTTGATAAATTCCATCAAAAACAAATCCATAATAAGAACTAATAGGTTGTCCAACCTCTGTTATCGTATGAGTTTCATTATCAAAAATATTTTTTACAAACGTTTGAAGTTCATTCACTCTGTTTGTTAAAGTAGCAACATTTGCATTTACATTGTATTTAAATGCGTGGTCATTGTCCTTATAATTAAGGCCAAATTCAAATCCTTTGTTGTTTACAACTCCTGCATTTACAATTGTTTGACCAATAACCCCTACTGAAACCGCTGGTAAAGTAACCCCTAATAAAATATCTGTAGTGTTTTTTACAAAGTAATCAGTTGTAAACGAAAGTTTATCTTGAAGAATGCTTAAATCAAACCCAAAGTTAGTTTGAGTAGTTGTTTCCCATTTTAAATCAGGATTACCATATCTAACAATATTTACAACTCCACCTGCTGTTGATACCAAAGTTTCATAAGCATTATCAGGAATTTCTTGATTACCAGATTGACCCCAACTCGCTCTAAGTTTTAAGTTCGAAATCCAGTCCACTTTTTCCATAAAGCTTTCTTTGGAGATAATCCAACCACCAGAAACAGAAGGGAAATACCCCCATTTATTATTAGGTCCAAATCTCGAAGAAGCATCTGCTCTTAATGTACTGGTAACAAAATATTTATTTTTATAACCATAAGTTCCTGAAGCAAAATAGGACATAAGAGCCCATTTAGTTGCTGAACCTGAGCTGTAGATATTCATTGTGCTTCCATAATCAAGATATCTGAAATTGCGGGAAGTATTATCAAAATTTTGTCTACTTCCGCCTATTGCAGCTGAATTACTGTTGATGCTTTCATTACCAAGCAGTAAATTTAAGCTGTGTATTTCATTAAAAGTTTTTATGTAGTTCAAAGTATTACTAAAAGTAAAAGTCATACTTTGACCTCTATTTTCATCTAAATTATTAGGTCTGTTATTTCTTCCCATTCCATAAAACATATTTCCTGTGTCAGAAATATTAGAATCTCCAAAATTAGAAGCGAAATTTTTATTATGGTTAAATGATATATCTGCTCCAATATTACTTTTAAATTTCAAAGACTTGTCTTTTAAAAAAGCATACTCACCATATGCATTACCAAATGTTTGAAAGTTTATCCGCTTGTCATCCGTAAAATGAACTATAGCGATAGGATTTGAACTATATTCATAATTTGGGTTCCATCCGTTATTAGGTCCTGTGTAAAAAGGTAAATCGGTGTAAGGATTATTTACAGAATAGGTAGGGTCATTTACATCTTTATAAACACCTAACACTGGCGGACGTATTAAAGCATGACGTATAATGCCTGGCGCATCACCACTAGAAGATAATTTATCTTGTTGTGATTGGGTAATTTGAAGATTAGTTCCAATTTTAAAACGATCAGAAATGTTAGCATTTACATTAGCTCTAAAATTAATTCTTTGGTATTTATCGTGGTCTTCTACAACAATACCATCTATTCCATAATAACCGCCTGAAATTAAATATTGAAAATTTTCAGAACCTCCACTTGCCGAAACTTGGAAATTTTTAGACAAACCAGTTGTAAATAATTCGTCTTGCCAATTGGTATTTGCAAAATCAGTTCTGCTTCGATCTGCCGCATATGGGCTGGTAGCTGAGGTCGCGTTTCCTGCTGTATTGTGCCAAGCCATATCTTTTGCAGTCAAATACTGATCTTTATTCAACATTTTAGGAAGGTTAGAAGCATAATGAAATCCTGAAAAATAATCTGCACTAATAGTAGATTTACCACTTTGTCCGTTTTTAGTTGTAATTACAATTACACCTCCTGCAGCTCTAGAACCATATACTGCTCCAGCTGCGGCATCTTTTAATACTGTCATTGATTTAATATCTGTTTGATTCAGGAAAGAAATATCACGGGTAGGAACGCCATCAACTACATACAATACTTCGTTGTTTCCAAGAGTTCCTTCTCCTCTAATACGGATTTTAATTCCATCTCCAGGAGCTCCCGTATTTGCGGCAACAAAAACACCCGCTATTTGGCCTTGTAAGGCTTGTGCGACATCTGCTATCCTTGTTTTTGAAAGATCATCCATATTTACTAAGGTAAGAGCACTAGATATTGAAGCTTTCTTTTGACCTACATAGCCCACTACTACAACTTCGTTTAAAGAATTAGTGTCAGCAATTAAAGTAATAAGTAGGTTACTTTTTCCAGATACTGCTACTTCCTGGCTTTTGAATCCAACGTAGCTAAAAACTAAGACAGAATTCGCATCTACATTGTTAAGTATAAAATTACCATCTAAATCCGTGATGGTATTTACTGCAGTTCCTTTGATGTTCACATTAACTTGTGGCAATGATCCACTTGCATCTGAAACAACTCCTTTAACGGTTTGAGCAATCATAATGCTCCCGGTTAAAATTGTCCAAACTAAGAACAATTTACAAATAATACTTTTTTTCATCATAAGGAAGTGTTAAATTGGTTACGGATAGGTTTGATTTTTTTCATGTTTAAATTAATTAGTTAGTTAGTTAATACATCGATGTAGTTATCTGGTTATAAAAGTAAATAGCGAATGCAAAAAAGGGTGTACACTATTTCTTCAAAAGTGTACACAAGCCTCAAACGTGTTGATTTTAAGCAGTATAAAGAAGTTTAATTCTTAGGCATATACCTAAGTTGATAATTTTTGGGAGTGACATTATACATTTTATTAAACTCACGGTAGAAATAAGAACGGTTATTAAAACCTGATTTATAGCAAATTTCAGACACCGTCAATATATTTTTGCGTAAAAGTTCAGCGGCATGTTTCAATCGTATGGTTCGGATTAAATCTCCGGGTGTGATTCCAAAAAGTTCTTTAATTTTTCGATACAATTGTGAATTACTGATGCCCAGTTCCTTTTCTATATATAAACTATGGAGATTTTCGTTATCGATATTTTTACGAATCAATTCAATTACCTTTTTAATAAATTCTTTTTCTTCATGGTTTATAGGAAGAGTTGATAAGTCTTCCATAAGAGTGTCTTGAGAAAAATGCTTTAGTAGGAGTTCTCTTTCTTCGAGTAATTTTCGTATTCTAATCAATAAGTGATCTGGATGGAATGGTTTTGGAATATAAGAATTGGCGCCGCTCTCGATTCCTTCGATTCTATGTATAACGGAATCTTTTGCTGTGAGCAAAATGAAAGGAATGTGACAGGTTTTTATATCTTTTTTAACTCTTTCGCAAAGTTCAACACCATCCATAAAAGGCATCATTACATCACTTATAATGATATCTGGAATTTGAATTTCTAAACTATCTAATGCTTCTAATCCATTAAAAGCGGCAATAATTTTATATTTTTCTGCTAATAACTCATTAAGAAATACTTGGATTTCCTTTTCATCTTCGACAATCAAAATTATTTTCCGATTGTCTTCAAGTCCATCTAGTGACAAAATCCTGTTTGGAGTTTCATCTGATTTATCTGGGATTTCTGCAAGTATATTTTTAAGATGGGGTGAAATCAAAATTGGGCTTACTCCTAAATAAAGTTCTTTTTCATTAAATGAATCCTTTCCGCAAGGCAGCAGAATAGTAAATGTCGTTGTTTCGTTAAAAACACTCGAAACTAAAATCTCACCCCTCAATACAGTAACAAGTTTTTTAATATATGCTAGTCCAATGCCTGTTCTAAACATATCATTATCCGCTCCTTTATTCGTGTCATACAGAAAAAATCGGTCAAATAAAGAGTCTAATTTTTCTTTTGGAATTCCAATTCCTGTATTTATAATTGTTATATTTAATGTTTTCAAAATTTCGCCCTGAATACTGAATTTAAGATCAATTTTCCCATTTTCAGGAGTGTATTTAAACGCATTTGACATCAGGTTAAAAACTATTTTTTCAATTTTATCTTTATCAAACCATCCATATAATTCCGAAGGAATGTCCAGATTATATTCAATGCTTTTATCCAACGCCCATTCGTCAAATAACTCGGCTATTTGTTCAACCAAGTTAACTAAATCAAATCCCTTTGCTTTTACTTCTAAATAATCATATTCAGCCTTTCTAAATTCAAGTAATTGTTGGGTTAAAAAAAGTAACCTTGACGAATTTCTTTGAATCATTTGTATAAACTTCTGATTTTTATCGCTGAGATTTGTTGTTTCTGAAAGTTTCTGGATAGGTCCAACAATCAAAGTCAACGGCGTTTGAAATTCATGAGCTATGTCAGTAAAAAAAGTAAGCCTGTTTTCATGAAGTTCCTCTTCTTTTTTCCTAAAAAGAATGTTTTGGCTTAACGACTGTCTTTTATTATAATAACTCAAGACAAACATTATAAACAGGATAAATAATATCAAATAAACTGCAATAGCCACATTAGATTGCCAAAAAACAGGTTTAATCCTTATATCAATTGCATGAACTGGTTTACTCCAAACTCCATCACTATTTGACCATTTTATCCATAAGGAATAATTTCCCTCAGGTACATTTGTAAAGGAAATAATTCTACGGTTATTAATAAAATTCCAATCCTTATCAAAATTTACTAATTGATAGGAATATTTACATTTTTCACTATTTATATAAGTCAAAGCTGCTATTTCAATGTCAAAAAAGTTCTGATTGTATTTCAAAACAATAGAAGGATGCGTATTCGAATTAGGAGAAATTACTAATCCTTGATAATAAGGAATTGCTTGATTTTGCCCACTAATTTTGTCAATAAGAAGATCCGGAATATCTAAAGACTCTTTTATTTTCTGTGGCAAAAAATAATTAAATCCCTTTATTCCTCCCATAAAAATAAAATCTGATTTTGGGTCTTGGTAAAAAGCACCATCAGCAAATTCATTGTTTTGAAGACCTTCGTTTCTGGTGTAATTAATAAATTTTGATTCTTTGAGAAAGAAATTTGATAATCCGAAGTTTGTACTTATCCAAAGGTTAGCGTTTTTATCAGAAACAATTCCGTGAATTGTATTATTGGGTAGTCCTTCTTTAACGGAATAACTTTTAAATATTGCCTTTCCTTTACTATCTGTATTTTCTAACAAGTTTAGACCAAAACTGGTTCCTATCCAAAGTCTATTTTTGGCATCTTTCTGAAGGCATAAAATATCGTTGCTCGACAAGCTTTTCGGATCATTTAATATGTTTCTATAAGTACGGAACAAGCCAGATTTCTTATCCAAAAGATTCAGACCACCTAGCCTCGTTCCTATCCAAAGCTGGTTGTCATTCTTCGGAATTATTGAAAAAATAATATTACTACTTAAAGAACTCCCTCCTTTATAATCTGCAATATATTTCTTGAAATCAGTTATTTTCAATTTTTCCCCAAAACGTTCAATTTTACAACGAATCATTCCATAACCATTTGTACCTAGCCAAATAAATCCTTTATTATCTTGATAAATAGCATAAGTAGACTTAAAATAATCACATTGATAACTCCCCAAAATTTCTGACCAATTGACAATTTTTGATTTTTTTGAGTCAAAAACACTAATTCCATTTCCATCTGTACCCACAAAAATTAATCCTTCCTGCCCTTTGCACAACGCATATACCGAATTATTAATGGTACTATTGCTTTCATTAAAATTTTCAGGATTAATAGGTTTTTCAGGATTTAAATAAAAATCAGAAGGAAAACGGAATAATCCTTTTCCTTTGGTTCCAACCCAAAAAGAATTATCTTCAGTTTTTAAAAACGCCCTAACAATTCCACCATCAAGTTCTGGAATTTGCACTTTAGAAATTAAATTAAAAGCATTTTTAAGCGGATACATTTTAAAGATTCCGTCACCATCTGTTCCCATCCATAATACATTTTCACTTCCTTGAATTAATGTTGTTATTTTTTGATTATTAAGGTATTTTAACCAAGATTTATTAATAATAGTTCCAGTACTATCTATAATTGAGTATTCGAATTTGCCTGATAGTACAACTCCGCCCGGTATTTTTCCAATACAGTTTTCAATATTGTTTTCAGGAAGTACTTGTTGTTTTTTATCTGATAAGGAATATAAAATTGCATTTCCTGTTGTCGAAACAAAACAAATTTTTTGATTTGAAACCTTTTCAAATGTTTGTATTTTGTTTGAAATTAGTTCTATTTTAGAAATAGATTTTTTACCGTCATCCCTCGATTTCAATGTCAAAACATAGAGTTCATAGTTTTCAAATAAGATAAGTAATTCACCTGATGAAGTAAATTCCATTTTTCTAACTGCTTTCTTATAAAGATTTTTAGTGTTTAATAATTGAAAATCAACTCCGTCAAAATATCCAATTCCCCAATCTTTTACAGCACAAAATACTTTTTTTGAAGCATTCAGCGTCATATTGAATTCGGATTCTGATAGTGGCGGTTTATTTTTTCTAGTAAAATAAAAACGCTGAAAAGCGCCTGTTTTTTTATCATACTTGTTAATCCCATGCATAGTTAAAATCCAAATTTGACCCGTATTATCTTCCGCTATTTTAAGAATTATTTGATTACTAAGGCTGTTTTCATTGTCTAATTCAGGTCTGAAAATTTTAAAATTATTTCCATCATAACGATTTAGTCCATCCCAAGTTCCAATCCAAAGTAAATTCTCTGAATCTCTAAAAATTGCATTAACGGAACTATTTGAAAGTCCCTTTGTATTATCTAATTGTTCTAATGAATATTTTAAATCTGGAGGTATTGGTGTATTTAAAACTAGATTTGAATCAGTTATTGACCCAGCCATTTTTAACGGTTTTTTATACGCAAAAGTTTCGTTTGGATCAAATTTGTCTGTGTTTTTACAAGCAACAAACCAAATTATTAAAAATCCAATTAACAAAAATTTTATATTCAATTTAGTCTTGTTTGATATTTTCATAATTACAAATATATCAAAATTGTTTAACCACCAAGATATAATGATTCAATTATCCTAATTTAATTTATTTGAAAAAATAAATTGAAAATGAGATAGTTAAGTATTTTTTTTAGTTATTAAAAATTAAATTGTTTGAAATTAGTAAACTATTCAAATTAAACAATTGTGAATTAATAGTAAAGGCATTAGTATCAAATCTTTATTTCCTATTGATTGTAAAACCCAACCCAATTACGAATATTTAATTTTTCTGTTTCTTTTTGTTTAGAAACTAATCTAGATGAAACATAGTTTTCTAAAACTGATTGTAGAAATTCCAACCTAAATAAATAATCATGCTTGACTTTCAATAATATAAAAATACCCCCAAATAGTTTTTCACTTTTTGAGGGCATTCTATTAAATAAAAAATGGGTGCTTCAACTATAAAATACAATTAATTTTCTACCAGAATATAGAATATAGTGCCACTAAAATACCTACGATTATTAAACTTCCCGCTAAAAAGGCATTGTTGACTTTAAACATCGAAGAATCAATTTCTAATCCTTTAGTTTTCAAACCTCGTTTATGGTCGTACAAACTAATCAAAACCATTGTTAATACACATATTGCAAAAACAAATCCCATACGGTCCAAAAATGGAATTTCATACAAACTGCTTCCATCTTCTTGAACGACCAATGAGGAAAAACCGGTTCCACTTAAAAATTCC
>Ga0105051_10003535_pt1 | contig 18912 bp, 11 predicted proteins | sample FRY02_FD_78383 | JGI IMG/M metagenome (GOLD analysis project Ga0105051, IMG submission 78383) | Freshwater microbial communities from Lake Fryxell liftoff mats and glacier meltwater in Antarctica - FRY-02 (megahit assembly) | ecosystem: Environmental > Aquatic > Freshwater > Ice > Glacier... | reverse complement strand
TGGCGCAACCGCACGGGGTTTTAGAAAAACCCGGCGGGGTTTTGAAAATACCGCACGGGGTTTTAGAAAAACCCGGCGGGTTTTTCAGCGATTCCTGCGGGGTCGGCTGAACTCCTGCCAGGCTTGGCGCGGCGGCTGCCAGGAAGACGGCAGCAGGCGGCGGGATGCGGGGGCCTCCCCGACGGGTGGCGCATTTTCCAGTCGGCCTGCGGCGGCGCCGACTGGGCATTTTTTGGGCGGGCTGGGGTGGTCGCGGTGCGGCTGCCCTTTTTTCGGGGAAACCCCGCTCCATGGATCAGGAACCCGAAACATAACCCACGATAAGTAACCCGGGAGACACGCGCATGGCACGCTTTGACCAAGGACAGCGCTACGACAGCCAAGTCCACTACGATGCTCTGCCACCGCCTGCTCCCACATCACGAAAAACGCGTATGGCTAAAGTAAAACTCGACATCGACAACGACAAGCCGCAGGAGGCTTTCAATGCCTCCACGGCCCACATCGCCGCCATGGAGACCCCGGCGGGCCTGGCGCTCTTCCCCACACCGGAACCTTCGGTGGCGAACTATCAGATCACCCACAACAAGCTGGGCACGGGCCTGAATCTGGTGACTTCCCTGGAGGGGCAACTGACGGCCGCGCGGGTGGCGCTGCCCGGCCTGGTGGATGAGCACAAGGTGAACATGACTGCCCGCGCCTACTATGTGCAGACGACGACGAGCGGTGACCCTGGGCTGATCCCGATCTCGGGCTTCGCCGTGGCAGCCACCTCCAGCACCTCCATCGGCCCGCTGCCGCGCCCGGAGAATGTGAAGGCGAAAATGACGGAGTACCCGGGGGTGATCAAAGTGAGCTGCGCGGCGGTCAATGGCACGCAGACGTACGTCTATGAGTGCCGCCTGCATGATGAGCCGAACCAGCCCTGGGCGCAGGCGAAGCTGAGCACGAAGAGCCGGGAGGAGATACCGGGCCTAGTGAGTGGGAAGAATTATGGCTTCCGCGTGGCAGCGATCGGTGCCGCCGGTCAGAGTCCGTGGAGCGATGAAGCGGTGTGCATGGCTCCGTGAGGCGCGCAGCCCAATCCTACTCGTTCTCCTACTCGTTCTCGTTCTGTCGCTCGCGCTGGCACGCAGCCTGACCAAGCCCAGGATAAGCACGCTGCAACAGCACTCAAAGACTCCAGGCTCCGACGATGCGCCGTGATCGAGGACGAGTTCGAGTAGGAGGACGAATCCAGCATCCAGAACCCAGACCGCCTAAAGGCGGAACTACGAACCCGGAAGCCGGACCGCCTAAAGGCGGAACTACGAACCCAGAACCCGGACCGCCTGAAGGCGGAAATCGAGTCCGCACCGCTGCGGGCGCAGACGGTGGTAATGGCAGTGACGGCCAGGTGATGTGGAGTGCCGACGAGTCGTCGCCACTCCATGGGGTGGCGGGAGGACGCGTGCGTCCGCGCTCCGGTCAGCCGGGACGGATTCAGAAACCGCGGCTGATGCCGATCAGGAAGCCGAGGGAGTCGAGGCCGGGATTCGGGTCGGTTTGACCGCCGTTGGAGAGGTGCTGGAACAGGGCGCTGGCGCGGAACGTCCAGCCCTCCGTGATCACCCGGGAGACGCCGAGCTGGCCGTACCAATTTAGGGTGAAGTCCTGGCCCTGGCCGCCGGGAGCGCCTTGGGAGTCCACGAAGCCGACACCGCCGCCGATGGAGCCGAACACGCTCCAGGTCAGGCTAGGATTCCACCATTCGATGGAGGGTGCGCCGGAGACGCCGAGGTAGCGGTTCTCGGAGCCTTCCTCGAACCAGTTTGCCATGGCGCTGAGCTTGTTGCGCACGGTGAGGGCGGAGCCGTTGCGGAAACGGAAGCCGAACATCTCCTTGCTGCGCCAGGAGACGATCAGGGGGATGATGCGGTAGTTGAAGGTGGTGTCGCCACCGACTTTCCACAGCATGCCGGTTTCCAGATCGAAGGAGTTTTGCGTCCAGGGTTTGAGCTCGGTAGGTGCCGACTGGGAGAAGGCGGCGGTGGTGAGCAGCAGGGAGACGAGAAAGGCGCGAATCATGCGCGCATGCTAACGTGACGCACTGCAAACGCCAGCGGGGAGTTTTATCCACCAGCGTGGCCAGGGTGGACGGGGGGGAATCGGCAAAGGCGCAGGAGGAATGGCGCAAGGGTTGAAAAACTCTTTTTCTTTTTATCGTGGATGCGGCGGGTTCATTCCCCGCTATGAAATTCGCCAGCCAAAATCAGCCTCCAACCACCCTTTCTTCATGAGCACCACCCGTGTCCTTCTCACCACCACGTCATTTCAGGACACCCCCGGCATCCATCACGACATGCTAGCCAAGGCCGGCTTCGAGATCGTCCGCGAACGCGGTCCGCTCCCCGAGTCGAAGATGCTCGAACTCGCCGGTGACTTCGATGCCTACCTTTGCGGTGACGATGCCCTGACCCGCGCGGTCATCCAGAAATCCCTGCCGCGCCTCAAAGTGATTTCCAAATACGGCATCGGCCTCGACAAGATCGACGTTCCCGCCGCCACCGATCTCAAGGTTCCCGTGCTCTTCACGCCGGGCGTCAATCACACCACCGTCGCCGAGCACACGTTCTGCCTCATGCTCGCCGCCGTGCGCAATCTCGTCGTCGAGGCGAATCATGTCGCCGCCGGCAACTGGACGCGCATCACCGGCAACGAAGTTTGTGGCAAGACCCTCGCCATCGTCGGTTTCGGTCGCATCGGCAAAGAAGTCGCCATCCGTGCCAAAGCTTTTGGCCTGAACGTCATCGGCTACGGCAACTACTGGGACGAGGACTTCGCCCGCTGGTATGACATCAAGCGCGTCGAAAACTTCGACGATGTCCTGCGCCAAGCCGACATCATCTCGCTGCACACGAAGCTCACCGCCGCCACCAAGGGACTGATCAACGCGAAGAATTTCCCGCTCATCAAACAGGGTGCCGTCATCGTCAACACGGGCCGCGGCGAACTCGTCGAACTCACGGCGCTGGTCGCAGCGCTCAAGTCCAACCAACTCCTCGCCTACGCCGCCGACGTGCTCGATCAGGAGCCGCCGCCTGCCGATCACCCGTTGCTCGGATTGCCCAACGTCATTCTCACGCCACACATCGGCTCCCGCACGCACGAGAGCGTGCAGCGCCAGGCCAGTTGCGCCGTGGAAAATCTCACGCGTTACCTCGCGGGACAAAAGCCAATCGCTCAAGCCAACACGTTCTGAGTGCGGCCTTGACCTGATCCTCCGTTCCTGATTTACATTCTTTCTCTTTTCCAAAACCATGAGCCTCCAAATCAAACCTCGCGAATCCTGTGCCTTTGACCAAATCTCCCTCGGCGAAGTCATGCTCCGTCTCGATCCCGGTGAGGGCCGCATCCGTACCGCGCGCAATTTCCAGGCATGGGAGGGCGGTGGCGAATACAACACCTCGCGCGGCTTGAGGAAATGCTTCGGCTATAAGACCGCCGTCGTCACCGCGTTCGTGGACAACGAAGTCGGTCACCTCATCGAGGATTTCATCATGCAGGGCGGCGTCGCGACCGACTTCATCCAATGGCGCGCGGACGACGGCATTGGCCGCACCGTCCGCAACGGCCTGAACTTCACCGAGCGCGGTTTCGGCATCCGTGGTGCCGTCGGCAACCCCGACCGTGGCAACACGGCAGCCTCGCAGCTCAAGCCCGGCGACATCGATTGGGATCATATTTTCGGCAAACTCGGCGTCCGCTGGTTCCACACGGGCGGCATCTACGCCGCGCTCTCCGCGACGACTGCGGAACTCACCGTCGAAGCCGTGAAAGCCGCCAACAAGTATGGCACCATCGTCAGCTACGATTTGAATTATCGCCCATCGCTTTGGAAGACGATCGGCGGCTTGCAGAAGGCGCAGGAGGTCAATCGCGAGATCGCCAAGTATGTCGATGTCATGATCGGCAACGAAGAAGACTTCACCGCGTCGCTTGGTTTCGAGGTCAAGGGCATTGATCACAACCTCACCAAGATCGAGACCGGTGCCTTCAAGGCCATGATCGAGACGGCGGTGAAGGAGTTCCCGAACTTCAAGGTCGCGGCCACGACGCTGCGCGGTGTCATCACCGCCACGGTCAATAACTGGTCAGCGATCCTCTGGCACGACGGGAAATTCCACGAGAGCCGCAAATACGACGCTCTCGAAATCCTCGACCGCGTCGGCGGTGGTGACAGTTTCGCTTCCGGCGTGCAGTTTGGTTTCATGGAGTTCAATGACGCGCAGAAGGCCGTCGAATACGGTGCCGCTCACGGTGCTCTCGCCTCCACGACCCCCGGAGACACCTCAATGGCGACCCGCAAGGAAGTCGAAAAGACCATCGGCGGCGGCGGCGCACGAGTCGTGCGGTAACACCGGCGTCTCCGCCGCTGCAATGATGATCGGGCCTGTTGTTCACGCTTTGGCGTGAACAACGCGCGCGAGACTCTTGCGAGGCTGGGATGAGCCGCTATTCTCCGCGCCTCCATGGCCACCACACTTTTCACGCCGTCACATGTCTATGAACAGCCTGCTCCGGCGTTCGACATCAACGCGATCGAAACGCCCGCCTATGTGGTGGATGTGGCCCTGCTGCGGCAGAACATGGGAAAGCTCGCGCGGGTGCAGAGTGAATCCGGCGCACGCGTGTTGCTGGCGCTGAAGGGTTTTTCGATGTTCAGCGTGTTTCCGATCATGCGCGAGTATCTGAGCGGCTGCTGTGCCAGTGGCTTGAATGAGGCGCTGCTGGCGCAAGAATTTGGCAAGGAAGTGCATGTCTATGCGCCTGCGTTCAAAGAGCAGGAGATGCGCGAGATCATCCCTATCGCGCATCACCTGAGTTTCAATTCGCTGGCGCAGTTTCGGAAGTTCAAGCCGATGCTGGATGCCGCCAAGGCCGCTGGTCATGCGCCGAGTCCCGGCATTCGCGTGAACCCCGAGCATTCGGAAGTCGAGGTGTCGCTCTATGATCCCTGCTCACCAGGTTGTCGTCTCGGCATTCGCGCCGAGTTGCTCGAAGGCGAGGATTTGACCGGCATCGAAGGTTTGCATTTCCATGCCTTGTGCGAACAGGACAGCGATGTGCTGGAGCGCACCGTGGCGGCAGTGGAAAAACGCTTTCCGCGTCTGCTGGAGCAGGTGCAGTGGGTGAACATGGGCGGCGGACATCATATCACGCGCCAGGACTACGACGTCGAGCGACTCATCCGCGTACTGCGCACTTTCCGTGAGAAATGGGGCAAGGACGTTTACATCGAGCCGGGCGAAGCCGCAGGCTTGAACACGGGCTACCTCATCGCGGAAGTGCAGGACATCGTGGGCGTGCATAACACCACGGTTGCCATTTCCGAATCTACAGCCACTGTAAGTCATGCCCAAAGCCCAACCGATTCTTTCACCTATCGCACGCCAAGCGATGCAAGATGCCTTGCGCAAGAACTCTATCGCCGTCTCCAAAATGACGCTCGAAGAAATGATCGCGCAGATGCGGCGGAACGGATCGGTGCCGAGACCGAATCGATTCTTGCGTGGGCGAAAGCTCGCGGATGCCTTGTCTCACCCACGGTCTTCGAAGTTGGGACTGCTTCCTTCAGAGAACTCGAAGGTGGCAATGAACATGAAGTCCTAGTCGATTCAGAATCGAGCAAGGTTCTCAAGCTCACCAGACCGCCGAATTTCGGCGCGAGAGGTGCGGCGGTTGCTTATCTGGAAAATCTCTTGGCCTACGATGTCCTGTTGGGTTTCGAATGGAACTTTGAAGGGATTGTCATCGAGCCTGATGGTGTCGCCATTTTGACCAGCCAGCCTTATGTCAAAGCAGACGAAGCCACGGAGGAGCAGATCGAAGCATATTTCAGTGGCTTGGGATTCATTAAAAAACGCGAGCACACTTTCTTTCGTTCGATTGATGGGATTACCCTCGCGGATGCCCGACCGGCGAATATTTTGCGAGATAGTGACGGCTTCATCTTTCCCATCGACATCCACATTATGGGTGTCTGTGAGGGGGATATTGTCACGGAGGAAGCGGGCACGGCTGTTCTCACTTGCGACATTCTGCCCACCGCCATCCTCGACATCTCCGCCACTGCGCACATGCCGGACACGCTGGAGATGCCCTACCGGCCGCATATCTTCGGGGCCGGACTGCCGGGGGAGCATCCGTATGAATACAAGATGGGCGGCATGTCCTGCCTCGCGGGGGATGTGCTGCAGGGCTACTCGTTCCCTGAACCGTTGCGTGTCGGTCAGCGGCTGGTGTTTGCCGACATGGCGCACTACACAATGGTGAAGACGACAACCTTCAATGGCGTGCCGCATCCCGACATCGCGATCTATGATCCGGCGACGCAGGAATACCGCGTGGTGCGGCGATTCGGCTACGAGGACTTCAAAAATCGGCTGTCGTAGGCTGCGTCAGCGCGCGTCGCGGACCATCTGCTCCATCCATTTGCCAAGCTGCGGCGGCTGGAAGGCCTGCATGCGCTCCAGCAGGCGGGTGTGGTCGTTTTCGACGAGCACACATTGCGCGTGCTCGGGTTTGAGGAAACCGCTTTGGCACATGTGGCGGATGAACTCGATGAGACCGTCGAAGAAGCCGCCGATGTTGAGGATGCCGACGGGTTTGTGATGAAATCCAAGCTGCAGCCAAGTGAGCGTCTCAAACAGCTCGTCGAGCGTGCCGAAACCGCCGGGCAGGGCGATGAAGCCGTCGCTGAGATCGACCATGAGCTGTTTGCGCTCGTGCATGCTGCCGACGACATGCAGTTGGGTGACGCTGCCGTGGCCGAGTTCTTTTTCCATCAGGGACTGGGGAATGACGCCGATGACTTCGCCCCCGGCGGCGAGCGCAGCGTCGGCCAGGGTGCCCATGAGGCCGACATTGCCGCCGCCATAGACGACACCGATGCCCTGACGTGCCAGAAAATCCCCCAGCGCGAGCGTGGCGCCCCGGTGGGCGGGTTCGCGGCCGGGATTCGAGCCGCAATACACGGCGATGCGTCGGAGGGAGTTCATGTGAGGAACAGAAAGCGCGAGGCGGTGGCTTTGAAAACCACAATCCTGCAAAATCATGTCATCGTGCTTGCGTAGCACTACCTGTCTTCAATAGCATGTCCGCCATGACCTCCCATTCCTCTTCTTTGAGCCGTCGTTCCTTCCTAGCCGCCAGCGCGTCGTCGCTGGCCGGCTGTTCTCTGCTGCCGTCCATTGGCAAAGGCAACTGGATCGACGCGCATGTGCATGTGTGGACGACGGATGTCGTGCAATACCCGCTGGCACGTGGTTATGCCGTCAGTGACATGCGCCCGCCAAGCTTCACCCCGGAGCAGCTCTTCGCGCACTGCAAACCCGAGGGCGTGAACCGCATCGTGCTGATCCAGATGAGCTATTATCAATATGACAACAGCTACATGCTCGACGTGATGCGCACGCATCCGGGCGTCTTCTCCGGCGTGGCGATCGTCGATGAGCATGCGCCGGATGTGGCTCTTACCATGACGAAGCTAGTTGAGCACGGCGTGCGCGGTTTTCGCATCAATGCGGGCAAGGAAAAAAACTTGTCCGAATGGATCGGCTCGCCTGGCATGGCCACGCTGTGGAAGACGGCGGCTGAATTGAAGGTGAGCGTGTGTCCGCTGATCAATCCTGACACGCTGCCGCTGATCGACAAGATGTGTGAGTGGTATCCTGACACGAGTGTGGTGATTGACCACTTTGCCCGCATCGGCATGGCGGGTGGATTCAAAGGAGGAGACATCCAAAACCTGCTGCGGCTCGCACGCCATGCGAAAACCCATGTGAAAGCCTCTGCCTTCTATGCCCTGGGGGCGAAAAAAGCACCCTACACCGACATGGGACCGCTGATCCGGCAGGTGCGGGACGCATTCGGGCCGCAACGCATCATGTGGGCTAGCGATTGTCCTTTCCAGGTCGATCCCGGCCACAACTACCACGACTCCATCGCGCTGATCCGTGACCGCCTCGATTTTCTCAGTGAGCAGGACAAGGCATGGATGCTGCGTGACACGGCGGAGAAGGTGTTTTTCTCCTCGGCGAACATTTGAGGCACAAAAAAGCCCCGGCAGGCGTGCTGCCGGGGCTTTGAAGAGGGTGGTGGAAATCAGGCGGGGACTTCGGTACCTTTGTGACCGAGCTGCTTCACCGCGAGGTTGAGCTGATCGTATTCGATCGGTTTCTTGATCACTGTCACCGGGCCGTGGGAGAGGATGCGGCTGAGGATTTCGCTGTCTGGGTAGCCGGTGATCACGACGATGGGGAGGTCTGGGTAGAGCGCCTTGAGCTGGGAATAGACTTCGTCTCCAGGCACGTCCGGCAGCTTGAGATCGAGGAACACGAAATCGAACTTCTGCTTTTTCGCCATCGCGATGGCTTCGGCACCGGTGCCAACCACCAGACGACCAAAACCAGCCTTCTTGAGGAACTGCTTGAAGAGCGCCTGCAGGGCAGGGTCATCGTCCACCACCATGACGGTGGGCTGACCGGCATCTTCCTCTTTGCGCAGGATATCGCGATCCAGCAGGCTGCGCTTGATGCGCCAGCGGCCGCCGATTTGCACCGCAGGCAATTGGCCACGTTGCACGAGGTAATAGACAGTAGGGAGAGGAATGCGGAGGTACTCCGCAGTCTCTTTGACTGTCATGAGTTCGGGTAGTGCTGGATCGGCCATAAGGGGGTGTTGTGTGAGTCTAGCTGTCTAAAATGGAGGTTTCGAAAATGGGAGATGAGTCGCAATCAGCAGTTATTCATGATACTCAATTATAATTACCATTATTACAAGGTGTTTCTTCGTGGTGGGGTAAATGATCGGTGGCTGATAATTGGTAGAATTGCGAATTAGAGTCACAAATGCAAACCAAAAGTTAGTATTATCAGAAAAACTTCGGTAATCCTGACTAGTTTCATACAAATGCCATCAGTCCAGAACGCAGAGAATAAGGCGGGTCGAATAGAATCAGTCCATACAACCGGGTAAATCTGTCATGGCTGTTACGCGAACTCACTGCAATGGCAATACAGAGCCGCTGAACGGCGGTTGTCACGACTTCGGTGTTGCAGGTTGGTGTTAGCAATTTGCCAAGCCGCATCGCTGCATCTAGATGCTTGCCTCTATGTCCGATGCCATTCCCAACGTCCTTGCTGAACGCTACGCCACCGCCTCCATGCGCGCCCTTTGGTCCCCCGAGGGAAAAGTCAGGTTAGAGCGTGATTACTGGATCGCGGTGCTAAAAGGTCAGCGCGATCTGGGCATTGGGGTGCCGGATGGCGTCATTGAAGCCTACGAGAAGGTCAAAGACCAAGTCGATGTGGCCGCGATCATGCAGCGCGAGCGGATCACTCGGCATGATGTGAAGGCGCGGATCGAGGAGTTTTGCGACCTCGCCGGTCATGAGCACCTGCACAAGGGCATGACCAGCCGGGATCTGACGGAGAATGTGGAGCAGCTCCAGGTCTTCCGTTCGCTGCTGGAAATTCGCGCCAAAAGCGTCGCCGCGTTGGCTGGAATCGCCCGTCGAGCCGCCGAAACCCGTGATGTGCCGCTGACCGCCCGTACGCACAATGTCGCCGCCCAGGTGACGACTTTTGGCAAGCGGCTGGCGATGTTTGGCGAGGAAATGCTTCTCGCGTTCGGCGATTTGCAGCACCTCATTGCCACCTACCCGGCTCGTGGTCTCAAAGGGGCCGTTGGCACCCGTCTCGATCAAATCACCCTCTTTAACGGCGACACCAAGAAGGCGGCGGAGCTCGAAAACAGCATTTTGCATCATTTGGGCATGCCGACGGCCTTCAATGCCGTCGGGCAGGTCTATCCGCGCAGTCTGGATATGCAGGTCGTGGCCTCGCTGTGCCAACTCGCCAGCGGGCCGTCCAGCTTTGCCCGCACCCTGCGCCTCATGGCGGGGCAGGAACTCGCTAGCGAAGGCTTTGCCAAAGGCCAGGTTGGCTCCTCCGCCATGCCGCACAAGATGAACAGTCGTTCCTGCGAGCGCATCAATGGCCTACACGTCATTCTCAAAGGTTATCTCACCATGGCGGCCGGTCTCGCGGGCGATCAGTGGAATGAGGGGGACGTGTCATGTTCCGTCGTGCGTCGTGTGATGCTGCCGGACGCCTTCCTGGCCATGGATGGCCAGTTGGAGACCCTGCTCACCGTGCTGAACCAGATGGAAGTCTTTGAGGCTGTCGTGGAGCAGGAACTCATGCGCTATCTGCCCTTCCTGCTGACCACCACGGTCATGATGGAGGCGGTCAAAAAGGGCGCCGGCCGCGAAACCGCCCATGAAGTCATCAAAGAGCATGCCGTGCAGGTCGCCAAAGACATGCGCACTGGCAAGGTGCGTGAAAATGACCTCCTGGAGCGTCTGGCGCAGGATGATCGCCTCAGCCTCACGCATGACGACATGCGGAATCTCGTGGCCGCAGGCAAGGCTAACGCCGGGGATGCGCCACAGCAGGTGGATGCCTTCTGCGCACGCGTGGACGCTATCGCCGCCGAATTCCCGCAGGCGGCGGCGTATGAACCCGGGGTGATCCTGTAAAGCCTGCGACTCGCGGCTTTTGAAAGCAGTCTAGAGCTTCAGCTCGTTCTGGGAGTCGTCCGCGCTTTCCAGAACGAGCTGAAGCTCTGAACTACTTTGGCTCACGTACCACGCGGTCAACGGCGTGTTTGGTGATGATGTTGCCCTGCGACTCGCGGCCTTTGATGGCGATGGAGTTGAAGGGAAACTTGATGGCGGGATTGCGCAGGTAGAGGGCGGGTTTGAGGTGAACTATGACGTTTTGCGCGTTGGATTCCTCCTCGGTCTCGTGGCGGATGAAATACAGCACGAGCGAGCCGGGGGTGCCTTTGGTGAGGGCGTATTCCTTGTCGCGGGTGATGCCGCCGACGCGGAAGCGCTTTGCCATGAGGCTGCCCTGGCGGCCGTCGCGATAGATTAGGGTGTACACGGCCTCGTCGTCCTTTTTGAAGAGATTGATGTACTGCGGGTTCTTGCCGACGAAGAACTTCGGTGCGGCCTTGGTCACGCTCATGGTGCCATCACGGGTGAAGAAGATCACATCGTCCAAGCTGGAACATTTGCAGAGCGGCTCGCCCTCGCGCTTGAGGCCGGTGCCAGCAAAGCCGTCCTTGGCATTGAGGTACAAAGTCTCGCTTTGAATGATGACTTCGGCAGCGGCGACGCGGTTGAAGCTGCTGATCTCGGTGCGGCGCTCGCGACCGGGGCCGTAGGTTTTCTTCAACTGCTCAAAATGGGAAACGGTGAAGCGGGTGAGCTGTTTGAGGAACTTGTTCACCTCCGCGATCTCTTGCTCCAGCGAGCGGATGTGGGCGTCGGCTTCGAAGCTGTTGAACTTGGAGATGCGCTTGATCTTGATCTCGGTGAGGCGAGCCACGTCGTCGTCGGTGACTTCGCGTTGCAATAGGGAGAGGTGCGGTTTGAGGCCGGTCCAGATGGCCTTCATCACGGCATCCCAGGTTTCGCATTCCTCAATGCGACGGTAGATGCGGTTCACGATGAAAATCTTTTCCAGCGAGCTGAAGTGCCATTTCTCATTGAGTTCGCCGAGCAGGATGTTCAGCTCCTGACCGAGAATCATTTTCGTGTTCTCGGCACTGGTCTTGAGCAGCTCGTTGACGGCGACGAAGCGCGGTTTGTCGTCCTGAATGACGACGGCGTTTGGTGAGAGCGAGATTTCGCAGTCAGTGAAGGCGTAGAGCGCCTGGATCATCTGATCGGTGTCGGTGCCGGTTGGGAGCTGGACGACGATCTCGACCTTGTCGGCCGTGTTGTCGTCCACGCGGGCGATCTTGATTTTGCCTTTGTCATTCGCGGCCACGATGCTGTCCATCAGGCCGCCGGTGGTGGTGCCAAAGGGGATCTCGGTGATGACGAGGATGGTTTTCTTCGCGCCTTCCTCGATCTTCGCCCGCACGCGGACACGGCCACCGCGCAGGCCGCCGTTGTACTCGCCAGCGTCCATGGTGCCGCCGGTGAAAAAGTCGGGCAGCAGGTTGAACTCCTCACCGCGCAGCGCGGCGATGCTGGCGTCACACAGCTCGATGAAATTGTGCGGCAAAATGCGGCAGGACAGGCCCACGGCGATGCCTTCGATGCCCTGTGCGAGCACGAGCGGGAATTTCATCGGCAGCGTGACCGGCTCCTTGTTGCGGCCATCGTAGGAGGCGGCCCACTCGGTCACTTTCGGGCTGTACACGACATCCAGCGCGAACTTGGAGAGGCGTGCCTCGATGTATCGCGGTGCGGCGGCGTTGTCGCCGGTGAGGGTGTTGCCCCAGTTGCCCTGGGTGTCGATGAGCAGGTCTTTCTGGCCGAGCTGCACCATGGCATCGCCGATGGAGGCGTCGCCATGCGGATGGTACTTCATCGTGTTGCCGACGACGTTGGCGACCTTGTTGTACCGGCCGTCTTCGAGCTCATCCATGCTGTGCAGGATGCGGCGCTGCACGGGTTTGAGGCCGTCATTGATGTGCGGCACGGCACGTTCGAGGATGACATAGCTGGCGTACTCGAGGAACCAGTCGCTGTAGAGCGTGTCCACCGGTCTATGTTCTACCGGAGCGGCGGAGGGCAGGACGGGGGAGAAGGCTTCTTCGGCGGATTTTTTGGAGGACTTTTTGGCCACGGCGGAATGAGGAAATGGGAACGGGGGTGGCGAGGATAGACAGTGCGTGCGCAAGCGCAAGGGCGCAGCGCGAGGCGTGAATTATCAGGCTCTGCCGATGGTTGGTAGGACGACAGCGTATTTACAAACTCCTGAATTGAGGTCGGGTGGCAGTAGTCGCCTGTTGTCGTTTTTAAAAGCTTACTCAATTATGAAATGCAGTTTCGCAATTTTTCTGCGGAGATCAAGGGCTCTGCTGCTGGCAACGGCGAATCTCGCCATGGCCGAGGCGGATCATCATGCGGCGGCTGATGCCTTGATGGCCGAGGCAGCGCGTCTGGCTCCCGCTGCGCAGGCGGTGGAGATGAATTTTGCTGCCGTGTCTCCGGCACAGTGTGCCACGCTGGGAAACTGGAGTGCGATCATACCGTGGGCACCGCACATTCCGGTGTCCGCAGCGCTGCTGCCTGATGGGCGGCTGCTGACGTTTGCCTCGAACCAGCGCACTACTTTTCCTGACGGTCCGCAGTTTACCTATGCTGCGGTATGGAATCCGGCCACGGGTGTGTTCACCGAGCTGAATAACGGCAGGCACGACATGTTGTGCGGCGGCTTGTCGTTGCAGCAGGATGGCCGACTGCTGGTCAACGGTGGCAACGGCAGCGAGGGAACGACAGCGCTGACGAGCTTGTTTGACTGGCGTACAAATGAATGGACTGCGGCACAGAGCATGCCGGATGGCCGCTGGTACAACACCAGTGTGGCCTTGCCCAACGGCGAGGTTTTCACTGCGGGTGGCAATGGCGGCAGCAATGGCACGGGCACCACGGATCAATGGAATGCGAGCACCGGCTGGCGGCGCATGAGCGGCGTGAACTGGCAGAGCGTGGTGAACGCGCCGATTCCGAATGCGAACGAACCCAACTGGCATCCTTTCCTGCTGGTGGCCCCGGATGGGCGGCTGGCACACTTCGGCCCGCATCATGAACTGAACTGGATCACGACCAGCGGCACGGGCGCGCTGACTCCTGCCGGTGCGGCATTGCCGGGCACGCATTATCCCAAACAGGGCGCGTGGGCGATGTATGACGCCGGCAAGGTACTCGTCGCCGGTGGTTTGCAGGCGATCGACAACGGCACCGTGGTCAATTCAGCTTTCACCGTCGATTTGAACGGTGCCACGCCGGTCGTCACGCCCACTGCGCCGATGGCAAACGCACGCTCGTTTGCCAACTCGGTCATCCTGCCGAATGGCGAGGTCATGGTGGTGGGCGGCACGAATGTGGGCGCGTTTTTCAGTGATGCGGGTTCGATCTACACACCGGAAATCTGGAATCCAACGACGGGTCAATGGCGTGCCGTGGCGGATGCGAGCGTGCCGCGTAATTACCACTCGCTGGCGATGTTGCTGCCGGACGGCCGCTTGTGGTCGGGGGGCGGTGGTCTGTATGGCGATGCCGTGGTGGATCACCAAGATGCGCAGATTTTCACCCCGCCGCAGTTGTTCAATACGGATGGCAGCGCGGCCGTGCGCCCACAGATCACGGCGGCTCCAGATCGCATCGGCCCAGGCACGACCTTCACCGTGAACGCCTCACCGGGTGTGCAGTACTTCAGTTTTATCCGCATGTCGTCGCTCACGCATTCGGTCAGCACGGATCTGCGCCATGTGCGCTTCACCCACAGCGTCACCGCGCCCGGTGTGTATGCGGTGACCGCCCCGGCGAGCATCAATGTGCTCACGCCTGGCTACTGGATGATGTTTGGCGTGGATGCGAACGGCGTGTGGTCCGTGTCACGCATCATGCAGGTCACGAATGCGACGCTGCCGGTGGTGACGAATCCTGGCGCGCAGAATGTGCCGCAAGGCTCCGCCGTATCGTTGCAGGTGAATGCCAGCGTGACTGGCGGTGCCATGAGTTATGCCTCCACTGGCCTGCCGACGGGTCTTGGCATCCACGCCACGACGGGATTGATCTCTGGCACCGTCACAGCTGCGCCAGGAACCTATCGCAGCACGGTGTTTGTCACGGCTTCAGGGCGGGTGGCATCCGTCACCTTCAATTGGATTGTGGTGTTGCCGAATCTCGGCAGCGGTCAGATCATGCGCGAGTGGTGGATGGAGATCAGCGGCACCACCGTCGCCTCTCTGACCGGCAATGCCATCTATCCCGCCAATCCCAACGGGCGTGATGTGCTTGGCTCTTTTCAGACGCCGCAGAACTGGGATGATCAGACCGGCCAGCGTGTGCGCGGCTTCCTGCATGTGCCGGTGACGGGTCAGTACCGCTTTTACATCAGCAGCGATGATGAATCGAGCCTGCTACTCAGCACCGATGACAATCCGCTCAACGCAGTGCAAATCGCCAGCCAACCGGATTACACGCCGCCGCAGACTTGGACGTGGTATTCGCAGCAAACATCTGTCTTGATCACTCTCAATACTGGGACGCGATATTACATCGAAGCGGTCACGAAGGATGGCAATGGGGACGATCATCTCGACGTCGGCTGGAAAAAGCCCGGTGACACGGCCATCAGCGTGATCGCGGGCACTTACCTCAGTCCGTATATGCCGGTGCAGAATCCGGCGATCGTTTGGAGTTTTGAGGAGGCTGCTTGGAATGGCACGGCGAATGAGGTCAAAGCATCGGAACAGGGCATCTACCGATACGAGGGGAAGGCCAATGCCGGTGCCAACACCACAACGACGAATCCTGCCCTAGATGGTGATCCGGGCACTGGTCGCCACGCCGAGTTTGATGGCACCACGCAGAGTGTGGTGGTCCCCTATAACGAGGCGTTAAATCCCAACGACTTCACCATTGCCGCATGGGTGCGTTTGGACACTGTCGCAGGTGCGGAGCGGTGCATTCTGTCCTCACAGGAGACTGCTGGCGGCACGACGCGTGGTTATGGGCTGTGGATCAGCAGTGCCGGCAACTGGCAGTTGCGCACCGGGACGGCAGCCGCCGCATTGAGCGGGCCAGTTGCCACCTCCGGGCAATGGACGCACCTCGCCGCCACTTTTCGCACCACGAATGCCAGCACCCGCGCCGGAGTGCGTAGGCTGTTTATCAATGGTGTTCAGGTGGCCGAGGACAGCGGCTCTTATGCATTGAATGTGGCGCAACCGTTCGTCGTCGGCGCGGCAGGCAACCTGGGGGCGGCGTTCTTCGTCGGCGCGGTGGATGAGGTCACTCTGCACCATGCTCCGCTGTCACCGAATGACATTCTTGCGCTGCGCGAATTGCGGCATTCCCCGACGGCAAGGCCGCAAATCACGAACCCCGGCAGTCAGGTGTCCATCATCGGTGCCGTGGTGTCACTGCCGGTCATTGCGGTCGATCCTGAAAATGATCCCATCACGTTTGGTGCCAGTGGCCTGCCGCCTGGACTCGCCATAGCGCCGGCTTCAGGTGTCATCTCCGGTTTGCTCACCACCACGGGTGTTTTCACCGTCATCGTCACCGCGAATGATGGCATCAACACTCCAGCAAGCGCTGCCTTCGTGTGGACGGTGACGAACGGACTCACCTTGCAGCCGCTGGTTGCGGGTCCTAAGCCCAGCGGCAGCTCCCAGACTTTCACCGCTCAGGCTGCAAACGGGGTGAACCCGCGCTTCAAATGGAACTTTGGAGACGGCACACCGGAAACGGCATGGTCGTCAGCAACGAGCATCACGCACACGTTTGCCGCTCCAGGACGCTATCTGGTCACACTTACGGCCACGGATGACACGGACAGCATAGTCACCAGCTCATTTTACCAGGCCATTCACGCGCCTTTGACTGCCAGCAAGCCACGGACCTCCGCCAGTATCGCGTTTGAAGATCTGGCCACCGGGAATGATCGCGTCTGGTGTGTGAATACCGACAACAACAGCGTCTCGGCCTTCGATGTCGTCACCAATGCGCGGTATGCGGAGGTCAATGTCGGCACGGCACCGCATGCTCTGGCTTTGGCACCCGGCGGCAGGCTGTGGGTCACGAACACCGAGAGCGGCACGCTCAGCATCATCAACACCAGCACGCGCAGCTTGACGCAAACGGTGACTTTGCCGCGCGGCTCGCGTCCATTTGGGTTGGTCTTTGATCCTGCTGGCACCGCCGCCTGGGTGGCGCTGGAAGGCACCGGGCGTGTGCTCAAATTGAATCCAAGCACGGGAGCGCAGCTCGCGTCGATTGATGCGGGCGGTCCGGTGCGGCATTTGTCCATCGCCGCTGACAGCGTACGCCTCTATGCCACATGGTTCATCACGCCGTCTGTGGCGGGCGAAAACACCGCGACTCCGTTATTGACCGGAGCAGGGGGACAGGTGGTCGTCATCGGCACGGCAACATCGGTGGTTGAGCGGACCATCTTGTTGAACCCGAGCACTGCGCTCGATACCGAAACTTCGGCCCGCGGTCTGCCGAACTATCTCGGCGCTGCCGTGATCTCGCCGGATGGATTGTCCGCCTGGGTGCCGTCGAAGCAGGACAACATCCAGCGTGGTAATTTGCGGAATAGTCGTCCGCTCAATCACGAGATCACGGTGCGCTCGATCGTCTCGCGCATCAATCTGACCACACAGGTCGAGCACCAGGTCTCCCGCGTGGACATTGACAATGCCGGCATGCCTTCCGCCGCCGCGTTTGACCCGTGGGGCATGTATGTTTTTACCGCGCTGGAGGCCAGCCGGGAGATCGTGATTCTCGATGCCTGGACACGGCAGGAAATTCTGCGTTTCGCCGCCGGTCGCGCACCGCAGGGCATCGTGCTCTCGCCGGATGGCAGCACGCTCTATGCGCAAAACTTCATGGATCGCACAATCACCGTGCATGACGTGAGCGGCATCCTCCAGGGCGGCAGTGCCGCGCCGACCACCACCGCCACGCTGAACGCCATCATCACGGAAAAACTCACGGCGCAGGTGTTGCTGGGCAAAAAACTGTTCTATGACGCCAAGGACTCACGTCTTGCGCTGCAGGAATACATGAGCTGCGCCGCATGCCACAATGAGGGTGGTCATGACGGTCGCGTGTGGGATCTGACCGGCTTCGGCGAGGGATTGCGCAACACGATCACGCTCAAAGGCCACGCCAATCATGGCATGTTGCACTGGACTGGCAATTTCGACGAGGTGCATGACTTCGAGGGGCAGATCCGTGCTCTCGCGGGTGGTTCGGGCCTGATGACGGATGCGCAGTTCAACACCGGCACGCGCAATCAGCCGCTGGGTGATCCCAAGGCCGGAATCAGCGCTGATCTCGACGCGCTGGCCGCGTATGTGAAATCACTGACGCTCAACGGCAGCAGTCCCAGCCGCACCAATAGCGGCGGCTTGAGCGCGGACGCCACGGCGGGTCAGCAAATCTTCCGCGCGCAAAACTGCGCCGCCTGTCATGGCGGTGCGAACTTCACCAACAGTGCGTTGAACATCTTCGCGAGCATCGGCACGCTCAAACCAGCGAGCGGCAAACGGCTGGGCGTGGCACTCACTGGCCTCGACGTGCCAACGCTGCGCGGCGTCTGGGCCACCGCGCCGTATTTGCACGACGGTTCCGCCGCCACGCTGGCCGATGCCATCACCGCGCATCAGGGCGTGACGCTGTCGGCGGCTGACATGAGCAAGCTCATCGCCTTCGTCGCTAGCATTGATGACGCGCCGACAACCGCGCCCTTGCCATTCACGCTAGCGCTCACCACACCTGCCGCCACGGTCAGCGCCCCGTTCACCGTGACAGCGGCCTTCAATGCGTCCGCCAGTGGTTTCACCCTCAGCGATATCGTGGTGGTGAATGGCATCGTCTCCAACTTCAGCGGCAGTGGCGCGAGCTACACGTTCCGAGTCACCCCGACTGCCGCCGGTCTGGTCACGGTGAGCGTGCCTGCGAATGCCGCCACAGACAGCACGACGCTCGGCAACCTAGCTTCGAACGTGCTCAGTGTCAGCTACCTCAATGGCGACACCACGCCGCCAACAGTGGCACTCGCCACCCCGGTCAGCAGTGTTGCCGGGCCGTTCGCTGTCACCGCCACGTTCAGCGAAAGTGTGAGCGGCTTGCTTGCCTCCGAGTTCGTCGTCACCAATGGCACCGTCACCGCGCTGAGTGGTGCGGGCGCGGTCTGGTCTGCCAGGGTGCATCGCCGGAATGATGTTTTATTGTAAATATAACTGTACCCCTTAAATAGGCTGGGTATAGAGTGCGGATGCAGTTGAGTATCACGAACATTCAAGCCACCGACGAAATCGAAGTTA
>Ga0105051_10003532_pt1 | contig 18919 bp, 23 predicted proteins | sample FRY02_FD_78383 | JGI IMG/M metagenome (GOLD analysis project Ga0105051, IMG submission 78383) | Freshwater microbial communities from Lake Fryxell liftoff mats and glacier meltwater in Antarctica - FRY-02 (megahit assembly) | ecosystem: Environmental > Aquatic > Freshwater > Ice > Glacier... | reverse complement strand
CTGGCTTGAGCACCAGTAAGTCTTGGAATAAGAGCTACTGCTAAGATACCTATGATAACTATTACGATGAGAAGTTCGATCAGAGTAAATGCTTTAGTGAAGTTTTTCATGACAAACAAAAAAGAATACTACTACTAGTATACCCCCCCCCTTTGAGATTTGTCAAATCGTATGTGCTACATTATAAATAATAGGTTTTTTGATTATGAAAAAAACCTTCAATCAATATCATACCTACATGCGACATGTCTATATTCTCTACTGTGCAGATGACACTTACTATACAGGCATCACGACTGATCTTGAGCGTAGAATCAGTGAGCATAATGCTTGACTCAAATGAGCCAAATATACCAGAGCTCGTCAGCCTGTAGAGCTTATGTGGTCTCAGTCGTGTGAGACGAGATCTCTTGCAATGCAGACTGAATACCGTATCAAACAACTACCCAGAGATCAAAAGATCTCACTGATACAGTGATGATTTAGCCTATAATCTGCTAATATGAAATTCCAGACTCTTAAACAATCAGTATTGATCACGATCATAATACTCTGACTGAGTGGATGTACACTCATGCCAAGGCAAGACGAGTGAACGATGAATACCGAAGTCATCACACAAGATCGTGATGTCGCACAATCGTGAAGTATGACCAGCGGAGATCAAGTCAGCCCAAGCAATCTTACTACTCCCCCAAAGCTGTCATATCTGAATCTACCTGCTGATACTGCGATCACGATCTATGCACAAGTCCCCAACGCTAGATCGATGGAAGTCGTGCAGTCTGGAGATGATACTTATACTTTTGTAGGTAACAGATCTGAGGATAATGTATATGTCGTTATCGATCTGTGAAGCAATAATGTAGTTGATGAAGTCAGAAAGATTGCATCAGGACTCAATAGTCCCAACGGTGTTGCGTATCTGAGTGGTGACCTGTATGTATCGGAAGTCGATCGTATCTTGATCTTTAGAGATATTTTGAATAGATTGGATGCTCCAGCATACGAAGTGTTGTTTGATCAGCTGCCTAATGATGCGCAACATGGCTGGAAATATCTGGCATTCTGACCTGACGGAGAGTTATATATCCCGATCGGTGCTCCATGTAACAACTGTCTATCCGATGCTCCTTACGCATCATTGTATCGCCTGGATCTTGAGACGAAGAAACTCACGATGGTCGCACAAGGCATCAGAAATACCGTAGGATTTGCACGACATCCTGAGACTCAAGAGCTATGGTTTACGGACAATGGTAGAGATCGTATGTGAGATGATATTCCTACTGATGAACTCAACCATGTCACTCAAGAAGGTCAGCATTATGGCTACCCTTACTGTCACGCTTGAGATGTACAAGATGATGAGTTTATTGGTCGTGACTGTAGCGAGTTTGTCCCACCAGTCGCTCAGCTCGGACCTCACGTCGCAGCTCTCGGTATGATCTTTGCTGATACAGCGAAGCTTTGAGCTGAGCGAGATAATCATGTCCTCATCGCAGAACATGGCTCATGGAATAGGTCAGACAAAATCGGTTATCAAATCTCAGCTGTTGATCTTAGTACTAATGAGTATAAGGTATTTATCGATGGACGACTACAACCTGGTGAAAAAGTACTAGGTAGACCTGTCGATCTTGCAGTACTTCCTGATGGATCAATACTGATGTCTGACGATGATCAAGGTTTGATCTACAGGATTCAGTATAATGGGAAATAAAACTTTATAAAAATATTTATTATATTATATAAGTAATGCAAGAAACTACATTTTCCGATGCAATCGAGCAAGTAATGTTGAACAATTGATATTACGCTCCACTTTCTTTGATCTATAAAGAATTTTCTCAATATAGAATCAAAACTGGGTTAACACCCGATAAAACAATCCAAGAAAGGGCACAAAGAGATCCAAGGTTTACTAAGATCGGATTGTGAACATATGCACTTACGGAATATCTCGATTCGCTTCCTAAAGAATCTGACAATACCACCAATGATCAAACAGCATTTAGACAGCACTCTCATATGCAATGAATGCTAATAGAACTTGGGAATATGTACTGATATGATACCTATACGCCTGATAAGAATTGAATCTTTATCAATCGTGAATTGGGTAAGATTAGCACACTAAAACAACTTCCAGAATTTACTTATCCCAATATCCTAGAAAGTTCAATGAGATTTGTGGATGTGATATGGTTTAATGAGAGATGATTTCCAGCAAGATTATATGAAGTTGAAAATAGCACTGACTTTAGAGCTGGACTAATTAAGTTCAATGAAGTACAGGATTTTATATCAGAATTTGTCTTTGTAGCTTCTTACGATAAAAAACAAAAATATGAAACAGAAAGAAATAAAACTGCATTCAGTGCTATCAAAGATAGGTGTGGATTTCTAGACTATGAATTTGTAGAAAAACGATATGCTAACGCATTAGAATGAAAACAATTTAAATAAATTGCTACTTATAGTCTGTAGATTTGTAGGGATGATTCATGTACTGTAAGATAGTATTTGATCTATCATATGAATTACATAGGTTCCAAACACTCACTGCTTGATTTTATCTATCAGTGAATCAGCAAAATCGTAGCACATCCTGACTATATTGTGTCTGATCTGTTTGCTGGGACTGGAGCGGTGGGTAAGATGTTCAAGTCCAAATGACATCGTATCACTGCCAATGATCTTCAGTACTATAGCTACATCCTCAACGCCAACTATATCGGCAACAATCAGATCTTATATTTTATGGGACTGATCACGATCGTACCTTGACTGATCGACGTAGATATCCATGAGAGGAAGTCTCGAGTATGTGACTATCTGACTCAAATCGAGTGAGTGGAGTGATTTATCTATCACAATTATAGTCCTTGAGGTACACTATGACAAGAGCACGAGAGGATGTATTTTAGCGATGACAATGCCAGGCAGTGCGACGCTATCAGACAAAAGATCGAACAGCGATATACCGATGAGACGATCACTGAGTCAGAATATCACTTTCTCCTTGCAACACTGGTTGAAGCGATCGACAAAGTAGCCAATACTGCCAGTGTCTATGGCGCATTCCTCAAGAAGCTTAAAAAATCTGCTCTCAAGCCTCTTATGATGAAACCGGCAGAATACTATATAGATGCACACCAACATCAAGTCTATAATCTCAACATCAATGATCTTATCAAGACTACGACACACGATGTCGTCTATCTCGATCCTCCGTATAATCAACGTCAATATAGTGGTAATTATCATATACTCGAAACAATCGCACTCTATGACAACCCCATCATCAAAGGCAAAACCGGACTCAGAGATCGAAGTAATCAAAAATCCAGGTATTGTAGCAGATCTCAAGTACTTCAACAGTTTACTGATCTGATAGATACGATTGATGCAAAGTATGTGTTTCTGAGTTATAATAATGAAGGTCTAATGAGCCACGATGACATCCAACAGATTATGAGTCGTAGATGAGAATATGGAGTTTTTACAACTGAATACGCAAGATTTAAAGCTGACAAAACACAAAATAGAAATCACAAAAAAGATCGTGTGACGGAGTATTTGCATCGAATCAAGATTCAAAAATAGTAGTAAATTCAGCAAGTTTATGATAAGTATACTTTACGCTGATCTTGATTTAGCTCGATAGTTGCATACACTAGTAGCATGTCTCACATAATCTCCTCCACATTCCTCAAGTCTGCAGCCAAAAACGAACATGCACCGGAAGCCGATAGGCCAGAGTTTGTCATGATCGGTAGAAGTAATGTCGGCAAGTCTACACTGATCAATGCAATGTGTAATCATAAGTCACTCGCGATCACCAGCTCCAAACCTGGTACTACATCTCTCATCAATTATTTTGATATCATGAGTCGCGATGATGATGGAGTAGACAAGTCGTGGTACCTCGTCGATCTTCCATGATATGGCTACGCCAAGGTCTCCAAGTCCAAATGAGCTACTCGAGGCACCATGATCACCGAATACATCTTACACAAAGATAATTTAGCTCAAATATTTATCTTGATCGACAGTACCATCCCTCCACAAGAGATTGATCTCGCATTTGTACAATGGATCGAAAGCATCAACAAGCCATTTTCACTCGTGTTTACCAAAACTGATAAAGTCAATCAAAAAACTACCTCCCATGTCATGAAACAGCGAAAACATACACTAAGTCTGTATGTCAAATCTTCACCATGATACTATATCACAAGCTGACTCAAGCCTCATAGTACTCAAGCGATCGTGGATGATATTCATCAGTCGATCGAGATAGAATAGATCGTACCGAAGTGGAGTTGCACTTTGGATTTGATTGAATATCATAGCATTTTAGTCCTTATCTTATGACAATGACTCAAATCACTAAATCGATAATGATAGATGCACCAGTAGCGCATGTGTGGAATACGATGCTTGATCATCAAAGCTTTGAGCAGCGAACAAGTGTATTTAGGGTTGGATCAACATACAAAGGCTGACGAAATCAAGGTGATCATATCAAGTTTGTGGATCATAATGGTGAGGGTATGACTTCACAGATTGTGGAAAACAGACAATATGCGTATCTATCTACTCAACATCTGTGAGAGATTCACCGCAATGAGGCTGGAGAATCCGTCATTACCGCTTACGATACTCCGATATATGAAAACTATACGTTTGTAGAAGAACACGATGCTACTCATCTCACCATCACCATGGACTGACTCCCTGAGGAATATGTGAGTATGATGGACAAGCAGCGACCTGAAGCTCTTGAGGAGCTCAAGATGATCTGTGAGACAAATACTATGTAATAGTAGATTTAGATGCTCCCACACTATGGCTGATAAAAGCAAATTAATCGAAATACTCGCTGGCACAGAGCATCATCCCAAAGTCCCTGATGATATGCAAAAGCTACTGCTTGGACATCCTGATATATTGAAGTTACGAAATGGACTTACCAAGCTTGCTCGTAACGAGTGGATCTGTCGAGTGACCATCGTCAAACAAGATATTACGAGAGCGGAACATATCATCCGTATGCACAAAAATCTTCTTGAAGGTATAAAAAGACCTTGTTGTCGACCGTGATGCCCACATCGCAGAGAGTCAGCCAAAAAATGGTTTATATAATCCTATACTAAAGATACGATACAAAATATCTTTTGTAGTAAGATATTATTATCATTATGTAAATATTATTATCAGACATACTTTGACATGGATATATTATTTTTTATCGGAGCATTGGTAGCAGAAGTTGCAGGTACGATTGCAGGATTTGGCTCTTCGAGCATTTTTTCACCGATCGCCAATCAGTTTCTCAACTTTCATAACGCACTTATTATCGTAGCAATCTATCATATATTTGGCAATCTATCCAGATTATGAGTATTCTATACACATTGGGACCGTAGGGTATTTATATTGTTTGGGATACCAAGTGTGATCGCCACAGTGATCGGTGCAAGCTTAGCGGGCGTCATCGATCCTAATCTCCTCAAGATGATCTTGGGGATTGTATTGATATGCTTTGCCTGATATAGTCTCATTAGTCCCACCCAGCCTCGTATCACTCACCCACGGATTGCGAGATTGTGATGAGCACTATCATGATTTAGTGCATGACTGATTGGTACTGGATGAGTACTCAGATGAGCGTTTATGACGATGCTATGACTGAGTAAAGAAGCATATATCGCAACCATCGCATCCGTCGCATTGCTGGTAGATATCACCAGAATACCATTATATATCAGTCAGTGATTTCTCAATAGAGACCATATCTGGATGATACCTCTCTTATGAGTGATTGCGCTGGTGTGATCTTTGATCGGTAAGTATATCATCAAGCATATCAGTACTCCACTACTCAAAACTATCATCTTGCGAGCAATTATCATCGTGAGTTGACTCCTTGCATATCAGTGAGCATCTCAACTATTTATTATCTAATACTTTCATATGAAATCAGCACCACTCAACATCATCATCACCTGAGCTACTGGCATGGTCGGCGAATGAGTCCTGCACATGTGTCTTGCAAGTCCTCATGTAGCCAAGATCCTGATCATCAACAGATCTCCACTCGACCTCACTCATCCCAAGCTGACACAGATCATCCATGAGGATCTAGGTGACCTGACTACTATCACGTCTCAGCTAGACTGATATGATGCCTGCTACTGGTGTTTGGGTACCACGTCTCTGGGCAAATCCAGAGCAGAATACGAGCACATCACCTATGATCTCACGCTATGAGCTGCTCGTACACTCGCAATTCTCAACCCTGACATGACCATGTGTTATATCTCAGGCCAAGGTACTGATCGTACACAGACATCGATGCTACATCGAGCCAGGATCAAAGGTAAGACCGAAGCAGATCTTGCACTACTGTTCCCATCGTCAAGCTACTCCTACAGAGCATCATATATCCAGCCCATCGCAGGACTGAATCGCACCTTGTCAGCATATGGCTATATCTCATGGATGTATCCACTCCTACGCAAAGTCGCATCGAGTCATGTCAACACACTTGAGGAACTAGGCAACTCCATGATCGCAGTCACACTACACTGATATCGTCAGGATATCTTGGAGCCCAAAGATATTAGAGAGAGTAGCAAACTGCTTGATTAATAAGATAGCTATCATTATATAGTAGTAGTTTTATTGCGTCGTTATTGATGAAATCATATATTTATATTGACTGAGCAAATCTCCATCAATGAGCCAAAAGCTGGTGAGGAATTGATTATCGTAAGCTAAAACAATGGTTGGTGGATAAATACGATGCTCAGAAGATTTATTTGTTTATTTGATATATCAAGTGAAAAGAATCTTTATATTCCCAGCTTAGTCTTCAGGGATATACACTGATTTTCAAAGAAACTCTGGAGATCGATGGGAAAGTAAAAGGTAATTGTGATGCAGAACTTGTTGTACAAGCAATGTCTAATTATTACGAGCATCCTATGGATCAATCAATACTTATTACTTGAGATGGCGACTTTGCATGTCTGATATATTTCTTTATATCAAAAAATCATCACATCAGCGTCATTGCCCCCAACAAAAACTATTGTTCATATCTTATCAAAAAAACTACCGTACCGATTGTAATGCTGGAAGAATTGAAACATAAATTACAATCTCCCTAAAACAAAAAAGCCCCCAAAAGAGACGGAACTCTGTTAGGGTCTTTCGATTGTTGTGATATTATTATATACAAACACTAATAATAAATCAAGTCAAAGTAATTCTAAATTAATCGTAAACAGAGCGTTGTTGTTACTCTACAAGTATTTATTACCAACCAAACTCTCCATGATCGCAGTCACACTACATTGATATCGTCAGAATATTTTGGAACCGAAGGATATTAGGGAGAGTAGGATGACGATAGAGAAATAAATAAAATTTTTATACTTGAATAATCGATAATATATCGATATATAAAATACAATTATTATTAATCGAATTAAATGAGATTTAGAAAAATTATTCTTGAAAATAACCCAGTATTCTGACCTAAAGTGGAATTTGATTTTACTAAAAGTGACTGAACTATTTATGATAATATTTTATTAATCGGGGAAAATGGCTCATGAAAATCTACTTTACTTGATATTATTTTTCAGTTTTCAAATTATTGACCTTTAGCCGAACACTCTGATGATGAAAAAAGATATTTTGAAATTGAGTTTTCTAATGATGAATTACATGTAATTGCACAATGAATAACGTCGTTAAGAACAAGTAATATTATTGGTTTTGAGTTTGATTTGAGTAAATGAAGTTGGGCTCAAATTAAGTTGAATATTAACTGAGTTATAGATGATAATTCATCGCCATTAAGCCAATACGCTAAAATATTTAAATCAATTTATTCTACAACCGAAATCAATTTTAATTGAACGATTCCTTCATCCTCAACAAATAAGGAAGTTGATGAAATTTTAAATACAAGTAAAAAATCATCCCATGATTTAGCTACAGAAATATCACAATTATTAATCGACATATCGGTTCAAGATAATTCTGATGACAAAGAATTCATGAAAGCTAATGCTGGAAAAGTATTAGATTTAAATAATATTGATAAAAGAACTAAAAGATTTCAGAATGCATTTTCTATTATCTTCGATTATTTAACATATCATTGAATTAATAAATTACAGCCAGAATTTAGAAAATGAATTAATAGATTTTCAATCAATAAATTAAGTTCATGAGAAAAACAAATTGTATTCAGGTGATGATTCTTACTAAAAGATCAAAATAGCTTAAACTGAGCTACAGTATTAATTGATGAGCCAGAAATTAGTTTACATCCTTCTCGACAACTTAATATATTGGATTATTATAGGGCTATCTTTACTGATCCAACCAACAAGACACAAACATCGCAATTATTTTTTACCACACATTCACCATATGTTTTAAAATCATTTAATTCAGATGAATATAAAGTATTTATATTTAGTAGAGATGAAACAAGTCAAAAAGTAAATATACAAGATCATAATCAATTGTGAAAGTTATATTGAACTCCTACTTGGTGAGAAATTAATCGATACGCATATTGATTACCTACTGTAGAATTTCATGATGAACTATTTTGATATTTACATGATAAATATATTTCATTAGCATCTGATCAGAACGATGCAAATCTAAGAAGTAGTCAAAATAATTTTGAAGACAATTATTTAAATAAACAAACAGGGTTGTTAAAAAATAAATCATGGACTCGTGAATACTGATGAATAGCTTCGATTAGCAAACCAGTAACATTACAAACGTTTATTAGAAATAAAGTTCATCACCCTGAAAACACAACTATGCAGTCTCAAGATTTTACCATTGAGGAATTGAAACAATCAATTAAAGGTATGATTTCACTAATCTAAAATATCTTTTGCTCTTTAACGGTATTCCCAGTATAATATAACTCTCAAGAGTTCATAAATTATACCATATGTCTAAAGCTACACTCACTATTCTTGACAAAACCATTAGTCCACCCATCAGACCATATTCACATAGTCAATAGATTCCCACACAACTACATCAAGCATTGATCGATACATGAGGTCAAGGTCAAGATTTTTATGATTTCCAAGGATCACAATCAAGTATCCCAGATCATATAGATGAACTTAAAATCATCTATCAAGGTAAATCGATAGTATTACCTAATCACATATCTCATAATCTACTATCATATCTACAACAACCTCAGTATTGAGTACCTTTTGATTGTCATAAGTTTATATCATATATCACTGGTAAATCACCAAATTTAGTTATTCCAAATCATATATACTGAACTGATCAAACTTCACCTTGAGATACTGGTCTCATATATAATACAGATAAAGATATCATACATAGACAACTATATCTTGGTGACAATCTCTTTCTATCCAAATGATGACGTCTGTGACCTATAATTATATCAACAAATAATGCAATGATACAACTACGATGATGAGATATCACATTGATACAAAAACATTAAGGAAACACTGCAAAAACTGACGCAAAGCTAATCCTTTAGGGCACGATTTTCTCATAATCCAACGTAATCTATTACATCAGGCGGGGTTTGCTATCATATGTTTACCGTTACACGGTACTATAGTCCTCGAGGACGACGAGAAGCTAGTGCCTTTGGTGAATGCTTTTAATATACAACATTGTACCACAAGGGCATGATAACTTTGATATATAATAGTAAACATTGTAACCAAGATATACTTTGATGGTTATTTAGCGTTTCCTTAAAACATCTGGTCATAGTGATAGCTCGTAAACACAAAAAACCCATCCTCACAGATGAGTTTTTGCTATACGAGGAAATAATCAATTATTTACCAAGTGGATCTTTGCCTTGGATCACTCTCAATAAAACTACAATGATTGCAATTACAATTAATATGTGGATCAAGTTACCAGCGATATCAAAACCAAACCCAATAAGCCACATAATAACTAAGATTACAGCGATAGTGTATAACATAATAATTAAGATTAGATAATAAATAAGTAATTAAAAATATTATTGAATAATAATATATACTAAACTATAATAATTTATAATAACTGTTAGTTGGATTGCAAGCGAAAATCATTTTTTCTATATTGCAAAAAATCCTTGCTCTTGAGTATCATCAATATTTGCGGATGCTGACTTATTCCTATTGTACATGCTGTGCGCGACAAACTCTGGTATCGTGTAGGTATATTGCTCTCCATCAAGGTAAAATTCTTGATAGTGCAAAAAATATAATAATGTACCCAAAGTCATCTCTACATCTCACTTACAGTATTTTTTAACCTTGTTGAGAATAGCCAGGTCCTGAGTTTTTTTGTATTCGAGCAATAGTTTGGCTCACTCAAGTCATCATCACTCCAGCACTTTGACAAGTCCGACCAGACCTGTGGCGACTTTGTTGAGTCAGATCCTACGGTTGGCAATATTTCGGATAAACATAAACAAGTCGATCGACTTGGCATTGAGATGATCGATCGCATCCTGATTGAGTCAGACATTGTAAGCAATGACTGGGTTGTCAAATGCTAATGAGTTGAATCAGATGATGTATCCGTCAAACTCCATACAAAAATCAACAAACTTTTTGAGATTTTCTGGTCAGATATATTTGAAGTTACGATGAAAATCCTCATGCTCATCAAGCGAACAAATACTATATCCCAGCTCAAACACAAGCGTCGTCAGATCATTGGTCGCATAAAGTGTCTCAATATCATACACAATATATGGCTTATCGAGGATCGTACGATACTGACCATCTTGATACGCTTGTGTGAGGATTTCGCGGACTGACTTATTGTTTTTGGTCGATTTGCTCGTATCTTTTTTGCATAAAGCATTGAGTGCGATCACATCTTCAGGCGACAACACCAACTCGATACGATCTTTTTCGTCAGTAAGAGTCAGCACATCACCATCACGCGCAAAACTAAACAATGGCTCACTACCCTGTCGATAGATCACCGACTCTCCTTGCTTAAACATGAGCTTGAGGAGATCTTTGAGTGTTGCTACACGTTCTTTGCGGAAAATCCCCTCCAGGTTGGCAAGGAATTTGTTGGAGATCTGTGTGAGTTGTGGGACAGTGAAGCGTTTGTACATATCGTATTAATACATAAATAACAAATTTATTCTTTTCTTCAAAAAAATATTCTATCTTTCTACTATAACCAATCTCGCTACTATTTCCACATCGATTACATCGTCTCAAATCATTGAATTATACCACACTATAACGATTGGTTATCACAATAAGTAGTAATGGTCTTGAGTATGTCATCAAAAACACTATGAACAATCATACGACAGGTGAGATTTCACAACAGTCAGAATTTATTATTTTCCACTTACTAGCGATGAGATTAAGATTAAGATATGTCGTTATATTTGCATTAGGTATGATCGTGATGTATGCATTGATTGCAGGATGACTCGTGAGTACTCCCAATACCACTATACCGATCTATACGATTGATACGATTGATACTACAGGATCTTTGAGTGGTATAGAGGATGGTAGCATACGGGTCGATGAGCCGATGATGACTGGTGGTGATACTGTGACTGGTGTGAAGGTACTGACTTGAGATACTACCGGTGGTAGTACGGTAGGTCCTGACCTCGTGATTTCTGGCGATGCGTCAGTGGATGATATTGTGGCTGTGTTTAGTGGGTGAAATGATATTATAGATACTGATACTACGATCCCTACGACCAATACCGCTTCTACTCAGACCAAGGCACAAGCTTGTGCACAAGCAGATGGTAACTATCCCAATCTTCTGAGTGTCTTCTGGTCCGATACTGTGACTGCAAGCACCAAATGATACCTCAAGACTAATGGAGTATTACATTATATCGTCAATGTCTCCAACGGGACTAAATTTTATTACTACTATGTATGTAGTACTGGTGCAAGCACTCAAGCAAAAAACCTTACCAACACTGCAACGAGCAAAGTGGTACTGAGCAATGGACAAGTAATTTTACAATAAATCTACTCGTATGATGATCCACGGCAATCAATGAGTCAGCCTACAACTCAGCAATTTGATCGATCAACTATTACAGTGAGAACATGGTACTACTTACCCGTTTATCCTATTATCAGGACCATCTCATATCGGTAAGTCAACACTGATCCGTCAGCTCATCCATGCTCATTCGATACCAGATCATGATATTGCAGACTTGATAGATCTCAGTGATGACTGGATAAGTCTGAAAAACCACAATGATCTGACTGGTTCGAGTCATGCCATCACTATCAACGTTGAGTCCAAACGTCAAGAGATCAAACTTACTAATGGTAGCTATATCCATAATCGATCAATCAGAGAGCTCAATGATTGGCTTGCACATAGCTCAGTGGGTACAGACAAAGTAGTGCTAATTGAAAATCTTGAAAGAGCCAACTGATCAGCTCGGAATGCCCTCCTCAAGACTCTTGAAGAACCTCTTCCGCATAGACTCATCATTGCGACGACTAGTAATATCCAAGAACTTCCTGCGACTATCATCTCTCGTGCGATGATATTTCAAATGCAACTACTCAGTGATACTGAGATGACTGATTGGATCAGTACTTATGAATGAAGTATCAAGCTCTCAGACCATACCGCTATCCTCAATCTTGCAAGCGGTAGACCTTGAGTAATCACAACTCTTGATCAACAATGATCTCTGACACAGGTGCTCGACCATCGAAGCAAACTACAACAATATATCACACAAAAAGATATTGTTATAGCTCCTGTGTATCAGCAGATGGTCACGATATGGAAAGCTTGATACCTCAATATCATAATCGATAGTCTCTTGTATTGGTCTACTGGCACTCATGCTCATATCTATGAGTATACCTATGATCTTCTTACGAAGCTGGATAGTAATGTCAATATCGACAATCTCTTGTTTGAACGAGCACAATCATTGGGTCAGCAATAATTAATGATCATTATATTGATAGATTTTGATACGAGAATTATTGTAAATCACTTCTGAATCACTAGAGTAGAGATGATGAAATCAGCATATACAAGCAATATACTTATCATTGCGATAGCAACTATCATTGGTGGAATTATCAATTATATGGTACACCCTCTTGCGGTGCGTCATTTATCAGTAGAAGATTTTGGACAGTTTGCAGCACTATTGAGTATGATCAATATCATTGGGTTTATCATCAGTGCAGGGAGTATTATTACACTCAAACTCATTGCTCAGCATGATAACAAGCTGGACTTTATGTACTATCTCAAGCATAAGCTTCAACGACCATTGTTGGGGATCGGAGTGGTGATATGGATAGTGGGATCATTGTGAAGCAGTTGGATCGCAGATAGTCTCAATATCACTAATCCTCGAGCTGTTGTGCTGATGTTAGCGAGCGTGGTCACCAGTATCTACGGCATCGTCTTGAGTGCGATCATGCAGTCTGCTGGATGGTTTAAGGCAATTGCAGGATTGTGAGTAATATGAGCTACACTGAGGCTGATCGCCGTCATGATCTCATTATATTGGTTTGGGACAACAAGTAGTACGATTGCGGCTGTACTTGCGTCTGGTATTATAGGGTTTTTGATCACAGAGATTATTGTTACTCGTAAGCTGAGCAATCATCATCGCAATATCCTTGATTATGACGGCACTCTCGCACATCAAGTCAGATTTTTTGCCAAATCATATTTGTATCTGATTCTTGTGACAGTGATGATTGGAATATTAACCAATGCTGACGTATTGTTGGTGCAACATTTTTTTGGAGGTGAAATCTCAGGTAATTATGCTGGCGTTGCTGTGATTGCCAAGTTTGTTGTATTTATATGACTTGCAGCAGAGACTGTAATGTTACCCAAATTATTCAATACTCAGTTACCTACTACTCGTCGTCAAGTCATTACGATTGTAGCGTTGTTGTGGGGATTTAGCATCGTAGCACTCGCTGGATCTTGGCTTATAGGTACACATATACTTGCATTACTCAAACCAGGATTGGAATTATATCACACATTATTGTTATGAGTTGTGATGATCAGCTGTTGTATACTCAACCTCAGTATCACGAGCAAGACGCTGGTCAATCGTGGATCAACTACTGCGTTGTGGGTCATATGATCTTGATCTGTATTGTGGTATTTGCTGGGCACTATCAGTAGCGATCTCAATGCATTTGTGTATCGTAGTATTGTGATATTGGTTATCATGACTATCACACTCCAGTCACAACGAATCTATCAGTCAGGTCAGAATCTTTAATTATCTATGTCTATCAATGTCACGCACTTCACGAATCATTACGAGTCTTATCATAGTTGTTGAATCAATCATTATCCTTGCACGATATTTTGGACGGTGAGGATTTGATCAAACCATCACCAATAATGCATTAGTGGGAATTGTACTAGTCTGACTTGTTTGACTGAACTATATCGCCAATCGTGAATTACTCTTTAATTCTTTAGTGATTGTTAATAAACTTTTTACCTACCCTCGATACAGACTTGCTTTGTTTGGTATAGGTGTGATTACTTCACTTGCTCTGATCGATAATGCTTTTGATAAGTTGATCGCTTGTTTTGCTGTAGCAAGTATCTGTCTGGGGCGAGATCATCGTTGGGCTGCATTTGGTGCAATGGATATGCTCGCAATTGTGATTATTATGCTTCTCATTAAACAACAATGACCAGCAGATACGATGGCAATCTACCTCTATTATTTTTTGGTGATTGCTACTCTGACGATGATCATCAACCCCATCAGCGAAGATACGACATCTATACATACTCAAGAGCTAGACTAACTCCTTGACCATATAACTACCACTGAGGTGGTATCACAATAACTTATAATACTCTCTGACTCAGATACCGGATATAACAGACAATCTTGCATATCCTTTGGTGTGAGTGATTTGCTCTGCCAACGACATGAGCTGACGCCCGATACCAGTGTGCTGTACATTATGCGAAATATCAAGATTTGATTCTCAGTCACCTCAGCTAGCATCATTTTGTACGACGGTGATTGCTTTATGTTTCGAGCTTGTCAATGAAGCTAATTGTCCATACACATGGAGCTCACGGATCATCGCTGTACCTACTCACAATCACGGCCAATCTGCAATCCCTCACTCATCTGGACAGCACAATCTGGCAAACCCATACAGATATCACATCTGATCTTCCACACTGATAAAATACTCTGTACCGTTACTACTGGCATATTGACGAACGACGATAAGCTGGACAGCATCATAATCAATCACTCAAGAACGATGTCAGATCTCTCTACTTCTCGTATCCAATGACACAAAATCTCTGACTGAAGTCGTGTCTGGTGGAGTCGATCCGATGATATATGTGGTGATTTGGTTCATGTGTAGACTAAATAACATAATCAATAGTGATAGTATAACAAAGTTGTGATATTTTGATATCAAAAAAACTCTCAATCATGAGGGTTATTGTGTAGAAAGGATTATTATTCCATACTTTTGAATGTTGCATCCATCGCTGCTTCTGCTTCCTGATCTGTTGCTCATGGATTATTAGCCATATAAGTAGTTTTTCGCTGCTCCATACCATCGATCCCTTGTTCAAAAGCAGTATCAATCTCCTCTTGAGTAGCTCAAGTATTTTCTACTTTGAATTGCTGTTCTCGTTGGTCGACTTTTTCGAGATCAGTTCCGATCTGGTCAGCTTGATCTTTGAATAAGACAAATCTTACAAGAAGTCATACAACCACCAATACTATTACGATAATAATAATCGTTTGTGTCGTAGAATTTTTTTGAGCTGGTTCCATTGCAATATGATATAAATAATAAAATCTGACATCATGTATGTGACTCTACCCAAGGGAAGTTAGATTACGATATACAGTACCAATACCTAAGAACAGATAGTGTTTTTTTGAGATCTTTGTATATTTCATCTGCGGTCCAGTGTCATTTGCTACTCATGAGCTCAATCTCTCTTTTATACTTGTTTTGTTTGGCCATTTGATTGGATTATTAATAAATTCTGACTTTGATGATAAAACTTTAGTCAATGAGAGATATATTGCAAGTTGTAGTACTATCAAATAATTATTAGTTGACAATATTGATGGTTTATTTATAAAGTGATTTAGTATTCATCAAACATTTATTTCAATGAATAAACGGAAAATGTTATACGTGAAAGCTGTTAAATGAGGTGATAAAATCATCAATTTGATAGATACTGTACATGTTCCTGATTTCTGGAAAAAACTAGACCATTTTTTTTGATCCACAAACAAATCTATATTTGAATTATTTAAAGTTAAAACTATTCATATGATAGATGTAGAAGAAGATTGATGGGACTCATTTTATGAGTTTGATCAGCATCAATTAATGATTAATCTGATAGAAGGAGAAAATTGAATCAATACAAAGTATTGCTTATATAGACTAAATGTAGGTCTTATTGTTCTATGATGAAATACTTCATTCGATTATTTTAATATTATTAATTACCATACGATAGAATTATGGGTAGAAAATTGAAAGAAATATATGTTTGATACTTTAAAGCAAGAAGAAATCGAATATTCAGAATAAATAAATCCATTTTTAAGATATATAAAAAACTCTCAACTAGTTGAGAGTTTTTTAATGCTTACTTTTTTTATCATTAGCAATTTTCAATACGTTTGTCATTAGCAATAGATCGTTACTACTAAGTTCAGATCATTCTGAATACCAGACACCATTAATAAAATTTGAAGAGAATGTTTGTGGTTCAGATATTTTTATCATAAAATCTTTGCTTGAACCATTTATTTCTGCCTTCAATCGTCCAGATTTTATCATGATACCATAGCCATCTCGAGAGTTAATAAACTCTCATGCAGCTTCATTTAATGAATCCAATCTACTTTGGTCAATATGATTAATCTTTACGTTTTCTTGCAATGAATCATCTCATTTAGGATCATTTACTGATATTGACTGTTGTAAATCATAACTGGTAATACCAATAAGTGCAGCTAAACCTATAAATCATCCTAACACCCAAGCATCATGATTTGGTTCTTCGGTATCTAACATTTTATTTTCTTTATCATTGGAAGTAAGTTCTGGTTTCATCAATAATAATAATTATATAATACTATAAATATATTATATATAATATTATAAAAATCAAGTAAATAACTTTTATGACTTTTTTATGCTAAATGTCAGCTGATAATCGTCCATTTCAAGCTCGATCAGAGCATCTGGCGAACTCAATTCCTCTACTAAGGTAGCTAATGTTTCTGACGTAATGTAATCGCCAAACGTCGACGTAAACTCTTCACTCACACCAGTGATCGATAACTGGATACGGTCAGATACTTCATATCATACAGACTTACGAGCCTCTTGGATCGCACGCACCAGCTCACGAGCATCTCACTCCATCTTGAGCTCTGGTGATATCTGTGTATCGAGTACGAGCACTGTGTCACGCTCCACGATCAGATCGAGAGTACTGTCAGTCGACTGATATTCGATCTCGTATTCGTCAGATGAGATAATATGTTCACCGACTTGGATCTGACCTCACTCGAGTTGGGTGTAGTTACCGGATTTGGCCTCACGGATCACGTCTTGCATTGCTCCACCCAGACGTTTACCCAGCAGACGAGCATTGGGCTTGATGATGGCAGTCACCGAGTTAGAGATCGATGGATCTACCATTAGCTCTTTGAGATTGAGCTCCTCACGGATGATATCGAGATAGTATTCCTCGAGCTGGATATTGATACGTCCTGACGCAAGTGGTTGTTTGATCTTGATCCCACGTTGAGACCTCAGACTGAGTCACATTGCCACGATCTTTTGAGCTTGGGACATATCGGATAGTAGTTGTTGGTTGATGAGGGTTTTGAGGGACATGATGTGTATATTTTTAATAAATCTCTTTTTGTTGTAATAATGTAACGATTTTAGGAATTAGATCTTTCTCGTCATCAAATCTTAAATATCCAACGGCATCATTTAATTTATACCATTTCGTTTCTTTTATTTGATTCAGTTCATTTTCAGTAAGATTTAATTTTCATGGTGTAACTTCATCAGTTATTGCTGCAAACCAATAAGTTTTTTTGATATGATTATATCAATCTCCCACATCATAGGAATACTCATTCACATTAATTAAATCAAGAAGTTGAGGATCTTTAAATCCCGTTTCTTCTATAGTCTCCCTTAGTGCAGCAATTTCTGGGGTTTCTCACTGTTCAATATGTCATTTTGCACTAGACCAACCAAATAACTTTTCTGTCCACTGATAATAAATAAGGTAGACGTATCGCTCATTTCCCTCCTTTCTCAATAAAAATGTTCATGCTGTTTCGTGAAAGATTGTTTGTTGTTCCATAATTATTGGTTATTTAAAGATAAAGATTTTATATATTCATATAGGGACGGATCGATAATCCGTCCTCTCTACCGATCATAAAATTTATCTTTGTTTCGATTTTGTGGATTGGTATGGATATAATGTTTGATGCTACTATATTCTTTTTCATTGCGAATGATACGGTCATAAAATGATCTTTGCCAACTAAATACATCTCAATGTGGGACGATAATTCATTGTTTTTTAATTTCCTTCGTTACATTTCACTTAAATAATTTAACAATCGAAGATAATGATGGTCCTGCGTAGGGGCGGTTCATCAAACCGCCCTCTTCATTAATATTTAGGGTCTAGACTAGTTGAGTAAATTTCCTACACATTTTTAGTAACTTATTATACATATTTTCTTTTTGTAATCTACAGTTAAATCTAAATTCTGATTCTTTGAGGTGAAGTGCAAACT
>Ga0105051_10003527_pt1 | contig 18928 bp, 19 predicted proteins | sample FRY02_FD_78383 | JGI IMG/M metagenome (GOLD analysis project Ga0105051, IMG submission 78383) | Freshwater microbial communities from Lake Fryxell liftoff mats and glacier meltwater in Antarctica - FRY-02 (megahit assembly) | ecosystem: Environmental > Aquatic > Freshwater > Ice > Glacier... | reverse complement strand
GGTTGTTGTGTTGAGGTGGGTGGTGGAGGTGTGTCAAGCCCAGCGTGGCTGGGCTTGAGCGGCGAGGTCGTCGGCGTCGCCGAGGGGTGGTAGTGGTGTCCTGGTTGGCAGGGCGGCGACTTTCAAGACCGCCTCAATAGGCCGCTCTGACACCCCGCCTGTGTGAGCATTGTAGGGAGAGTTGCGAACGAGCCGTCCTGCGCCGCGGTTGTGGTGGGGCGGATGCCACAACCGCGCGGATGTGATGTCCGCTAATGTCATCGCAACTCAACGTGGAGGCTCGCTATGTTCCTACTTCTCGGTCGCTACACCGCGCCCACAGAAGCCGTCGACCCTCACCGCGATGCGCACGTCGCGTGGGTGCAAGAGCATGGTGCGGCCGGACACTTCCTCGCTGGAGCAATCGAGGATGGTGGTGCGGGTGGCTGCATCGTCGCCCTATCCGCGAGTCTTGCCGACGTTGAAGGGTGGACTCAGGCTGACCCGTTCGTCCACGCAGGTGTCTTCGAGTACGACATCCGCCAGTACGAAGTTGCCTTTGCCGCCGACAGTGTCGCTGGACTCAAGGGGTAGTGCTTTGAGCCATCGCGGGTTAGAGCACGCTGACGGCGCGCGCCGTCACGAGCACGATCAGGAGTAGCGACGCACCTGCCTGCACCATCATCAATAGCTTCGCCCAATGCGACAGTGGCATCACATCGGCCGCCGAAAAGGCCGCACCGTTCGAGAACGAGAAATAGACGTAATCGAGCAGGCGCGGATGCCACGTTGGAGGAGCCAGTCCTGGGTTCTCTAACTGCGGGTACTGGAAATCCGGATAGCGCTTCAGTGTCGGGTCGTCCCGTGCCGCCGCCCGCGCACCCGGACCACCACCGTCGATCTCCCAATACCAGAGGCCAAAGACGATCACGTTCGTCAGCCAGATGACGGCCGCCGAGAGGATCAGCTCGCGCCCGGTCAGTGGCTCGTTTTTCGTCAGGAGCATTTGCACTAGGCGACCAAGCGCGAATACGTTCGTGATCGAGATCGTCGCCATCACGACCATCACTAAGCTGCGTTGCCAGCGCTCAACCAGCCTGTGTCGATGCGGGACTAAGACCACGAGCAACACGACCAGCAGCACATTGATGCTGATTACGAAGATGGATGGGATCGGCTTGAAATGCGCTGGCAGTAACTCGAATAAGACAACCGTCAACAACACAAGAGCGGCCGCCGGCAGCGTCGACTCTCGCGTCGTGCCCACGGGTGGGCGTGGAAACAGGCGAAGCGGCATGACTGAAGGGTAACGCGCAGGCCACCAATCGTGGCGTGCCGGGACGCCAGAATCGGTGCGGGCAAACGTAGGTTGCATCACACGCGGACCGCGGGCGCACTCGTCGATTCGCCGTAAGATGAGTCGATGGGAGTGTCCAGGTGCATCGTTGGGTTGATCGCGGCATGCATTGTTGTCACCAATGTCGGCGCTGCAGTCGCAGCCAGCCAGATTGCGGCGCCGTTTCGGCCCGCCGGGATCGCGGCCACTGATACGCCACTCGAGGTCGCGCAGGCAGTCGTCGAACAGCGACCTGGGCTCGTCGACCACGCGGATCTCAACGAGCTCGTACCGATTAGCCAGTCGAAGGGGCTGGGAGGCACAACCATCGTTCGACTCGGGCAGGAACTGCACGGCGTGCCCGTGCTTGGTGGCGAGGTTGTGGTGGTTGTCGACGCCAAGCGACGCGTGCTCGGCGCCAGTGGCGAGACCCTTGCCGGGGCATCGCCCTCGATTGGCCCATCGATCTCTGCCAACCAGGCAAGACAGATCGCGCTGGACGTGCTCACAAAATCGCTCGGGGCAGGTCTCGCCGCTGCCGATCCGACGCTGATGATCTACGACGCAGCGATCGTTGGTGGGCCCGGTCCCTCGACGCCCGTGCTGACGTGGCAGGTGATCATCACCCGTGCGGATGGTACGAATAGTCATCTCTATGTCGATGCGTCGAACGGCCAGATCGTGCAGGAAATGGACCAGCGGAAGAACGCACTAAGCCGAGGGGTGTGCAATGCGGATCAATTGGCCCAATATGTGCCGTGCCTCCTGGCGAACTACGCGACCATTCCCTCGCTAAACGCCGAAGTCACAGCCGCCTACACCTTTTCTGGCCAGACCTATAACTTCTACGCTGCGCTCGGCCGCGATTCGATCGACGGTCTCGGTATGCCGATCATCTCGACGGTGCGCTATTGCCCACCCTCGGAGGCTTGTCCCTACCAGAACGCCTTCTGGAATGGCGACCAGATGGTCTATGGCACGGGCTTCGCAGCGGCTGACGACGTTGTCGCGCACGAGTTGACGCACGGCGTGACGCAATACACGTCGGGCTTGCTGTACTGGTACGAGTCGGGTGCGATCAACGAGGCGATGAGTGACATCATGGGCGAGTTCGTCGACCTCGCGAACGACCCCGGCAGTGGTCTAACCGAAGACACGCTGGCTAATCGGTGGCTGATGGGCGAAGACCTTACGGGCCTCGGCCCGTTCCGCAGCTTGAAGAACCCACCCGCGTATAGCGATCCGGACCGCGTCGGGAGCCCGTACTTCTGGTCGACAATTGGGGACAACGGCGGTGTGCATTCCAACAGCGGCATCATCAACAAGACCGCCTACCTGATCGCCGACGGCGCGACCTTCAACGGGCAAACAGTGACCGGGATCGGCCTGACGAAATCCGCGTATCTCTGGTACGCCACCGGGCTCGCCCTGCGTTTTTCGTCGGGGTACGCTGACCTCGCGGACACGCTCGATCAGTCGTGCGCGGGCCTCGTCAGTCTTGGGACGTACGGTTTCAGCGCCGACGATTGCGCGCAGGTCGCGAAAGCCACGACGGCGACAGAGCTGCGGACTCCCGCAGCGAATGTCTCCCCGCCCGTTGCAGTCTGCACGACAGGAACGCCGGTTGATGCGTTCAACGACACCTTCGCCGGCGGTTACAGCCCCGCCTGGGTTGCCACGACAACTCCCACTCAGGTCTGGTACACCAGCGCGGATACGTCGCCGGATGGCGTCAACATGCACTGGCCGACGAATACGTCCACCAACATTCGTGGCTACGATCCCGCCGTGCGGGCTGATGCAGCACTCGCCATGGCGGCAGGCGTGGCGATTCCCGCGGGTGCACACCTACGCTTCGACCACTCCTACACGTTTGAGAATGCCTACAATGCTGGGGTTCTCCATGCCTACGATGGTGGTGTCGTCGAATACTCGTCTGACGGTGGCGCGTGGACGGATATCAGTGGTTTGCCCGAGACCAATGGCTACAACGGCTCGATTGCGACTACGTCCGACAACCCACTGCCAGGCCGTGCAGCGTTTGTGGCCTCGAGTATTGGTCCGCGGATCACGCAATACGACCTCTCCCTGCTCGCCGGCCATAGCGTTCGCTTCCGTTTTCGCATCGGTACCGACACGGGCGGCAACAAGGCCGGCTGGTATATCGACGACGTCCGCATCTTCTCGTGCAGTGCCGAGGCCGTGGCGCCGGTGATCGTGCCGGTGGTCGTGCCGGTGGTCGTGCCGGTGGTCATCGTGCCGGTGGCTGTACCGGTTCGACCCGCCAAACCGCGCAGTGTCGACTGGCGCAGTGCAACGGCGATGGGCACGGTCGTTGCGGCCTTCCCTGCGATTGCAGGCACGACGTATCGGATCTCTGCGACGTTCCGCTCGAGGGCCAAGATCATCAAGGGGGTATGTCGCGTAGCTAAGGGCACCGCGGCCTGCAGGGTCAAGTTCCGCAAGAGGGTATGTCGCGTAGTCAAGGGCACCACGACCTGCAGGGTCAAGCTCCGCAAGGGGAGATGGGTCATCGCGATCACTCCATACCGGCAAGGAGTTGCCGGGACGCCGGCAATCAAGGTTCACCGCGTCCGCTAGTTACTCGAGCGCTGCTCATGTAGATGCGGCGCCGGACGCGTGATCGCATAGATGCCGCTCGCGATGATCAATGCGGCACCCACCAGAGTCAGCAAATCCGGCAACTGATTGAAGATCAAGAAGCCCCACAACACGGCCCACAGCATCATCAAATACTCGATCGGGGCAACGGCGCCGGGTGGTGCCGAACGATACGCATACACAATCAGTGTGCTTCCGATTGCTGCGACCGGGCCGCAGATTCCGAGCAGGAGCGCATCGTGCAGTGTTGGCATGGCCCATGGCCGCAACAAAAAGCCGATGCTTCCCGTCCCCGCAAAGCCCTGCACGAACGGCGCTAGGATGCCTGCCAGCAGGATCGATCCGACAAGGTACGTCGTGTTCTGATGCCACGAGATCACGGCTGTGGGAATACCCGCGCCAACGCGGCGCGCAATTAATTGTCCAAAGGCATAGAAGATCGCGGCCGCAATTGGCAAGAACACGGCGTAGGACAAATCGATTGTTGGGTGCACAATCACGAGTACGCCAACGAAGCCAAAGCCGACCGCAAGCCAACGTTGCCGACCCTGCCGTTCGCCCAGCATCAACTGGGACAACGCGACCATAAAAAGTGGCGCAGTAAACCACAAAGCCACAGCCGTCGTCAGTGGCAGTGCCGGCAGCGACAGATAGTAGGCAGTGTACGCACTCATTTGTATGCCTCCACGGCCGATCAACGTCCAGGGGCGTTTCGTCCAAAGCATGCGGATACTGCCCGCATTTAGAACCAGCAACGTAAACAGCGGAAGCGCGAAGAGGCCACGAAAAGCGATCGCCTGCGTCACCGGATAGCCATCGGAGAGGCCCTTGATGATCGGATCCTGGATCGAGTAGACGGATACGCCAATTGCCATTGCGACCATCGCGCCCCGTGGTGTGCGAAAAAATCCGGGAGTCTTGATCACGTAATGGCCCGTGCGACCGCAGAGCCCCGCGTAATCGCAAAGATGCCACTACCGATAATCAGGGCCGCACCAACTAGGGTTGCGAGGCTAGGAACCTCGTCGAAGAAGAGAAACCCCCAACAGGCGGCCCAGAGTAAAGCCAAGTACTCGATCGGAGCAATGGCACCGGGTGGCGCCTCGCGGTACGCCTTAGTCAAAAGGATCGTACCGACGACGGCAATCGGTCCAGTGGCAGCCATCAGCACGAGACTCGTCGCATCGGGCATCACCCATGCCCGCGTCAAGAACGCCAGACTACCCGTCTCGCCCGGTGCCGAAGCAAACGGCATGATCATGAATGAAAACAGCATCGCGCCGACCAGATAGACCGTGTTCTGATGAAACGACATCACCGTCGCGGACGTATCCCCGCCATACCGTCGTGCCATCAGTTGGGCGAGTGCATAGAGCGCCGCGGCAGAGATTGGCAGCAGTGCAGCCAGCCCAACCCCACCCCTGCCCGGCTGGGCGACAATCAGCGCGCCAGCGAAGCCGACCCCTACTGCTGCCCAGCGACTGAGGCTCTGACGCTCGCCAAGATACGGGCGAGACAGCAGCACCACAAAGAGCGGCGCGGTGAAGTACAACGCCACAACATCAGCCAGCGGCATCGCAGGAAACGCCAAAAAGTAGGTCGTGTAGGCGGCCATAAGCAGCAGCGCACGAATGATCGATTGGCGCGTGTTCCCCGCACGAATAACACGCACACCACCCATCCGCCAGATCAGCACCGCAAAGATTGGCATCGCCACGAGCGACCGAATCAGTACGGCCTCCGTCACGGGATAGTCGCCCATCAAAGACTTGATGATCGGATCCTGCAGGGTGATCACCAGCATTCCGACGGCGAGTGTCACCATTGCGCGTCGCGTTGCGCTACTCGATAGGGACCGACTCACAGCGGCACGCTACCGCGTCGAGCCACAGCACGGGCATAGTGGGGACCGGGAGTCAGACGCGCGGGTCGATGACGGCGGGCGCGCCATAGTCGAGCAGTGCCTGCGGGATCGCGACGGTGCCATCGGCCTGCTGGTGCCGCTCGAGCACCGCGATCACCGTACGCGACGATGTCACCGCCGTGCCATTGAGCGTATGCAGCGTCTTGGGGCCACCCTTCGCACCGCGGAAGCGCGCGTCGAGACGGCGCGCCTGATAATCCGTGCAGTTCGAACAGCTCGTCAACTCGCGAAACTTGCCCTGGCCGGGCAGCCACACTTCGATGTCGTACTTGCGCGCCGCAGACGCGCCAAGGTCGCCCGCGGCAATATCGACGACGCGGTACGTCAACTCAAGTCGTTGGGTGATCGACTCCTCGAGCGAGAGCAAGTGTAGATGCTCGTCCCACGACGAGTCAGGATCGCAGAACGAGAACATCTCGACCTTCTCGAACTGGTGCAGACGAAAAATCCCGCGCGTATCTCGACCCGCAGCACCCGCCTCGCGGCGAAAACACGAAGACAAGCCGGCATACCGCAGCGGCAAATCTTCAGCAGCGAGAATCTCGCCCGCATGCAGTGCTGCCAGCGGTACCTCACTCGTCCCAACGAGATACAGGTCGTCGTCGGCAAGGCTATAGACACTGTGGCGATCCGTCGGAAAGAACCCCGTGGCGTACATCGACTCCTCACGCACAAGCACCGGTGGAATCACGGGTGTAAAGCCGCCCTCGTCAAGCGTGTCGAGCGCCATCCGCGAAATTGCCCACCAGAGGCGCGCGATATCGCCCGTCAGATAACCAAAACGCGAGCCCGACGTGCGTGCGCCGCGCTCCATATCGATGCCGCCGCCTGCGAGGTCGAGGTGGTCGCGTGGCTCAAAATCGAAGCTGGGGATCTCGCCGACCACACGTAACTCGCGCGCATCCTCCTCGCGATTGCCGAGCGGCACATCGGGGTGCGGGAGGTTCGGCACGACGAGCATCGCATCCGAGAGTCGCTCGTCGACCGACTTGAGCGACGCCTCAAGACCATCGAGGGTGTTCTTCAACGTGCGCATCTCGGCCTGCGCGGTCTCCGCCTGAGCCGCTGCCGCCGGGTCTTTCTTGGCAGTGCGCATCAACTGTCCGATCGACTCGGATGCGCGATTACGCTCGGCCCGCAACTCGTCGACCTGCACCTGCAAAGCGCGCCACTCCGTGTCGAGCGTCAGTACCGGCTCGAGCAGTGCCTCATCGCCGCGGCGTGCAAGCGCAGCACGAACGAAGTCGGGATCACTGCGCACAAGACGGATGTCAATCATCGAGAGACAGCCTACCGCTGGCCGGCACGCGCTTCGGCGATCGCCTGCAAGACGCGCGGTACACCATCATCTTCGATCGAAGGCGCCACCCAATCAGCGCGCCTGATCAACTCGGGATGGCCACCACCCACGGCGATGCCAAAGCCCGCCCAATCGATCAACTCGAAATCGTTCTCGCCATCGCCGATCGTCACGCAGCGCTCTTGCCGTAGCCCGAGGAGATCCGCAACGACCTGGCAGCCCACACCCTTGTGTACGCCGGGTGCTGCAACCTCGAGGTAGAACGGCAGCGACTTCGCGATAAACGCACGCTCGCCAAAGATCGGTAGCAGCTCGTCGCGGAGAGCATCCATGCGGTCTGGCTCGCCCGAGATGACGAGTTTCGTAATCGGCTGATCGAGCCACTCCACGAGATCACCGACGGCATTGATTGGGACACGAGCACTGGCCGCATACTTCTGCGACTGCTCGTTCTCTTCCGCGACATAGAATGCGTCGTGGGTGAAGACATTGATGTGCTCGCCGGCCGCGTTGGCAGCGGCGATGATCTCGCGAGCGGTCTCCGCGTCGAGGCGCTCGTGGTGGATAATCTCACCCGTCGAGCGACTGCCAACGAGTGCGCCCTGGAAACAGATCACCGGATCGGCAGCGCCTAGGAGGTTGGCGAAACGACAGGCCGAGATAAACATCCGACCGGTCGCGACGACCACTGGTACGCCGGTGGCTTGGAGGGCAGCGACAGCGTCGATCGCCGTCGAGAGCAACTCGGCATGATGCACGACCGTTCCGTCGAGATCGACAAAGACGCCATCGATGGCGTCTGGGTCAAGCCCGGCGGGGAGTGGCACTACTTACTTGCCAGCGTTCTGCGAGACGTAGGCAGAGACATTCTGGATATCCGTCTCGGAAAGTTGGCCACTAAACGAAGGCATACCGCCCTTGCCGTTTGTGACAAGCTCCATGACGAGTGCGTAATCGGGCATTGCCTCGTCGAGATTTGGACCGACAGCACCCGCCGACCCCGCCGCCGCCAACGTATGGCAGCCGCCACAGCCAGCAGACGTATAGATTGCTGCACCCGCCGCTGCATCGCCTTGACTGGCAGCGGTCGTTGCACCGGAATCGGCTGTTGTCGTGGCAGCGTTCGTGTCGGCTGCTGCGTCGGTGTTGACTGGCGTCGAGGTGGGTACGGTGCTCATGCCGATGGTGACTTCGCCACCGAGTGTGCCCGAGGCCTCGTTCGATCCACCACAGGCGGAAAGGACTCCGAGGCTGAGCGCTCCAAGAGCGATCACGATGGCGATCTGGCGGCGCGTCTCCATGTCGACAATACCCTTTGCTAGGGGGACAATGCATCCCCAACTGACTCCCGGAGGCTACCACGGACTACCGTAGGAAGGGCGCCGTTTGACAGATGGGGCAAAGGCACCGACGCTATCTCGTATGGATGACTCTGATCGCAGCCTGCTCGACCGCCTCCAGAACGAACTGCCGTTAGTGGAGCGCCCTTGGGCCGCGCTCGCTGCGGATATCGCGATGCCGGAAGACGAGTTGCTCGAGCGCATCTCGCGGCTGCGGGAGGAGGGAGTTGTACGCCAGATCTCGGCGATCTTCGATACGCGTCGTCTCGGCTACCAGTCGGCTCTCGTTGCTGCGCGCAGCAAACCCGGCACGCAGCAGTTGGCAGCAGACGTCTTCAGTGCCCATCCTGGCGTAACGCATAACTACGAACGCGAGCACGCGTTTGATATCTGGTTCACGCTCGCGGTGCCGCCCGATACCAAGATTGGTCTTGACGAGTCGATCGACTTGTTGGGTCGGATGGCGGACGTTGAGTCGATTCGGCCTCTGCCGGCGCTCAAGTTCTTCAAGATCGGTGTTGATCTCGACATGGTTGGGGGTCGCGATCCGGCTGCCAAGAAGGTGCGCCCGAGGCCATCGCTCGCAACGCCTGCACAACTATCGACGGAGCGTGAGATCGCCGCTGTGCGTGCCCTGCAGACCGACCTGCCGGCGGTACCCGAGCCACTCAAGCCGCTCGCCGAGGCGCACGGATTTACGGTTCCCGAGTTGTTGACACTTGCCAATCAGCTCTTGGCCGACGGTCGCATGCGGCGCTTCGCCGCCGTGCTGAATCACCGCAAGGCGGGCTTCATGCAGAACGGGATGGGTGTCTGGATCGTCGACGAGGATCGTGTCGATGAGGCGGGCAGCATCATGGCTTCGTACCGCGGCGTCTCGCATTGCTACGAGCGCCCCACCTACGACGACTGGCCATACCGTCTCTTCTCGATGACGCACGGTCGTGACAAGGAGGAGTGCGAGGCAGTCCTCGCAGCTCTCTCTGAAGAGACGGGTCTCAAGGAGTACACGGTGCTGTACTCCACCAAGGAGTTTAAGAAGACGCGTCTCAGGTACTTTGACGAGACTGCGACGGCGTGGGAAGACGCGCACCTCGCGCTGGTTTAGGGCGGGCGCCACGTGGCGTGCGGGTGCACAAAAGGACCCGGGTCCTTTTGTGCAGTTGCGGCGACCCGGTCGGATCGCGATGAATGCTTTGACCTGCGTTAGAGCGTACCGATTGTCCATCGTCGAGCTCGCGATTGGAGGAACTGCACAAAAGGACCCGGGTCCTTTTGTGCACCCACGATGGACATCACATCCGCGCAGTTGTGGCGTCCGCCCTGGTTAGAGCTTGGTCTCGTCGACCGACCAGATGTCCGGTAGTTCGCGGAAGCGCTGTGCCACATCGAGGCCGTAGCCGACGACGAATGTATTCGGAATCTCGAAGCCTACGAACCTGCACGGCACGTCGTTCTCGTGCCGAGCGGGCTTAGCAAGCAGTGTGCAGACCTCGAGCGTCGCCGGACGTCGCGTCTCGAGATTGCGTAAGAGGTACGAGAGCGTCAGGCCGGAGTCGACAATGTCCTCGACAACGACCACGTCAAGCCCCTCAATCGGATCGTCAAGGTCTTTGAGAATGCGGACGATTCCCGACGATTGTGTGCCGGAGCCGTACGACGAGATCACCATGAAATCGATCCCACACGGCACCGTGATCTCGCGCACCAAATCGCCGAGAAAGATGAAGCCACCCTTGAGGACGCAGATAAACTTGACCTCGCGGCCGGCATAGGCCGCAGAGATCTCGACACCAAGCTCGCCGACGCGCTGTGCGATCGCCTCGCGCGAGAGGATTTGATCGACAAGCGCAGGATGTCGCCCGGTCATGCGACACCCGCTCGACGGCCCGAACCGGGTGGCAAGAATCGGATGCAGTCAGTGAACACCTCGGCCATCGCAGCGCCCGGCAACGTACGGCGGCGCGGATCGGTGCGCAGTGCCTCGACATCGTCGTGCCCGAGCGTGATGCCGTGTCGCCCAGCCGCCCGGCGCAATGCGATGCGTTGCAGAGCGGGCGGGGCGGTGGTCAGTGTGGCGAGCGACACCGTGCCATCATCGCCGATCAGGTTGTCGGCAAGCGCGTCGAGCAGTGCGCGTTCGTCGTCAGCGATGGCGGCCGCGCGCGCCAGATTGCGTTCGGCACCGGGGTGCGCGAGCGCCAGCGCGGGGAGGACATCGAGACGAATGCGGTTGCGCGCAGGACCGGTCTCGAGATTCGTCGGGTCGTCGCGCCAGCTCGTGCCACGGCCCGCCAGTTCGTGTCGCACTTCGTCGCGCGAACAGTCGATGAGTGGACGTACCCACTGGCCGTCGCGCGGCGGCAACGCGGCCAACCCGCGTGGCGTGCCCGATGCCGCCAAGCGGTACAGCACCGTCTCGGCTCGATCGCTCAGCGTGTGTCCGGTCGCGATCGGGTCTGTTCCTGCTGCAGCCAGGGCGGCCGCTCGGCGCGCATCACGTAGGCGCGCCTCGAGGTTGCCCCCCGCGTCGACGCGCCCATCGACAACCTGCAGTGGCACGCTGAGTCGCAGTGCCAACGCGCGGCAGGCAGCTTCGTCGGCGATGGAGTCGTCGCCGCGTAAACCGTGCGCGACGTGCACGACGCGCACCGCGCAACCAAGTTCGGCGAGCATGACAACGAGTAGCGTCGAATCGGCACCGCCCGACAGCATCGCGACGACTGGCCGCCCAGACTCGAGCCCAAGCATGTCTACCCGCAAGGCAATGCGTTCGGTGGTGCTAGTGGTCACGCGCCGCCAGTCGCCCGGCGTACGACGTACCGATCTCGATGTATCGGGCATGGAGCGCCTCGCGGCGATCCTCATCACCCTCGGCCTCGGCCCGCGCCATCGCTTGTTGGATTGCTCGCAGGCGTTCCTCGAAGCGCAACACAACCGTCTGCTCACCCGTCAGTTCGCCTTGGCGACCAGCCAGTGCCAAGAGCCGTGGTCGCCACAATTGTTCGATTCGTCGCAACTCGTCATGCTCGGGTAGTCCTGCGTCGAAGGCGGCGAGCGCAGCGGGCGCGAGGGCCTGGAGCGCGTCGACCGAGAAGGGGGCGTACGGGTCAGGGGTCAGCGCGCCTGCGACAGCCGCGAGTACGTCGGGCGACGAGAAATCGAGGGGAGAACCCTCTGCCCCGACCGTGGCGAGCCGCACCAGGCCCGCCTCGAAGGGATAGTCGCCAAGGTCGATCGATCCGGCTCCAGCAGGCAGATTGACGGTCTCGGTCATCGCCTTGGAGTGTGGCACGGGTTGCGGTGCGCGTGCAGCCCCAATACGGTTAACCAGATGAACGGCAATCTCGCAGACAAAGCAATGGAGCGGGTCTTTGGCGTCTGTAAGCCGTTGATCGGTGTTGTTCACCTGCTCGCGCTACCCGGCTCGCCCTCCTTCGATCGTGCGGCTGGTATGGGTCCGATCGTCGAGGCCGCGCGCCACGATGCACAGATTTGCGAGCAGGCAGGTGTCGACGCCGTCTTGTTTTGCAACGAGGGAGACCTGCCGTATCGCGTTGAGGTGACGATGGAGCAGTCGACCGCCATGGCCGCCGTGGTTGGTGAGATCACGACCGATATGAACTGCCCGATTGGCATCGACATGCTCTGGGATCCGTTCGCGACGCTCGCCGTCGGTCGCGCAGTTGGTGCACGGTTCGTGCGCGAAGTGTTCATCGGCGTATACGAGAGCGACATGGGCCAGCTTCGTCCCGACCCAGGTGCGGCGTTCTCGTATCGCCACTCGATCGGTGCCGACGAGATCGCGGTCTTTACGAATCTGACACCCGAGTTTGCGTCGCCGCTCGGCTCGCGCACGGTTGCCGACCGTGCTCAAGGTGCCCAATTTTTCGGCTGCGAAGCCGCGCTGATTTCGGGACCACGGGCCGGCGCGGCCTTTCGCTTTACCGATCTGGAAGAGGCCAAGGCGGCCTGCCCCGACATGCCGGTGCTCGCCAACACCGGCGTGCGGCACGACACCGCAGAGCGCATCCTCGAAACGGCCGACGGCATTATTGTCGGTACATCGCTCAAGATTGATGGCAAGACAAAGAATCGCGTGGATCCCGAGCGCGCCAAGCGGATGGTGGATCTGACTCGCGTCGCGCGTGAGCATCATCTCGAGCGCAGTTCCCATGCGCGTGCGTAACGGGCTAAACCAGCGATCGTCGCGAATGAAACGAAAGATGGAATACTGGACGAGTGTCGCAAATTCGAATAGCGAGTACTGGCTGAGGCCAAATTCGCCTGTCGAGGCACCTACGTCGGTCCTTGCAGACGAGCTGGCTGGGGCGTACTGGGCGAGTCTGTCTGAGTCCCTTGCCCACGCTGTCAGTGTAGATGGCGATGCACTCGGCCCGGTCGCGTTGCGGATCGGTCGTCGTGGGCCCGTAATCCTCTCCTTTGAGCAGGCAGTGGTCAGCCCCGTCGAGGGCGGCATCGAGGTGCGTTTCCCGATTGAAGCAGGCTTTGCTGCATCGCAGCCTGGCGGCGAGTTGCGTCTCGTGGCGCGCACCGTCGGCAGCCGTGTGACGCTCGGTGTCGTTGTCGATGGCTATCGCCCGCGCTTCGAGAAGCTGCGCATCCTGACCTTTCCGATTGCCGCGCCGTACACGCTCGCACAGCACCTCGTGCACCGCTGGGTGACGCGCAAGAGTCTTGTGCGGCTCGCCGAGGTGATCCAATGACGCGCCTGGCAGGTGTCAAGATCGGCGTCGTTGGCGCTTCCGGCTACGTTGGGCGACGGCTCGTGCCGGCGCTGCGCGACGAAGGAGCAATCGCGCGCGCCATCGGTCGGCGATCCGACCCGGACCTCAACAAGGTTCGTGGTATCGAGTTTGCGCTTGGCGATGCGCTCGACCGAGCATCGCTCGACAAAGCGTTCGTCGGTCTGGATGTTGTCTACTGGCTGGTCCACTCGATGGGCGCGGGTGGCGACTTTGCCGAACTCGACCATCAGGCAGCCGAGAATGCTGCGCAGGCTGCTGCTGCTGCTGGCGTGAAACAGATCATCTACCTCGGTGGTCTTGGCGATGACGCTCCGGACCTCTCTTCGCACCTGCGCAGCCGACTCGAGACGGGCCGCACGCTCGAAGCTGGCACTGTCCCTGTCACGACACTGCGTGCAGCCATGGTGATTGGCATGCAGAGCGCGTCGTTTCGCATGCTGCGCGACCTCGTCCACCGCCTGCCGATCATGGTGACGCCGAAGTGGGTGACGACGAAATCGCAGCCGATTGCCTTCTCGGACCTGAGGCGCTATCTCGTTGGCGTCGCAGCGCTCCCCGCGGCGTATGGGCGCTCATTCGACGTCGGTGGCCCCGACATCCTTTCTTTTCAAGAGATGATGGAGCGCACTGCCGTGCTGGCTGGACGTCGCAAGCCGATTATCTTGCCGACGCCGGTGTTGTCTCCCAGTATTTCGTCACTTTGGTGTGGGCTCATCACGGATGTCAACACCAACATCGCTCGTCCGCTGGTCGATGGTCTGCGCAACGAAACGATCTGTCGAGGGTCGGCGATCATGGAGCTTGTGCCATTCGAGCGAATGCACTTTGATGCAGCGGTAGAACGTGCACTCGTCGGCGTGCCACTGACGTACTAACGACTACTCGAGCGGCCAGACGAGGCAGCCCGCGTTGTGCCGCAGACGATGTGTGTCAATGCGAAAGCGGAGTTTGCCGTAGCGCGTGCGGTGCGGGCCGAATACGAGCAGCCCGAGTCCGCATGCCTCAGCAACACCGATCGTGGTTTTGAGTGGGCGCGGCGAGTTGTAGACCAGGATCTGTGCTTTGGCACCTGCTGCTCGGGAGCGACCAATAATTGCTGCCATTTCTTCGCGCACGGCGGGGTTTCCCATGTGCCGGCGCGCAGCAGCATTCGCGTTACCAACCGGTAGGGTGGCCGCGAGACAGGGCAAGAGTTAGGAGTTCGCCTGGACTGCCGATTCGATCACGGTCACGCGTCGCCGACGTCACTTGCGGGAGGCGGTCACAATCGGCTTATAGGTTTCGCTGGCTGCGCGGAGTAGGCGCCCCTTCATGTACGGCATCAGCAGTACAAACCAGAGACCTGCACCCAACGCGGCACCTACGATCATCCCCGGCATCTGGAAGGTAAAGAAGCCAATCAAAGCGAGTAGGCCGACGAGACCAATGCCCATCCGCGATAGTACTTTGAAGCGTCTTTGTGTGAGTGCCGCAACCAGTTCTAATCGTTGAGCTTCCGCTTCCGTGTCGTAGCGCAACCCGCAGCCCTGACACTTGATCACGTCACCGGTGCGCCCACGCGTCTCAATACCACATTCACACTTGATCACAATCGGGGCAGGAGCCATCTTCGTATTGTGGACGGAAACCTTGTAAACAGCAATTGCAAGTTGTAGAGTCTGGCCAGCCGGATGGAGAGCCGGGTGATAAACGAAGGAGGAGTCATGCCAGGAGGCGAAGTATCGCTCGATCAAGTTGGTCTTATCAAGACCATGCAGTGGTACGACGGGTTTGTTATTGGGCTTGCCTGCCCGGGATTTATTCTCGTGGGTATCGCAGGATCGACGCTTACCTTAGGCCCCGTTTGGGCTTCAGTAATCTGGTTTCTCTCGGCATTAGTCGGTGGACTATCGGCCTATATCTATGCCGAACCTGCCGCGATGTTCCCTGATAAGTCCGGTGGTATGCCGATGTACGCCAAAGAGGGTTGGCGCCAGCACTTCTCGCTCGCTGGTCCGATTGCAACGTTTGGCTATTGGTTTGCGTGGTCGTCGGTACTTGCAATCTACGGTGGCATCATCGGCACCTTGCTGCTCTCGCGGTTCAAGCCCGAAGCATTAGCGACCGTATGGCACTTGCCGATCGTTGATGTTACGTGGCCGCGCCTGATTGGCGCTCTCTGCATCTTGGCGTGCTTTGTCTTTAACTATGCTGGTATGCGTCCAGCAGTGTGGTTCTCGTATGTCACAGGCGCGATGATGGTACTTCCCGTTGCCGCTCTCGCCTTTATCCCGATCATCAAGGGACAACTCGGCGATGGCAATATTGAGTGGGTTCTTAACAGCACAACGATCGACGCCAATGTCGCGTACTACGGTGGCACGCCCAGCCTGACGCAGGCGATCATTCTCGGCATCGTCTGGTTCTGGGTGATTGCTTGGTCCTCGTACGGTTCAGAGGCACCAGCGACCTTCGCTCCCGAGTATCACGATACAAAGAGTGATACTCAGAAGGCCATCGCTTCGACGGCCGTGCTGGGTGGGGTCTTGGCGCTACTGCTGCCGTTGACGGTTGTCGCTGCGGTCGGCATGGACACGATTGCGGCCGACCCTACGTACATCGCGTTCTTGACGACAGCGCTTGACGTAACCGTTGGCACGACGCTCGGTGCTGTCTTTACCGTGTTCCTCTGCGCAGGTCTCTTGTTGTCAATGAATACCGCGACAATGGATGGTTCGCGTGCGCTCTACGGTATGGCTAAGGATGGTCTCACGATCCGGTGGTTTGCGAATTTGAATAAACATAGTGTGCCGGGGCGTGCAATGTTCTTGGACATGGTCTTTAACGTGTTCCTCTTGTTCTTCGCTCCGACGCTGCTCTTTATCCTGCTGGCGGGCAACGCTGGCTATGTGCTGGCTCACGTGCTCGCGCTTTCAGGCTTCTTGCTGTTGCGCAAGTATCGGGGGAATTGGCCGCGCCCGCTCAAGCTCAGTAGTACTTGGGTAGTGATTGCATGGATCGCTCTCATCGTCAATGGGATTGGCACGATCGTTGGAATCGCATACATGCAGTACACCGGTTATCTCGTCAAGTTCAATGCTGATGGCGTGGCGGATGTGACGGGGTACCGTCCGGCCGCACTCGCAGTCGGTGTCGGTGTGATTATCGTCGCCGTGGTTGGCTACATCATTGGTCAGAAGCAGGTCGGGCGACCGATCTCCCTCAGGGATCCCTCGGATGAGGAGCCTACCCCGCAAGTGTACGAATTGATGGGCAAGCATGCTCCTTCGGGAGACTAGTCTCAGCTCTTCTTGACGGGTCCCTCGGGGTCGGCTTCGGCCGGCCCCGAGGGACCCGTTTTGGTTTGTGGCGAGCACATTCGCTCGTACCTGATGCGCTAGGCTGATGCCATCACGATCGTGCAGATGCGGAGGCTCGACATGGCGGCAACAGCAACACACCCCGGCGTGTTCATCGCGGGTGCTTGGCAGGCAGGCGAGGGCGAGACGATCGAGGTCCGCAGCCCGTGGGACGACAGCCTGGTCGGCTCCGTCGGCGCGGCAACGCCCGATCAGGTGGATGCCGCCGTCAAGGCTGCTGCCGACGCCTTTCCCGCCTGGCGCAAGACGCCGCTGATGGTGCGTGTTGAGATTTGCCGCAAGGCGTACGACATCTGCATGGAGCGGGCTCCTGCGATCGCCAAGATGATCAGCCGCGAGACGGGTAAGACGATTCGCGAGGCCGAAGAGGAGATGGTCGAGTTTACCGTCGACCACTTCCGGCGCGCCTCCGAGGACGTCATTCGTTATCGCGGTCAGGTGCTGCCGTCGACCCAGGAACACAACGGTTCGAAGCGGATCATGGTTGTGCAAGAGCCGATCGGAGTCGTCGCGGCCGTGTCGCCGTGGAACTTCCCCGTTGACATCGCGGGTATTCCAATCGTCTACGGCCTTGCGTTGGGTTGCACGTTGGTGTGGAAGGCGTCCGAGATCGCGCCGATCTGCGCGAACATGTTTGTCGATGTGCTGCACGATGCTGGGTTCCCGCCCGGCACGATCAACCTGGTCCATGGTCGTGGCGACATTGGTGCGCAGTTGGTGCGTCACGAGTCGGTTGGTTCGGTTGTCTTTACGGGCTCGGTCGAGACGGGCGAGAAGGTTGCGCGTGACGCGGGCCTCAAAAATCGTGTGCTCGAGTTGGGTGGCAACGGTCCGCAGATTGTGCGTGCCGATGCCAATCTCGAGCGCGCAGCCGATGCGGCGATCACCGGCTGCTTCTACCTGGCGGGGCAATGCTGCACGGCTGCTGAACGGATCCTTGTGCATCGCGATGTGCAGGATCGTTTCGTCGAGTTGCTCGTCGAGCGCACGAAGGCGTTGAAGACGGGCGATCCGCTGGATTACGCGACCGATATGGGTCCTCTCGCGACGGATGCGAATCTCAATCGCACGAAGGAGCACGTTGCTGACGCGGTGGCCAAGGGTGCCACGGTGGTGCATGGCGGTGGCGCTGATGGTCGACTGCACGAGCCGACCGTGATCGTCGGTGTCACGAGCGACATGCGTATTGCCAAGGAGGAGACGTTCGGCCCGGTCGCGCCGATCATCACCTTCGACACGGACGAGGAGGCGATCCGCATTGCCAACGAGACGGAGTTCGGTCTAACGGCGGCGGTCTTTACGGAGGATCTCCGCATCGCGTGGCGCTATGCCGAGGAGCTCTGCCACGGCACCGTGCACATCAATGAGACCACGAATTATTGGGATCAGATGGCGCCGTTTGGTGGAGCCAAAAAGTCGGGTTCGGGACGCGAGTTGTCGACCCATATTCTCGATGCGATGTCGGAGACCAAGCAGATCACGTGGGACGTCTTCTAGCGGCGGACATCGCTCAGCGGTACACCATCGCGTAATACGATGTAATATACTTTGACGATGGCGGCACCAAAACGGCAAACTACGCGCGAGATCATCTCGCTACGGCTTGATCCCGACACGCTCGTGCGTGTTTCTGCGCAGGCAACTGCGCAACGCATCTCGCGGACGGCGCTCGTCGAGCGCTATATCTTGGAGGGCATGGAGCACGACGCTCATCCACTGATCCAATTTCGCGAGCGCAGTGGGCGACGAGTTGCCGTCGTTGCGGGACATCGACTCGAGGTGCGGCATGTCATCAATCTGTTGCATGGGTGCGCCGGGGACCAGGAGCAAGTGGCGCGCCAACTCAACCTCTCGACGCCACTGGTCGAGGCGTGCGTATCGTTTTACGTCACACACAGAGACGAGATGGACGCGTACGCGGCCCACGTTGATGCCGAGAATGAGGCGTTGTTTCGCGCCGATCTGGCAGCATCGACGGTGTTTACAACTCGTTGAAAATCTTGTTGGACAGGCATTTTCCAGACGCTATCGCGGTTGCTCTGAGAGACCGTGGGTTTGATGCTGAGTCGGTGCAGGGAAGGCCAGAGTTGGTGCAGCTCACGGATCGTCTGCTATTCGTGCGCGCAGCGCAGGAGGGGCGTGCGATCGTCACGGAGGATCGGGTCGACTTCGGGCGGATCCTGCAGGACCCACCGGACGAGGTCGATACTCATGCCGGCGTGGTGTTCGTGTCTCCGACGCGCTTTCCGCGTCGCCCGAGCACGTACCCGCAACTGATCGAGGCGCTCGCTGCACTACT
>Ga0105051_10003519_pt1 | contig 18943 bp, 14 predicted proteins | sample FRY02_FD_78383 | JGI IMG/M metagenome (GOLD analysis project Ga0105051, IMG submission 78383) | Freshwater microbial communities from Lake Fryxell liftoff mats and glacier meltwater in Antarctica - FRY-02 (megahit assembly) | ecosystem: Environmental > Aquatic > Freshwater > Ice > Glacier... | reverse complement strand
TAATTTTAGAATAGTCCAAACTATTTTAAATGCCAGCCAGCTCCGCCTTAGAAATTCTTTTTTGTAAAATAAAAAAGTACAATTTCTTGAGCGGAGACATAGCTTGAAAATAGGACAACCAAGCGCAGCGGTGATTGGACTATATTGAAAGCATATTCGATATTATTATCCGCCAAACACACTTGTAGCTGGGGCATCTAGCACTTTGCTAAGTTCTACACTAGCCGACAATGGTAATTCACTTGTGTTTTTAAACAGTTCTCCCACACCAATTACTGTAGAGGTTACAGTTGTAGAGGATTAAAAATTTGATGCTGTGTAAGTTCCCATAATAATACAAAAAAACCTGCCCACAAGGCAGGTTTTTTTTGGGGTTTGGTTTTTTGGAGGATTGGTTTATATCTTTCAATAGTCAATCATTAATATATTTAAGCTAATTCTTAAAAACAAAAAAGCATAAAAAAACCGCTAAATGCGGTTTTTTTATGCTTTTTTATTATTATTAAAAGCATGTAGTACTAATATGTAGGTTGAAATTATACTATTTGTTACAATATATATAATTACAATCTACTTAATTAATCCTCTTCTAATACTAATGTAAGTGTTAAATCAGTACCTTTAACAATTTGAACTTGTCCTTCACCATAATAATCAGTACCAGCAACTGTTGTAAAACAATCGTAATAATAATTACCAGGATTTAATTGTCCAAAATTAGCATTGCCATTAGCATCTGATTTTAAATCTTGCAAATAAACTGAATTGTCTAAATTGTCTTGTGATGTTGCCAAACCAATATTAACATTTTTCAAAAAACCAGTTGAATTAGCCAATTTTGCTTTAACAATTAAACCACCCGAAGTTACTGCTGGTTTAGTTTCCTCTTTTGTGCATCCTGTAAACAAGAAAGCAGATCCTAATACAAGAACCATAAATAAAATAATTTTATTTTTCATTTTTTATAATTTAAATTTTTCCTACTCATATGGCTTTTCGGATTACGCCCCTTTTTTTTAAGTGGGTTATGGACTCCACTTTTTTTTGCGTCACTTTGGGTGGTCAGCCCGTTGGCTTTCGCAGACCTATTTAAATTGTTTTAGTTTTCCATTTACGCAAAACATAAGCTAAAACTAATAAAAACAGCTTTAATTCATAATTGATGTTTTGAAAAAACAGTTTGCAAATATGGAGTAAATCCTAAGAATAAGCAAATATATTTTTTTGGGATTTTAATGATTGATTTAATTATCATTATTAAACTTCATCAGAAACATAAAACCCTGCCCAAAGTCCAGTTTTTATGTTTTTGATATAAACGCTCTTCTAACAAATTATATAAAATTCGCAATCAATTCATATTGCGTTTTATTGCGCCTGACACATAATTTTGAAAACATAAAAAGCTTGCTTTTTTTAAACATGAGAAAAATCATGTTTATTTGTGTTTATTTTTCGATAATTTTGAACCCTATATTATGGAAACAATTACCGATAAAAGAATAGATTTGATGGGCAAATTGGACGAAAAGTTTGCGGCCATTGGGCAAAATGCGGACACGCACATTGAAGGTTTGGTGTATGCAAAACCCATGAATTATTGGGATTATATTATGCCGGAGGCCTTGCTAGGGCTGCAAATTCAGCGCACAACGCTGCCCGATGAGATGGTTTTTATTATGTATCATCAAATTAATGAATTGTTGTTTAAAATGATTTTGTGGGAAATTAATCAGGTGAGCGATTCTAAAGAAATAGAGGCGGCACTTTTCACAGAAAAACTGATGCGTGTGAGCCGTTATTTCGACATGCTTTCGTCTTCGTTCGAAATTATGGGCGATGGCATGCAGAGGGAGCAATATATGCAGTTTCGCAACACGCTGACACCTGCTAGTGGGTTTCAAAGTGCGCAATATCGCTTGATAGAGTTTGCTTCTACGGAGGTTATAAATTTGATTGATAACCGTTTTCGAGCCACGATAGATAGAGAAACGCCAATAGACCATGCTTTTGAGCATTTGTATTGGCAGGCTGCGGGCAAAGACCATGCTACGGGGGCAAAAAACACCATGTTAACGCTGTTTGAAGAGAAGTATAAATCCATGTTGTTGGGCAAAATGGAGGCTTATAACACCTCCAATTTATGGACCCGTTTTAAGGAACTGCCTGAGGCTGTGAGGCAAGATGCAGCATTAGTTTCGGCCATGCGACATTATGATTACACGGTAAATATTTCGTGGGTGATGGCGCATTATCATGCTGCGGGCAAATATCTTGGCAATGCGGAGGCAACGGGTGGCAGCGATTGGCGCAAATACATGCACCCAAAGTATCAAAGAAGGATTTTCTTTCCTGAACTTTGGAGCAAAGAGGAGCTTGAGAATTGGGGAGAGGGACTTTAAATTTATTCAATATTTTGATGGGAAAAAACATTATAATAATTCTTGTTGTCCTGCTTTCCGCTTGCGCATCAAAAAAAACATTTATCGATGTAGCTGGTGAATATCAAAGTAAAAAATACAACTTCGTGCAACAAATATATATGGGGTATGTTCAAAATAGATCATACCGTTTGAGAAGTTCAATTTTTTTAAATAGAGACTCTACATTCATAGAGAAAAATTGCGGCAACACAGCCAAAGGCATTTGGCTACTGAAAAATGACACTATTATAATGGAAACTTTCTCAAACAGGTTCAACAACGATTCTTTAAACAAGGCGAGAGGCCCTTTGAAAACAGGAAAGAAAAGCCCTCGATACTTGGTTGATAAAAACGAATTGCATTATTTATACATTGATACTTTCATGGGTAAAAAAATAATTCATACCCTTGTGAAGGTTAAATGAAATTATTTTTATTTAAGTTTTGCAACTAAATTGCCGTTATGAAACTTAAATAGAAACGATGGTCGTTTATTTTATTTTGGGCAAATTCTATTCTTACCAAATAATCGTAGAACAAAACACAGTTTATTCCAGCACCATAACCATATTGAAGGCTGTTGGGCATTGTGTTGTTGTTGAGCAAAAGGTTGCTTGTATTGTTGTTTTGAACATATCCTGCATCGGCAAAGGCGGTTAGAAAAACGGCAACATTCGCTTTCTCGTAATTTCTTACTTTGCTCACAAACTTAGTTTTTCGTTCAAAAATGCGGTACTTAAATTCTGTTTTTGCTAAACCAAAGTGTGCCCCATCAATTACATATAGCTCATAGCCACGAATATAATCTCTGTCGTAGCCCAGTGCGGTTATTTTGTTGTAAGGAATGGGGGCATTTTTGTTAAATTGCATCCATCTGAAACCAAAAAAACTGGCGTTATATATATTTTTATATAGTTTCACATATTTAGAAACAGATCCTTTAACCGTTTGCGAAACAAGGTTTTGACCAAAAAACACACTATTCTCTACATTCAGTTTTACCATCATTCCCCTTAATGGATAGCCTTTAAAATCGCGCTTATCGAAAGTGAAACTATATCCAAAATAGGTTTCCTTTTGATTAACGGCTTGGTTCAATAAATAATTTGCATTCACTTCTCTTTTGACTATGGTGTCGGCAACAGAAACTTGCCTATGTCCGGCATAAAACCTATGGTAATTAAAAATAGCTTTTCTATGAATGGCTGCGACCTCAATGCCTTTTCTATTAATTAAATGCGTGTTGTTGTCGTTAAAAAACCTCACTTTGTTGTCCTCCGTTTTATACCAAACTTCTTTGTTGTCAGAGTAGTTTACAATAAAATTTAACCCCCACGATTGCTTTTTATTAAAATAAGGCATCATATAGTTTAGGTTAGCCAAACGGGTGTATCCCATTCTCAAATTCAGTTTAATGGTTTCGTTTCTTCCCCTAAAATTATACCACTCAATGTCGGTTCCGTAAATAAGCCTTTTGGGGTCTTTGGTCAGCAACCATTGGTTAATATTTCTGTCTGCATAAGTCAATTTTGGACTGGGCCAAATGTACCACCTTTCGGTAACTTTAACCAAAACAATAGAGTCTTCGGCTTTTATCTCCACTTCATTAAACAAAAATAGATTTAACAATTGTCTTCTACTTTGGTCAATGCTGTATTCCAAATTATTTAAAGTATCGCCCACTCTAAAAGCCATTTCTCGGATAATAATATTGTCTTTGGTTTTTTTATTACCCATAATTTGAATGTCTTTTACAAAAAAAGCACGCGTGGTTTGCGCTTTTAAAGAAAACAAAGCCAAAGAAAAAAATATGAATAAAGGATACTTCAAAATTGAACGCTACAAATCTATATATTTCAAAAGATTTTCGTATCGCCAACCGTTATCATCGTTAATATCCTCACGATTAAAATATTCGACAACATTGTAATTATACCTTTCTAGTGTGGCCAAAACATTTCTTAAAACCCTAGTATTTAATTTTAAATGCACTTCAATAGCTTCAAATTCAGATTTGTCAAAGGTTAAAAAACCTAAAACCTTCACATCATTATACTCCACAATTCTAACAATATCTGCCACAGAGAAATCAGATTTATTCATTCTAACAACCACAATGCTCCCCTGCCCAATGATTGTCATACTTTGGCTCAATTCCATCACCACATCTTTGGTTTTAATAAATCCTATGTATTTTTTATCTTGATTTAAAAACGCAAGCAACGACAAATTCAAACTTTTAAGATGCGACAAAACATCCAAAATATGCTGTTCGGGACTAACAAAAGGCATTGCGGTTGCATATTTATTTAGGTAACCCAACTTTGTTTCTTTTGGCAAAGATTCCAAGTCTTGAATAAGCGCATAATTAACCAAAACATCATTTTCAACAACGGGAAGCATTTCTAAATAAAATTTCCTTAAATGTTTTAAGGCCTCGCCAACATTCATTGAAGGAGACAAAGGATTTATAGTTTTTGAAACAAAAAATTCTGAAAACATGAATACAAAGATAGGGATTTATATTGAAAACATAACATATTAGAAAAAGTTTTGATTGCAAACGGAACTAAACACACAGTTAAAAATAAGATTAAAATGATAAAATAGGTTGAAATAAGTTAGATAAAATGTTATATTTTTGCACTCCTTTTGGCAAACAAAACTTCAATATGTCACCTAAGCTCAGTGCATTATGCTTTGGATACCCGCATTTTTTATAAAATGTGCAGTGGCTTGGCAGAGGAATACAATGTTAGCCTGATAGCCAAACACCCTAGAAAAGAAACACTAAACAAGGTAAATATAATCCCATTTTATGTTTTCAAAAACAGAAACAATCGGGTTGTATTTTCCTGGCTACTCATGTTTTTTAAGGCTTTAAAAACAAAAGCAAGAATATATCATATTCATGATCCAGAGTTGATGCCATGCGGTTTATTGCTAAAAATATTGGGGAAAAAAGTAATTTATGATGTTCACGAAAATATAGCCGAAGACATTTTTGACAAACCTTGGATAAAACACCAAAAAATGGCTTATCGGGGATTTAATTTAATAGAAAATCTAGCAGCCAAAAACTTTAAAATAATTTTAGCAGAGAAAAGTTACGAAAAAAGATATGAAAAACTGAATGCAAATTTCACAACCATTCAAAACTTTTGCGACATAGATTTCTTTACTCCCTATCAAAAAAAAGAAACAAACGATAGTTTTAATTTATTTTACATAGGCATTTTGCTTGAAAACAGGAGCATATTAGACATCATTGAAAGCGTTTATCAATTAAAACAAAAAGGATACAATCCAAACTTTCATATTGTTGGCGAATTATACAGTGATTTGAAAAACAAAATCACCAATCTATCATATTTTAAAGAAATAAAGAGCAACATTCATTTTTATGGAAGATTGCCATTGGACGAAGGCTACAAATTGTCTTCAAAAATGGACATTGGTTTGTGTATGATTTGGCCAATGAAAAATTCCATTGAGAGTTACCCCACCAAAATATTTGAATATATGGCGGTTGGATTACCCATTTTAACCTCCAATTTCGAGCTATATAAATCGGTTGTAGAAACAGAAAATTGTGGTCTTTGCGTAACTCCAAAATCTACAGATTTAATTACGGAAAAGCTGATTGAATTATACGAAAACAAAAATATGAGAGAGAAAATGCGTAAAAACGGGATACTTGCAGTTAAAAATAAATACAATTGGGAAAGCCAAAAAGCCCTATTAATGGGGGTTTATAGCACGATTTTAGAAAAAGGGAAATAAATTTTCCAATGATGCTTGTTATTTCAAATATGTTTATTTAATTTTGCCGTCCCAAAAATTTATCAACAAACAAAAGTGGATTCAATTAGTTACAAAACCGTTTATGCAAATAAAGCAACCATACAAAAACAATATTTTGTAGTGGATGCAAGCGAAAAAGTATTAGGTAGATTAGCATCACAAATTGCTGCTACCCTGATAGGCAAAAACAAAACAGATTACACACCTCACGCAGACAATGGCGATTGTGTTATTGTTTTGAATGCAGGAAAAGTAAAATTATCAGGAACAAAATTAAAAGACAAAGAATATATCACTTATTCTGGTTTTCCCGGTGGACAAAAAAGAGTAGTTGCTTCAGACTTGGTAAACAAAAAACCAATTGCTTTAGTAGAGTCAGCTGTTAAAGGCATGTTGCCTAAAAACAGATTGGGCAAAGCAATGTATCGTCATTTGTTTGTTTATGAAGGAGCAGAGCATCCTCATGAAGCACAACAGCCAAAAGAATTAAAAATCAAATAGATTATAGTTATACAAAACCCATCAATGGAAGTAACAAACACATCAGGAAGAAGAAAAACAGCAGTAGCCCGTATTTATGTTAAAGACGGCAATGGCGAAATTCTTATCAACAACAAGCCTTACGAAAACTATTTTACCACTTTGGTTAACCAATTTAAGGTAATTCAACCACTACAACTTACAGAAACTGTTGGCAAATATGCTATCAAAGTTAATGTTGATGGCGGTGGCGTAACAGGTCAAGCCGAAGCAATTCGTTTGGCTATTTCAAAATCACTTTGCGAAATTAATCCTGAGCATAGATTAATCTTGAAACCATTTGGTCTTTTAACAAGAGACAACAGAATGGTAGAAAGAAAAAAACCAGGTCAAAAGAAAGCAAGAAAGAAATTTCAATTCAGCAAAAGATAATATTATATTTAAATGTCGTCAGTATCAAAAGAACAATTATTGGAAGCAGGCTGTCATTATGGACACCTTACCCGCAAATGGAATCCAAAGATGGCTCCATACATTTTCATGGAACAAGATGGTATTCATATCATTGACTTGAATAAAACCGCACAAAAACTAGCTGAGGCAGAATCTGCTGTAAGAAACATGGTTAAGTCTGGTAAAAAAATCCTATTTGTAGCAACCAAAAAACAAGCGAAAGACCTTGTTCAAGAAGCTGCAAAACAAGCTGGCATGCCATTTGTAACCGAAAGATGGTTAGGTGGAATGTTAACTAACTTTGCAACTGTAAGAAAATCTATAAAAAAAATGCAAACCATTGATAAAATGGCTGTTGATGGAACTTATGCTAATATCAATAAAAAAGAAAGATTGATGTTGGAAAGAGAAAAAGCAAAATTAATTAATGTTTTGGGTGGTGTTACAGAAATGACTAAAACACCTTCGGCATTATTTATTGTTGATGTAAAAAAAGAACATTTAGCAGTTGCTGAAGCTATTAAATTGAACATCCCTGTAATTGGAATGGTTGATACAAATAGCAATCCAAACAACATAGATTTCCCAATTCCAGCAAATGACGACTCTTCAAAATCAATTACTTTGATAATGGGTGTTATTCTAAAAGCAATTGAAGAAGGACAAACGGATAGAAAAAAAGAGAAAGATTCTGCTGAAATTGAAAAATCAAAAGCTGAAAAAGAATCAGCCCAAGCTTAATTTTATCTTTAACTAAAAACCCCAATTATTATACTCAAAAATTTATGTCAACGATAAGTGCAGCAGATGTAAACAAATTGCGCCAAATGACCGGTGCAGGAATGATGGATTGCAAAAAAGCCCTAGCAGAAAGCAACGGTGATTTTGATGCAGCCACGGATTTCTTAAGAAAAAAAGGTCAAAAAATATCTTTAAACAGAGCTGACAGAGCCGCTAAAGAAGGTGCAGTTATTGCTATTTCTAGCGTTGACAGAAAAACTGGCGTAGTTCTTGAACTTAATTGTGAAACTGATTTTGTTGCTAAAAATGAAGATTTCGTTAACTTTGCTAATCTAATTGCAAACCATGCTTTAGAAATAAAAGCAGCTGACATTTCGTCTTTAGTGTCTTCTAATTTAAACGGCACTTCTCTCGAACAACAATTGTTGGACATGATGGGAAAAACTGGTGAGAAAATGGAAGTTTCTAAATATGAACTTGTTTCGGGTGAAAATGTTGTTCCTTATATCCATGCTGGAAACAGAATGGGTGTTTTGGTATCATTAAGCAACGCACCTTCAGATGCAAACACAACAGCTGGCAAAGACACTGCAATGCAAATTGCGGCTATGAATCCAATTGCCTTAAACGAAGCATCTGTTCCACAAGATATTATTGCAAGAGAAATTGAAGTAGGTAAAGAACAAGCAATTGCTGAAGGAAAACCTGCTGATATGGCTGAAAAAATTGCACAAGGAAGACTTAATAAATTCTTTAAGGAATATACTTTGGTAAACCAAGAGTTTGTTAAAGACAGTTCTAAAACAATTGCTAAAATGTTGGCAGATACCGAGCCAGGCTTAGCAGTTACAGGATTTAAAAGAATAGCACTTGGCGCTTAATAAAAAATAGATTTACGAAAAAATCCAACTCTATGAGTTGGATTTTTTTTTGTTAAAATAATGCTGCCTAATACGCCAAAGCTCTAATGGCAACTTAAAAATAAAAGCAAACGAAACTTTCGACTCGCCTTTTTCTATCCATTTAAGTAAAGGCACTTCTATAATATTATTGCTTGCAGTTTGATGGCCTTTTAATAAAATCAATCTTGCAAAAAGTTCTACATCAAACATCCATGAACCTATAAATGGCTCTGTAAACAATGCATTAACAACACTTTTATTAATTAATTTAGCTCCGCATTGGGTATCGTAAACTGGCATTTCAAGCATGCGAGAGGTCAATGTGCCAATAATACGGCTCACATAATGTCGAAATTCATTTCTTTTTATAATACTCCCTAACCTATTGATGCGAGAACCAACAATCAAATCATAATATCGGTTAACTGGTATAAATTTAAAATAATGTTCAATTTCTTCAAGTTCTGTTGAGAAATCAGCATCAAAATAGCCTAACCAATCATATAAATTAGTCTTCGATAATTCTAAAATACCCAAACGAACCGCTTCTGCTTTTCCACCATTAATTTTTAAATCCAAAACTTTTATACGATTTGGCATTCTTGATGAAATATCATTCAATAAATCTATGGTTTTGTCTCTACTGCCATCATTCACCAAAAGGATGTCTATTAGTTCATTTTTAGACAAAAAGCCCAGCAAATAGTCTTTATCTAGGCGATTTTCTTCATTAAAGCACGGTATTACAATTCCAATGGACGACATAGCGCGTAATTTGATAATCCTGGCAGTTTTATGCCTATTTTTCTTGCTATTTTAGAGAATTTATAATCTAAATAGAGAATATTAGCTATTGTTTTTGTTTTGAAGCCACTCCCCTGCCACTCTACAAGTCCTGTAGTTTCTTTTGGTTTAACAAGTTTTTCTTTTAGCATTTGTATCCAACGAGGCAATAACAATAAAGAAAAAAAATAGCCTACTTCAAAGGTTTTATACCCAGATTTTGAAATATTATTTTCCAACAATTGGTTATCATATCTTCGATAATGGCCTAAAAAAACATCGTGTGAGGCAAACAATGATCGAAAAGCAGGCACAGTAATTACGAAAGTTGTTTGTGGAGTAATAAATGAATATTGAGCAACCATTTTTAAAAAGGCAATATCATCTTCAATGTGTTCAATAACATCCATTAAAAAAACAACATCAATTGTTCCTTTAAAATTATCAGCCAAGTTATCTAAGGTTTTAAAAAACTGAATTTTAGGATTCTCTTTGTTGAATTCTAAAATCATAGGGTCTTCAAAATTAATATCAACACCAAAGCAAGTCGCATTTAATTGGTTTTGATTGTATAGTGTATTAATGAAAAAACTATCGCCACAACCTAAATCTAAAAAAGTCTTAGACGCTAACAAATCGTTATTTTTCAATATATCCGTAGTTACCTCCAATCGCGCCAACTCCCAAGGGTGCCTGTTATTTACCAGTGTATTTCTTGCGCCCAACTCTCTTAAATCCATATTGGCAAAGATATTATTTTTTGTGTATCAAAAAAAATAAAGCAAAAAAAGAATCAAACACATAAAACATTTAAAATTTCTAGCGTAAAATCGTAAATGTTCCATTTTTGAATTGTGTAATTCCGTTGTTTCCTTTTATAGTGAGAACAAAAAGATAAACACCCTCCATACAAGGTTGATTATTGTATTTTCCATCCCACACTGGTTCTTGTCCTATTGCTTCAAATATTTTTTCACCCCATCGATTGAATATTTGCATTTTTATTTCTTTAATATTTAGTCCCGATATTTTGAATACATCATTTATAGCATCATCCTGAGGACTAAATGCGTTGGGTATATAAAATTCGGGTTTTAGGCAGGGCGTAAAAATTAATGAATCAAAATCAGAACCGCATTTGTTGCTTACCTTCAGATTATAAACTACACTTTGAATAGAATTGAAGTTTTGAATAGTTAAGTTTGGTGTTTGCAAACCGTTGTTCCAAAGATATAAAACAGAGGTATTTACACTTGATTTTATGGTGAACGATTTTGCACATGGAAAAAAATCGGTACTTAATTGTAATCTTGGATTAGGTGTTGTACTTAAAAATAAGGTATCGGCAATTTGGCAATTATTGCTATCTGTTACTTTCAATATATAAATACCGCGATTGGCAATAGTTATTATTCTTATTTTTTCTCCATGTGCCCATAAATACGAAGAGAATAATTGATTTGCGCCAATGTTTATTGATGTATTTTCGCAGATGTTTGTATCATTTCCAATCCACAGTTTAGGCAGACTAAATGCATTAATTTCGATACTGTCCATTGATAAACATTTGCCGATTGAAGCTTTAACGGAATAGCTGCCTTTACCTTTTACTTGCAATGTTCTGGTGGTGTCGCTATTGTTCCATAAATAGGTTTGAAAGCCTTTGTTCGCAGATAATATTGGCAATAAATTGGCACAAACCGTAGTATCATTTCCAAGATTTAGATTCGGCAATACAATTGCATTTAGAAACATGGTGTCTCTATCTATGCAGCCCATCGAATCATGTGTAATCAAAGAATATGTATTATTAACTTTGCCAACTATAAATGCACTAGTGTCACCCGTATTCCATAAATAGGTTTTATAAAAAAAGAGAGGTTTAATGAGAATGGAATCACCAAAGCAAATGCTTGTATCGTTATTTATTTTTAACTTAAAATTTCCTTTGTCTATTGTTAAAGAATCATTAAATATACAACCAGCAAGGGTCATACTTTTCACATAGTACACAATTTTTTGGGGAGGGAAAACTTTAGGCGACAGATCATTTATGTTTGTTATAAAAGCATTGTGACTCCATGTGCAATTATTTACATTAAAAATATTAAGCTGAGCAGTGTCTTTATTGCAGAGTGTTATATTTTTATTAATATATATTTTTTGTGTGTCTTTTTTTATAATAACTTCATTTGTATCGCGGCAACCAAATTGTACAGAACTGACAATAAATTTATAGGACCCAGTGTCTAAAGGCAATATATTTGGCAGGCTGCTGATATTCAAATTTTTATGCATCCACTTTATTTGTGCATTAATTGGAGTATAACTTGCTTTTATTGAATCGAAAGTTTGAGAGCAAAGCAAATTTTTGTTTTCAATAGAAGACTTGCAGCAATTTTGACTAATATGGATATTGAAACAAGTGTCCTTTTGATTGGCTTCGCCAGGATTCATAATATAATTTATAATATATGTGCCAGTATCTTTATATACTATACCAAGGGGTTCCTTGGTAATTTGCGATTTAAATTGCGGAACGCCTCCACAAACATTAATTGCAAAACGGGTAAGGGTATTATTTAGGGGGTCACAACTATAAAAATACATCACATCGTTTTCAATTATAATATCTGAAATATCATTAGATTTTCCAACCAAATTATTAAAACTTCCTAAGTTAGTAGCAACAATATTCCCGCCCAAGTCATTGGGAAATTCTATTTTTATAATTCTATTTTGCTCATCGCTTACATAACCAATTTGCTCCCCACCACACCCTTTTAGAATGATTATTCCCCTCGCAATAACTTGTGCATTAGCCAAATTATTAAATTGAGTAACAGTTGGACTATTATTACTTGCAATATTTTTCCCAAAAGCAAGTCGCACAATCCGCTTTCCCGTAACATCAGTTACAAAAGCATAAAAGTCATTTTTCTTATCCATTTTCACTTCAATTCCAGAACCGCCTCCCGTTAATCCAATACCAGTAAAGTTGGTTGCAGTTGGTGTATTAAACAAGGAATTTCCAAAATTTAAACGAGAAATAGAGTTATTATTTCTATTAGCAACAAAGCCAACCCAAGTGGTATCGTGATAAAAAATATGTAATTCATGTGGCCAACTTAATAAGCCTAAGTTACCTAAATCTACTGCATTGAGTGAATTATTGTCAAGATTAGCACCAAATTCAATTCTCACTATTTTATTAGACCCTGTAACGAACCCCACCCAATTATTGCCTTCTTTTTTTATTTCAATTCCTTCAAGTTGAATTGGAAGTTTTCCTCCAATATTCCCCAAATTTGTTATTGTTGGTGTATTATTTAAGCTGTTTCCATATTTTGCTTTTACTATCTTACTGTTCGCATAATTAGTTATAAAAACATAATAATCCATACCATCAAAAACTGGCTCTGCCATTGCACAATCATCCAATTGATTATTGAAATGTGACAATTGTTTAGCTACGGGTAGGTTCAAAATTGAGGATTTATTACAAAAAGTCCAATAATGTGAATAAGCCATTTCAGATTGGTTAAGAATCTTAAATGTGTCTTGACTGCAAAGATTAACGCTAGGAATTTTAAGATTTATTTTCTGTGACAACAATACTGAATTTATTAAATTAACTAAAATCAATATTCCTACTCTTTTTATCATCTTACTAAGGTAACTGTACCAGAATAATCGCGATTATTCCCTTCGATATCAGTTGTTATTATTTTATAAAAATATACTCCTTGTTGGCAATTCTCTCCTTTAAATGAACCATCCCAGCAGCTATTTTGATCAGAGGAGATAAAAACCTTTTCACCAAAACGATTAAATATTTCAACTTCATATTTTTTCATTTTGGAGCCTAATGGTTTAAAGCAATTGTTTTCTTCTGGGCCTTTGCTATCAGGTGAAAAACCATCTGGAATAAATAATTGATAGATTGGAACAATCTCAAATATTTTTGATAAAGAATCTTTACATCCACCTTTTATAGTTTCTGCAACTAATTTTATTTCAACAAATGGCTGACTTGTTTTCGCCATAAAACTAAATTCATCTGCATCAGTTAAAAACGAATCGTTTTGATACCATTTAATTTTTACCCCATTTTTAGAATACGATTTGTCTTTTAAGTACAGTCGAGACATTTCTTTACTAATTTTTGCAGAAGGATTCGCAAAAAAATTGACACTAGGCAAAGGCAATATTTCTATTTGTGAACCTAAAGCTATCGCTTCGCAATTGCCATCTTTCACTTTTGTTTTAATATTATAAAGCCCAGCTTTCAGTTTTATAGAAAGTGGAAAATTGTAATCAAATGACTTTACAAAATCGTCATTTACAAACCAAGTTTGATTATCTATATCCCCAAAGTTAGATTCAAAAATCAATGGCATACCTTCACATTTCAAATTGTTTGAATTTGGCAAAATATCTCCTTTTGGGCCATCTTTTACAAACACATTTTTCTCAAATGGAATGTTTCCACAACTATTTCCTGTTTGAATGGTGTAAATAAATTTAACCCAACCTGTTTTCACATCTCCTTTAGATGGGAAATAATTAGTTGCGTATTTTTGTGGTTCATCAAATCGACCCACTCCTTCTGTAAACCAATAACCCCTTTGTAAGGGAAACTCGGCCCATAGGGTTAAAATATCTCCAAAACATAAACTATCTTTATTAGAATAGAGTTTTGTTTGGCTAGGAATATCAATATTTAGAATGATATTATCTTCGGAAATGCAACCATTATTATTTTTGAAACTATAGTTCAATTTGTAGTTAGAAACACTATTTTGAGGGAAAACAAATATATTTCCAACCACACCAATACCTGACCAAACGCCATTTTGCGGCTCGGCAACAAGCTGCATAGGCTCGGACGATTGGCAGAAAAAACTTTCTTTTGCAAGTTCAAAAGTAATCAACTGAGTGTCTAAAACCTGCATTTGAAATTGTTTTATAGAACCGCAATAATTATTTGTTTCTTCAATTTGTAATCTCACATCTGAACCATTTTGGTTTTTTGAAATTAACGCTCCATTTTCTATAATACCTGTATTATCTGACACATTCCACCTACTATTTGAGGATACAATTGGTAAAATATAAGGCAATTTATTGACGCAAATATCTTTCGGTAAGTTTAAGTTTATTTTAGGAGTATCTAAAATTGTAACCTTTATGTCTTTTTCATAATAACAATTATTATTGTCTGTTGCAAAAAGTTTTAAATTGAAAATACTAACATCAGGATTGAACATTCCTAAATACCATTCAGTTTGTTGATTATTCAAGTAAACATTGTTTTCATTTTCAGAAAAATCAAAATGCTTTATTAAATTTTGAGGTTCAAAAACGGGCGGAGTAATTTTGAAATCTGGTGTTAATTGATTTAAACAAATAGTTAAATCCTCTTTTTTAATTACCAAATCTTGAAAAACATCAATACTAACTCTTTGTTCTGCAAAACAACCATTTTCATTCACCACCTTAAAAACAATGTCCTCTTTTTTTGTTACATTGTAAGTATAGGGAAAAGAGATTAAAGCATTATTTGCAAAAATTTGATAATTATTTGTTTTCAATAAAGACAAAGGCTCAAATTGATGATTGGTATTTTTGCAAACCAAAACTTCTTTATTCATTAAAATTTCGGGATAATCTAAATCCCTGATATTAATAGTGTCAATCAATAATAACTCACATTCTGTTGCAGTAGCGGGAATAAACCCTTCAATAATATATTTGCCATTTTCCGTAATTTTCACAGCCATTTTTTTGCCTAGGCTTTGTTTTACCAATCCCCCATTAATGGTCTTAAACTTCCAAAAAAGATTTTGATTTATTTTATTTGTCAAGGCAAATGTCATACTTCCACAATTAACTTTTACATAGTCAATTTTTGTGTTTGGAACTTTTTTTAATAGTACATTTAAAGAAACTGAACCACTTCCATTTAACGGGCAAGCATTATCATTTGCATACAATGAAACCAAATAAATCCCAGCTTCATTTTGAGAGTTGCTAAATGTCAGCATAAATCTTGCTGTTTGAGCATTCAAATTACTTAATCTAGCAATTTGAAAATTCTGCAAATTGGTATTCACTTTTAAAAAAACAGAGTCTTGAAGCGAATTAATACCTGGCACATCAATTACATTAAAAACCAGACTTTTGGTCTCATTCGAACAAAGTTCAATATTTGTTGGCAAGGCCTCAATTTTAGGCAAATTATTAATTGATGTTATAATTTCTGAATTTATATCTCGCCTTACAATTCCAGCAAGGAAATATTTTCCATTCATGTCTTTTTTCCATTCTTCGCATTCTATGACAACAATTCCTGACTCAGCATTTTGAAGGGGTGTAAAAGCAACATCACCTGAAGCATCTGAAATATAGAAACCTTCAACTAAACTGCCACTAATATTTGCAGAACAGTTCATTTGCCCGTTTCTACAATAGTAAGAAAATGGTGTTAAAAAACTTCTATTTATGTTATACGAAACATTAGTGGTTCTGTTAATTAACGCTGACTTTAATTTAAAACTTAATGAATCTTTATCAATATTAAAAACCCCTAAAGCATTAAAATTCGATTGATTTTGATAATACAAAAAACTTGGTGGTAGTGTAAAATCCACTGATTCGTTGTTTATTCCTTTACAAAGATTTAGTGAGCAGTAATTAAAAAAGTTTTGCTCCGCCATGTTTGGGTTGATTCGGTTATTTCTTGATGCCAAACCTATAGATACATCAAAACTACAGAAATTTTGGTTCAATAAATTCGAAAAATTAAATCTCCCTTCAAAAACATGTTCTTCAAAACCATAAGCAATATTTGAATTAGGATCACATTGACTGTTTGTTGAATTACAATTTGAAGTTCTATTGATTACTTGTTTTCTTGTAAGTTCTACCATACCCAACTGTTGATTGAAATATGATGTTCCCAATCCACCTCTAATTTGAAGGTTACCAATATCATTGCAATTGCCGCTATTTTGCCCTCCACCAATGCCGCCAAACTTGCATTCGCTACAATTTCTATAAACCTTTAATTTAAATGAATAACTACTGTTTTGAAGGTGTTTGTAGCTGATTTCTGCACCTAATATGTGAGATGCTTTCAACGAGAAAAAACCAACAATAAAAATGGTTGCTAGCAGCAAAAATTTGTATGTTTGATTTTCTTTCATAATATAGTCTATAAAAACTAAGAGTTCTGAATTTCAAAAATCAGAACTCTCAGCAAATATAGTTAATAAACTGTATTTATTTTCATTTGTTTTTTTACCTCAACAGCGTTACTGTTCCTTCATATTCATATTGTTCGCCATCGTAAGCGGTCACTTTCACATGCCAAATATAAACATCTTGTTGTGCATCTTGGCCTTTATAGGTGCCGTTCCAACTTTCATTTTTGTCATAACTGTCCCACATAATTTCGCCCCAACGGTTAAACACCATGACATAATATGATCTTTCGCCATTCACAATTGGAAGGAATACATTGTTTCCTTTTGGTCCGGTGCGCTCTGGACTAAATGCTGTTGGAACAAAAACTGTTACATCTGGACCGATTTTTCTCAATTGGCTAATACTATCTTCGCAAACAACATCTTCGTCAATAGTGATGTCATTGGCTGCGCTGTATGTATAACGAGACAATAAGTTTACCCAATAAGTGGTGGTGTCATTTCGGTATGTTTTAATTGGGTTTATTTGTGTGCTTGTGTCATCCAAATCATTGATATCAAAACTCCAAACATAGCTCATATTCTCTGCGCCCCAGCGGTATTTTGTTTCGTTAGTGAACTTGAATTTTGGGAAAGCAACAGTGGTAAAAAAGCCTGGGTCGCTGCTAAAGCCCGCTTTTGGCTGAGGCAATACGCGCACATAATCCAACGAATCTTTTTTGGTTACGCATTGCTGTCCAGCACCTGCGCCCCATTGGTTGATTACCGACAAACTAACATCATACCAGCCTTGTTTTGCGCTGTCATACACTTTTTGAACGCTGCCCAAGGGGCTGTTTTTCAAGGTGTCGCCATGGCCAAAACTCCATGTGTAAAGCAGGTTGCTGCTATTCAATGGTTTCTCTATTGTGCTTGTAAAATCTATGGTTGCAGCCTCGCATTGTACAAAATGGTGCGGCATGCTAAATTGTGGAAATGGTTCTATAATTAATGGAATCTCATCTTTAGCGGGAGGACAAACGCCTTCGGCATCAGTTGCAATCGTTAGCATAACTTGCCCGTTGCTGCCATTGGTAGCAGTGTCTTGCAAGCCGTGTGTGTATACTGCATTTAGCTGTCTGTTGTCATTGAATGAACCATCACCACTAGTGCTCCAAGTGGTTGTAGCTGCCCACTGTTTGGTAGCTGTTAGCGTAAATGGAATACCTTCACATTGCTGGTATGGCTTGGTGTTGCTTATTTTTGCCTCTGGTTGGCTTTGAACAGAAATTGTACCAAATATTGAATCTGTGCAACTGGTTAATGGATGCGTGTATTCAAATTTCATGCGGTATGGTCCTTCCGTTTGTTTGGTTTTTGGACTGGCAGATGGGTTAAAACTTCTACCTGTTACACCAAATCCGCTCCATGTGCCTTGGTTGCCAGTTGGCTGTTCGTTAAATAAATCGAATGGGGCCAAACTGGAACATACAACGGGTGGTAAATTGATGCGCAAAAATGGCAAACTATTTACCACTATTTCTGTGCTATCTTGAACCAAACAACCGCTTGATGCATCTACCATTTTCAATAAATATTGACCTGCTCCTTGTGCCAAAGGGTTGGCATGGTTTGGGCGAAATTGTTTGCCGCTTACTATAGAATTATTAATACCATTGGCAATTAAACTATTGCTCATGTCTCTTGAATTTCTGAACTCTACTGTGCTCCAAACACCTTCTGGCATACGCTTGCCTGTGCTGCGGTCAGTTACAAAACTATCTAATGTTAACAACGGGTAGTTAACACATTGTTTTGGCAAAATATCAAACTGTATTTCTGGCAGTTTTACAACTGATATAATAACAGAATCGCATTTTGCACATCCGCTAACAACATCTCTAAAGCAATATTCTATTTCATATTCTCCTGTTTTTTGGTTCTCGCCTTCTTGGCCTGGGTCCATTACAAAAATAGGTGGAAAAACGCTGTTATCTTGCCAAACAATTGCATCTTTATCTACACCAGAGCCAGCAGGAACATTGATACATCTGAAGGATTGGAAAGACCCCACCCTTAATGTTGGAGATTTTATCAAATTATCTAAGGTAATTAATCCTGCTTTTTGACAAAATGTGTTTGTTTTTAATTCGACTGTTGGATTTGGGCT